>MAAC01011851.1_pt1 | contig 17674 bp, 16 predicted proteins | sample 1115981 | NCBI WGS metagenome assembly MAAC01 (sample SAMN04961126, study PRJNA320927) | seawater metagenome | isolation source: sample BD02T64 sea water enriched with oil for 64 days | place: USA:Gulf of Mexico | collected 2013-07-27 | reverse complement strand
TGAATGCCACGACTTATGTTGATGAGAGTAGTCTCGTTAGCCGCTCCAAGAAAGATGTTAAAAAGTACAAGCTCTAATGAAGCGGCTGTAGCTCAGCTGGTAGAGCATCACGTTGCCAAAAGCGAAGTGAATGCCACGACTTATGTTGATGAGAGTAGTCTCGTTAGCCGCTCCAAAATTGTGTAAAATAGTACAAGCTCTAATGAAGCGGCTGTAGCTCAGCTGGTAGAGCATCACGTTGCCAACGTGAATGTCACGAGTTCGAGTCTCGTTAGCCGCTCCAAATTTTAGAAAAAGTAGGTTACCAATGTCCTACTATAAAAAAAACTCCCCTTATCTTTTTGGTATAAGCCATAAAGATAACATTGCCCGGGTGGTGGAATTGGTAGACACAAGGGATTTAAAATCCCTCGCCGAAAAGCGTGCCGGTTCAAGTCCGGCTCCGGGTACCATTTTATTACTGTGATTTTCAGTCAGTAATTCAGGAAGTTTTATATCTCTGTAATCCTTACTCCATAAGATTAATATCTATATTAATAAGTACAAATCTACTCTAATATTTTAGCCGCACTTTTTATACCATCAGAGTCACACGGATTAGGCCTTAATTTCGTAAATGAATTCCTAAAACAGATACCAGATAAATTTTTTTGTGGTGATGCTATTTATGGTACCACGCTGCAATCAGCTATTGATGGTAACGTGAGAGTATATAGGGAACTTGAAAAAATTGACTTAGTTCTCGAATTTCTGGAGATTAAACTTGTTATTGGTATTGAAAACAAGATTTGGGCTGATGAGCAAGAAAAGCAATTAGATAGGTATCAAGAGAAATCAATTAACCTGTTTCCAAATTATACCAAAGAACTTGTTTTTTCTTATTATCAAATATCAGGACACCTACAACACATAATACAAAACTAACAGTGTCAACCTTCAGCGTGTAATACGTGAATAAAAGACTGGTTAGAAAGTAAAAAATTGGGTGGACAAGTTTTATCTCTCACTTTTAAAAAAATTTGTACTTTTAACTTTTGTAGTGGTTGTTCTCCAGTTAAATTTGAGCAGCCCATAACTAATGTGATTTAAAGATTTTGATTGAGTATTGTTGACGATGTGTTAGTAAGGATGTAGCATTTATACGTTAAAATCCAGTTGGTTGAAAAGGTATGAGAATAACAATGTTTTTTTCTCGTCTAACAGGCATAACTTAATCCAAGTTCAATTAGCGGTTAGTTTCGTATAAAACTCCAAAGGATTGGTGTTCCCCTCCCCTTCCTTTATTATTGAGTAATCATTAGATTTAGTGTTTTTATCTACCTGATACAAAATGACAATCAAACGGTTGTTAAGTTTTTAATTAAAGGAATAAAAAATGAAAAAAGGAATTATCTCGGCCATTTTAGGCACTCTAATTACATCCACCGTTTTAGCTGAAACATCAGGGTATTATACTGGGGTATCATATTTAAGTGCCGAAAATGGTATGGCCGGTCAATCGGAATATGGTTCAGGTTATGAAATACTCGTAGGTTATAAAATCAACTCATTATTTGCTGTTGAAGCGAACTACCTTGATTTAGGGAGTTTTGATTTTAATAGTTCAAATACAGAATACTCCATAGATAGCGATGCATTCTCAATTTCAGCACTTTACACTTATCCTATAGATGATTTTAATCTGATAGGGAAACTAGGCTACCTCTTTGGAAATGAAGATGTTTCAACAATACCAGAAGTAGATCACCTTTCAGATGTATCCATTAACTCTCTTGTATTAGGAGCAGGTCTTTCATATAAACTCAATAAAACAATAGAAATAAAAACAGAATTCAATATTACTTCATATACAAATCATGGTGTTATAGGTATTAATTATTACTTTTAGCTAAGGTTAACGCTATTTAAAACTAGTAACTGTATTGATGTTTCAAAAGAAAAAGTTACATATAATGAATATATGCTACTAGTGACTCTTTATGTGATTTAGCCCAGTTCATGGACTCCACCATTTAATACTCTTAAATTAGTGTCAACCAAAATAAAAGGAGTCCATGCAGGAATAAATGTACAATAATACCACTCGTTCTAGCAAAGGAATCACTCTAGGTTGTAAAATTAACAACATTAATCAGCATAGTACTGGTGAGTATCACAGAGAAATGAAGGAATAGGTAGCGGTGTTGCGGGCAATACCGCTCAAATCCTTATCGCTGTTGATGGTTATGCTTTACTCATATATTTTAATATCACAAATTACGAAGCACATGATAGTAAGGTCGCGTCGTCATCTAGTTGATAATAAATTCGCTAAGTTGAAGCATTAGCGAGGCTTTGCCAAACGTTATGACAAATGACAAAGAAGTTATGTAAGTACTGTGGTGTTAGAAGCTTGTTTGATTTTTCTTTGCTTAGACTCATAAGGCTGATTTGGCATTCTCGTTTCGTTAACATTACCAAAATGCTATGTACAAAAGACAAAGCATTACTTATTTTTAATTTATCAGTAAAGAATAACTATTTTTAAATATCTTCTTTGCTGTTTTAGTAAGAGGTTTGGTTTTGAAAAGTAAACAGGCCCTTGTATATTTCCAGTCAAGGTTTGACTTTGTATATATTGAAGTAATTTATGAAGATGATTTCAATTTGAATCAAGTTTCTTCAACAATAGATACTTTGTGGTATTGGAATATGAATCTGGCTAATGCTTTTAACAGCACATTAGCGATTAAAAATTTACATATCTTAAGAGGAAACTTTCTGACTATGATGCTATTCACTCCAATGAGACAAAAACTAGACAAACTAAAAAAATGTAATAGATGCTTCTTATGTTATGAAAAAAAACTAGACAAATGCCCCCATTGTAGTGATTTGGACAAAGAGGAAGTCAAAAAACTTATTGAAATGCATCATGATGTACAAGTTTCCAACTCATCTTTAGGAAAATATTTTGTTATTATTTCTATATTTATCATTTCTTTATTAATATCAACTTTGATATAGATACCCCGGTAGGACAAGTAAGTAAAGCATTTGAAGGTTCATTTTGTTTATGAATCGGCCTTCAAAACTAAAAGCTTATAGAGAAACTTGAGTTAACGATATTGATTGTAACTATAAGTTTTTTAGACAATAAACTGTACTTTATACCGATTTTATACCTTAATTTATGCTGTTTTATCCATTTAAATTAGTATTTTCAACTTTAGCTGAAGTATAAAAGTAGATAAAATCAGCAAGTAATCATTCTGTGATTAGCCTAAGTTGAAGAATTTAAAATCCCTCGCCGAAAAGCGTGCCGGTTTAGATTTGGAAAAAACTTAGCTTATTATTTATTTACTTATTCAGATAACATGGCATTACTAACTATGTTTTATAAAATTATAGGACAACCAGAATCAATCTTTGGCTTGAATATAATGGAACAGTTGGGCATAAAATCTATTTATAATAAAAATGCGTTTATAAAAATGAAGTATTTGTTAAGCAAAGGTTATCCCTTAAAAATCAATAAAAACATATTGAAACAATTACTTTTAAATAAAGATTTTTTTGAATTCTATTCAAAAAACAAAAGTCAAACGGTGTCAATTAATTATGTTATCTAATATATATTTTCAAGTATTAATACCGTTAGTTTATCTAGGACAATATCCAGGTATTACTTTATTTATAGCGACTATTACCCTCTATTTTACTATAAAATTAAATTCAGATAAAAAGAAAGTAAGATTATGGTTAGCTACAACATACAGCATACTTTATGGAGTATATGATATTTATTTTTATATTTATTTATATTCAGAAGCCAATATTCGTATTGACCTCATGATTTTTGGGCCTATTTTCTATTTTTCTTTACTTTTTTGGTTATTAGAATATAAAAATATAAAAGGAGTCCATGCAGGAACAAGCCTACAATAATACCACTCGTTCTAGCAAAAGAATCACTCTAGGTTGTAAAGTTAATAACTATGGCATGCTTTTATTTAATTAGGCAATGTCACCACAAAAGAACTACTATTCAGCTCATTACCTTTTATACCATCAATGGAAAGCAGCCCACCAGATTTCTGTACTGTCCTCTAGAGCTGAGAGGTAATGAAAACCCTGCTCTATTATCTTTAACATGAGCAAAACTACACCAGTATTTCCGTTAAAAATCATCAGTTATTAATGCTCATAATTCATCTCACAAGCTAATAAAATGAGTTAAAAAATAACAAATAGTTAAAATTAAGATGTTGATGAATCCCTATGAAAAAACAGAAAATCAAATTTTAACAAATACCAACTTACTGAAAAGCTATTAAAAAAAATAGTGACCTTTGAGAAATCAGTCTATCTTTATAGTAACATCTTAAAGAAATAGTCGGAAAACTAGTATGGATTTAACCTCACACTGGGTCGGATATACTGCAATAGTAATTTTTGTATTAGCCTATTTATTGGTTATTGCAGAAGAGTTCACCCACTTAAGAAAGTCTAAACCTGTTATTTTAGCTGCTGGTCTTATTTGGGCTGTAGTTGCTTTTGAGTATGCGGATTCTAGCTCTCCTCATGCTGTTGAAGAGGCTGTTCGTCATTTTTTAGTTGAGTTTTCAGAATTATTTTTATTCTTATTAACCGCAATGACCTATGTGAATGCTATGAGTGAACGACGAATTTTTGATAGGCTCCGTAGCTGGCTTGTTAATCAAGGATATAGTTACCGATCTTTGTTTTGGATTACAGGGGTATTGAGTTTTTTTCTTTCTCCTTTGATCGATAATTTAACCACAGCACTTGTTATGTGCGCGGTAGTACTTGCCGTTGGCAAAGATAATAAAAACTTCATCGGGATCAGTTGTATTAACATTGTTGTTGCAGCTAATGCTGGAGGTGCATTTAGCCCCTTTGGTGACATTACAACACTGATGGTTTGGCAAAAAGGTCATTTAGCTTTTCAAGAATTTTTTGCCTTACTTATTCCATCTGTTGTTAACTATTTAGTGCCCGCAATAATTATGTCTTTGGCGATTAAAAATGAAAAGCCACTGGTTTCTACAGAGCAGATCACAATGAAGCGCGGTGCTAAACGTATTATCATCTTATTCTTTATGACTATTCTAACCGCTATATCATTTCATAACTTTTTGCACCTGCCTCCATTTTTAGGCATGGTAACAGGATTGGCTTATCTTAAATTTTTTGGTTATTACTTAAAAGTAACTCATATCGTGTTACCCCAAGATAAAGCTATCTATGGTCAAGTGGGTGATGTGGCCGCTTTTGATAGCTACCGTGAGGTAGCGCGAGCTGAATGGGATACTTTACTGTTTTTCTTTGGGGTTATTATGTGTGTCGGTGGCTTGGGTTTTATTGGCTATTTAAGTCAACTTTCTAGTTATTTATATATAGAATTAGGACCAACCATTGCCAACATTTTAGTCGGTATTTTTTCTTCCATCTTGGATAATATTCCTATTATGGTTGCGGTATTACAGATGGAACCTGAAATGCCTCCCAATCAATGGTTATTAGTGACATTAACGGCAGGCGTCGGCGGTAGCATGTTATCAATTGGCTCTGCCGCTGGTGTCGCTTTAATGGGACTGGCAAGGGGCATTTATACGTTTTTTGGTCACTTGAAATGGACACCAGTAATTGCTCTAGGTTACGGCTTGAGTATCTGGGTACACTTATTGATTAATACGTGAAATATGAAGTTATTTATCTTTAGACATTATGATTTTCTAAAGTAAGCGATTAATCCGGTTGTGGAATCGTCACTTAATAAATTATCTGTACCATTCATTAATTGCTCATGGATTTTATTAGCCAGACCTTTACCCAATTCAACGCCCCATTGGTCAAAAGAACAAATTTGCAAAATAATACCTTGTACGAATATCTTATGCTCATACAAGGCGATTAAACTTCCCAGAGCTCGCGGCGAAATACGTTTCATTAAAATAGTATTGGTCGGCCTGTTACCTTTGTGTACTTTATGAGGCGCCACTTTATCAATATAATCAGCTGTTCTTCCTTTGGCTTTTAAATCTTCCCTAACTTGTTGTTCATTTACTCCATTCATTAGTGCTTGAGTCTGCGCGAAAAAATTCGCCATCAAGGTTTCATGATGACCTTTAACTGGCGTAACACTCTCAACAGAGCCAATAAAATCAGCAGGTACTACATTATTACTTTGATGAAGATATTGATAAAAAGCATGTTGACCATTGATGCCGAGCTCGCCCCAAATAGAGGGTACAGTTGGGTAATCTACTTCAACGCCATCCCAAGTAACTGATTTGCCGTTACTTTCCATTTCAGCTTGTTGCATATAGGCAGATAACATGTGTAGGGACTGATCATAAGGTAATATTGCTTGCGATTGCGCGCCTAAAAATGTGCAATTCCAAACGCTCATGAGTGCTAAAATCACTGGTGCATTTTCAGTTAATGGTGCTGTTTGAAAATGTTGATCTAACTCTTGAGCGCCTTCAAGTAATTCGATAAATTTATCAAAACCTAAATCAAGAGCAATGGGTAGACCTATAGCCGACCATAATGAAAACCGTCCGCCAACCCAATCCCACATATCAAAAATGTTTCGCTCGCTAATACCAAATTCAAAGGCATTTTTTTTATTAGCACTAACAGCTACAAAGTGATGCTCCACCGCCTTGTCATCAAAAGAAGAGTTGACTAGCCATTTGCGTGCAGTATTCGCATTAGTCATGGTTTCTGTGGTGGTAAAAGTTTTACTAGAAATAATAAACAGCACATTTTCTGGGTTAAGAGGCCTTAATACCTCTGCTATTTGCGTACCATCAACATTAGAAACATAATGAACATTCAAACTATTGTCGCTATATTGCTTTAATGCTTCGGTAACCATTTGCGGACCCAAATTTGAGCCGCCGACACCAATATTAACAACATCGGTAATACGCTTACCTGAATAGCCTTTCCAATGCCCTTCTCTAATGCTAGAGCTAAAAGTTCGCATTTTCTCTAAGGTTGCTTCAACTTGCTCAGTAATATTTTCACCGTCAAGTACAATGGCATGCTGGTCTCGATTACGTAAAGCTGTATGTAAAACGGCGCGATCTTCTGTACGGTTAATCCGCCCACCTGAGAACATTTTTTCACGCCATGACTCAATATCACACTCTTTAGCTAGTGCAAATAAAGAAGACATAGTTTCTTTAGTAATAATATTTTTTGAATAATCGAGTAAAAAGGGGTCTAACTCAATAGAAAAATCATCAAATCGGGTGTCACTGGCATCAAATAAATCATTCATATGCTGATTTTTCATCTGCAGTGCATGCACTTGTAACGCTTGCCAACTTGCTAATTCTTTTCTATTACTCATGAGTACAACCTGTATAGTTAATTTGTTCGAATTTTGATCGTTAGTATTTGCTTTTATTGTTTATAAAACTAGTTTCTATCTGACCAGCGACGCATTTTATGGCCTTTTAACGCATAAAATAAGATAAAGACATATAGAGGGATCATGATCCAATAGGCTGATTGCCCATCAAAATGTTCCGCAAGTACGCCATAAAATAGTGGGATAACTGCTCCACCAGATATACCCATAATTAACAATGCTGAGCCTTTTGAAGTGAATTTCCCTAGTCCTTCTAACGCTAAAGGCCATACTGCCGGCCAAACTAAGGCATTAGCAAAACCCAATAAAGCAATAAAGGTAATTGTGTTAGGTAATGTAGGAATACCCGCCCATCCCCATAAGACTTCTGAAACTGAAAAATTGCTGGTATCACTAATAATCACTAAAATAGAAAAAACAATACCGGTAACAGCTGAACTAATAAGCGCTGTTTCTTGATTAATAAAACGTGGGATCAGTACAATACCAAATGCATAACCAATCAACATAAATGCCATGGTATAAGACGTTAACGACATCGCATTTTCCACCCCTAAATTAGAGGCAAATAAGCCGATAGTATCGCCAGCAATAACTTCAGCGCCAACATAAACAAATAAAGTAATAGCACCAAGCACGATACTAGGGAACTGTAAAATAGAGGTTTTGGCGTTATCAGCACTGCCAGCATCTACATCATTATCTTCTTCCATAGTTAATTCAGGTAACGGTGATGCTTTAAGTAAAGCCGCTAAGAAGGTAAAAATAATTGCCATACCAATATAAGGATAAATTAAACCATCCGCTAAAGCAGCAATAGTGATTAGTTTTTCTGGCTCAGCCATAGCCTCAAGGCTAACAGCAGTAATACCGGCAAAGTCACCTAAAACAATAGCAGTGAAAACGATGGGAACCAGAACACCCGCACCTTTATTCATTAAACCCATAAACATAATGCGCACAGCAGCACTTTCAATAGGACCAATTTTTACCACATAAGGATTTGCAGCCGTTTGCAATAATGTTAAACCACTACCAATAATAAATTGTGCGAATAAAAACAAGCCAAATTGTTGCGAATTAGCAGCAGGAATATAAAAAAGAAAACCAACCACTAAGCATAATAAACCAATAGCCATGCCGTTTTTATAACCAATACGTTCCAAAATAATAGCCGAGGGCAAAGCCATCACCGTAAAAGCAAAATAAAACGCCGATGCAACTAACAAGGCCTCGGTTTCTGATAATTGACAAATCATCTGTAAATAAGGTATCAGCGCACCATTTTGCCAAGTAACAAAGCCGAAAATAAAAAACAATCCACCGATAATACACATGGGCAATAAGTTTGTTGGTCGTTTAATTGCTGTTGAAAGTATTGCTTCCATTATTCTTCACCTTATAAAACAAAAGTTGCTTCATTGTGACATAACAAAAAACCAATTGAAAGAATTTGAAAGCTATATTTATTTTCGATTCTCATCGTAAACACAACTATCAGCCTTCAATAACCTTCTAGAGCCTTAATACCGTTAAAAAGAGTTAGAAATTTAACTAGAAATTATGATTTCATTACAGTATTGCTTGCATAGCTAGACAGACTGAAATTTTCATCGATAAGTTGATTGAATTTTGGTAATAAAAAATTCAATTTTGAAAGGGGTGTGCTTAAATATCATTTTTATCTATATCGCAAAAATAACAATACGATAACGATGATATTTAGCTATCAAAATAAACGAATAACTTAATCATCAGGGTGAGGAACAATAATTAAATTAATGCGCTTTTCTTCTAAATAATCTATATAAGATTGTGGAATTTTACTGTCGGTTATTATCGTATCAATATCATTTAACGATCGAATAATATAAAAACCATTACGATTAAATTTAGAGGAATCTGTTACCGCAATCACTTCTTTAGAAATGTCACACATCATTCGATTGAGGTTGGCTTCATGCTCAAAGTGGGTGGTTAACCCTGCTTTTTCATCAATACCATCAACACCGAGGAAAACTTTATCAAAACGTAAGTTTGATAAACTTGCTTCAGCTTGACGCCCATAAAAAGATAACGATTTTTTGCGCAATGTTCCGCCGGTCATGATAACTTCAGACTCTTGTGTTGCAGCCAACTCTGTAGCAATATTCAAACCATTTGTCATTACAACCAAGTTGCTATGGTTATGTAACTGCTTTGCTATTTCTTCAGTCGTTGTACCTGAGTCTAAAATAATTGACTCACCGTCATTAATTAAACTTGCAGCCACAGTAGCGAGCTTTTGTTTTACCAATAAATGCTCACAATGTTTTTCTTTCAAGGACAGTTCTTTCGCAATAAGGCTATTTCTCACAGCTCCGCCACGTGAGCGAACGACGAGTCCTTTTTTATCCAAACTATTTAAATCATTTCGGATAGTAACGGTTGATACGAGATATTTTTTTGCTAGTTCAGCAACCTCAACTTTGCCTATCTCATTAGTTTGCTCAACAATTTCCTGACGTCTTTCTATAGTCGTTAACATAATCTTAAAATTTCTTATAAGTTCAAGTATCTATCTTATCAAGCGCAATCAGCTTTCACAACCTTTCAATGCCTTTTGTTTGATGATTATAAATATCCTCTAGTTACAAACTAATATTTATTTAACTAATCTGTACCTAAGAAAAAGCGATCCTCTATTATTAGGGATCGCTTCTTATTAAAGTGTCAAATGTAATATAGAATAATACTCCATAAATAAGGGTAAACAAAAGCGTGCTTACTTCTTTACCCTTGAGATTGACACTACATTGAGTAACGTATACCAAACATTACGCGACGTTCTAATTGCTCAGCGCTAATAGCTAGCAAAGGATTATTAGATTGCATTTTAGTAACTGTCTCTTCTGTAATATTTAATACATCAAACTGAATAGATAAGTTTTCTGTAATATTGTAGTTTGAAGAGAGATCTAACTGACCATAAGCATCTTGATATTTTGCTTCTGGAAAGTAATCTACATATTCGCTACGCCATGCATAAGATAAACGAGCATCAAATGTTGAGTTATCGTAGTACACAATAGCGTTGTAACTATTCTTCGATAAACCTGGTAATGTGGTGCTTCGAATATCACCTTCGTCAGCAAATGAAGCGGCACTATCAGTGTAGGTAAAGTTCACAATCGTACCGAAGTTACTTAAGCTTTCAGATACAAAAGTAAAAGGACTTTGAAAACTTACTTCTAGTCCTTGTACTGAAGCATCAGTACCATTTTGTGGTTGAGTAAAATCAATAGGCCCAGTAGTTAGCTCATTTGAAATTTGATGACGGTAGGTCGCTACTTCAGTAGAGACTGAGTTTTCTACCAATGAATCTATTTTTTTATAGAAAAACGCCGCTGCTAGAAGTGATTCTTCAGCAAAATACCACTCTGCACCTAAATCAATATTGTTAGATGTGTAGGGTAGTAAATTTACATTACCTTTCTTTCCTTCTAATCGAGAGGCATCGATTGTAGTTGATGGCGACAAACTTGCTAGTGGTGGACGAGTCATCGTTCTAGAATAGGCAGTACGTAGTAATACGTCGTCATTTAATTCATAACTTAAATTAAAACTAGGTAAAAACTCAGTATAGTCACTTTTATAAGTTACTGGCTCTATAGTACCATTTTGAAACAATGAGCCTGTTGACTCAATTTCAGTGCTAATTACACGTAACCCAATATTGAAATTAGCATTGTCAGTTTCAAAATTGGCCTGAACGTACGCAGCTAAAGTTTGTTCAGTTATACCATATGTACCTGTGGCACTAGCCTCTGCTTTATAAGCATTATTAGCAACATTATCACCATGCATACCTTGCATATACGTTGATTGCATTAACGCATGATCAGCATAAATTAAAGAACTAGGACCATTTATGCCATCTACAGTGTAATCTCTATTTCCACCTAGAGCAGCGGCTAACGTCATACCAGCACCAGAAAGTAAATCGTCTTGTCCTTGTGCCGGACCATTACCCCAGAAATTGCCCCATGCATCTTGGTTATTTTCATAGTGTTCAGGGTTCATGTGTTGTACCGCACTGTCGCCCATCTGCCAAAAATTATATTCTCTGGTCTTTTCTCTATCACTGGCAGAAAACCCATAATCAATGCTTACTAGGTTGTCTAGATCCATCATTTGTTCAAAATCGACTTTTGCAACAAGTTCAGCATCTTCATTTTCACGATCTTTACTGAAAACAACATTGAATAAAAAATTTTCTGCATTGTTTTGATCTGCATAATATTCAGCAGAGCTACCTACAGGGTAAAACTCATAACCGGCACCCGCTCTTTGCACTTGAGTCGCGATTCGATTATAAAATGAATAAAGATAGGTTTCTTCTTCGCCTGTACGCTTGGTATAACCAATTAGTGGCTTAATTGTTAATGAATCACTCACTTCCCAATCAGCACTTAATACATGAGAAGCAAACGTTTCTTCACGATCAATGTTTTGAGTACCAACACGATTTCTTACACGAGGGAATGCAGCATTAATAATATAGTCGTTACCCGCGATATTTTGAAGTTCCGCCGTTTCTGGCTCTCCACCAATATCCCACTCTAACGTAGCATCTATACGATTATATTCTCTTAAACTATCAGACTTTACATAGATATTATCAAAGGTAAATTGAAGATTTTCAGAAGCATTATATTGAAGCGTTAATGTAGTGCCTAAAGATTCACGATTAATGTCATTACGTAAATAACGAGGATCATCAGGCATAAATGCATGACCATAATTTGGAGCTTCATGTACATCACCACCTGTAGCACGGTAGGTAATATTTGGATCTAAAGTAGCATATTTCCAAGTACCACTTTCATTTACCACCGTAGCAACTTCAGAGTAAGCGACCGACGTAGCCACTCCCCAAACATCGTCAAAGTTATTACTAAAAAACATCGATGCTCTTGGTGTGGTTTCTTCAGATAAGCTACCATGACTACCTTGTGCTGAAGCACTAAATTTCGGGTCGTTTGCATCATAGGTGAATGGTCTTGGTGTTTCCAAATTAACAACACCAGCCAGCCCACCCTCAGTTTGTTTTGCAGAGGCTGTTTTATGTATGGTTACTTGATTAAATAATTCTGAAGCCAGTAAACTAAAATCAAATTCTCGCCCGCCTTCAGCATCAAGTTGGCCACTAAAACCTGATGAAGTAGACGATACACCATTAATCTGAACCATGGTGAATTCTGGCCCTAAACCACGTAAGTTGATTGTTGAACCAACACCAAACTCACGTTCAATAGTGACACCAGGAATGCGTTGCAGCGATTCAGAAATATTATTATCAGGAAACTTACCTAAATCCTCAGCGCTGATGGTATCAACAATGCCGGTATTAAGACGTTTATCACCTAAAGAACGGTTTAAACTTCCCCTTACCCCTCTGACTTCAATTCTTTCAACATCTGCTGCTTTATCTTTCTTGGTTTCGCTGTCAGCAGCATAAACCGCACTAAAAGGAATAGTTCCTAGACTAAGCATTATACAAGCACTTAGTTTAAGCAGCTTTGGAGTTCCAGACATCATATTATTCACCCTTTTTATTTTATATTATTTTATTCATTTGTAGATGCAATGGTCTATAAAAATCCTTCCAAAACTTATCTACTCATAACTTTCCTAATTATTTATATAAAAAACAGACGCAACTTTCAAGCACTTTCTTTTGAAAAACAATCAAAAAAATAGAAAGAACAAGTAAATCACCATAAAAACAATAACTTAACACACAAAGCAACAACAGAAATAATTTCACAAATAAAACTATGAAAGCAAACGAAAGTAAACTATGATTACTCTATGTTGTTTAAATAGGATTTCTCATCAAAATGATAGATATAAAAACAGTATTAAAAGCCAATAGAAAAGGCGAAAACAAAGGCATATATGCTGTATGTTCTGCTCACCCATTAGTTTTAAAAGCAGCTATAGAGCAAGCAAAGCAAGATAAAACACCTGTGTTAATAGAAGCAACAGCAAACCAAGTTAACCAATTTGGCGGCTATACAGGTATGCAACCAAAAGATTTTTTAGCCTTTATAGGTAATATTGCTGATGACATTGATTACCCCAGAGAAAACATTATTGCGGGTGGTGACCATCTTGGACCTGTGTGCTGGGTTAACGAAACAGCTGAAAATGCAATGGAAAAAGCACGCGTGCTTATTGCATCCTACGTTGCTGCCGGATTCAAAAAAATTCACCTAGATACCAGTATGAGCTGCGCAAATGATCCTACGTGTTTACCTGATGAAATAGTCGCATCTCGTGCTGCTGATTTATGTCAAGTCGCTGAAAAAACTGCAAGGGAAGTATTTGGTTATTCCGATTTGGTTTTTGTCATTGGCACTGAAGTGCCACCACCGGGTGGCGCAGCGGAAGAAATAGCAGAATTAGCTTTAACACCAACAATTCGTGTAAAACAAACGTTAGATTTACATCAAGTAGAATTTGAAAAGCTTGGTTTACAAGAAGCGTGGCAACGTGTAATTGGCTTGGTTGTACAACCTGGTGTAGAGTTTGACCATACTAATATCATTGATTATGAATCGACAAAAGCACAAGAGCTAAAAGCGTTTATTTCAACCGTTCCAAATATTGTTTATGAAGCGCATTCGTCTGATTATCAAAATGATGACGCTTATGTTTCACTGATCCAAGATCATTTTGCTATTTTAAAAGTGGGTCCACAACTTACCCTTGCGATGAGAGAGGCGTTATTTGCGCTTTCTTATATAGAGGATGAATTAATCCCTTTAGAAAACAAATCTTATTTACGTGAAATTTGTGAAGAAGTGATGTTAGAAGCACCTGAAAACTGGAAGAGATTTTATCCCGTTCCAGCCAGTAAAGAAACGTTATATAGAAGATATAGCTATAGTGACAGAATTCGTTATTACTGGCACCAACCTCGAATTAAAAAAGCTATTTCAATATTATTCGAGAACTTAACGGAAAATGCTATTCCACTACCGTTAATTAGCCAGTTTTTACCGGAGCAATATAAAGCTATTAGAAATAACAGCTTAAATATTTCTCCTGAAGAACTCGTCAAAGCAAAAATTAAACAAGTAACGCAGGCTTATGCTTTCGCTTGTTGGAAACAATAACGTGCGACTTTTAATATTAATGTTTAACGTTTCTCAAAATTATAGGAAAAAATAATGTCAGAATTTTTAACGTACAAGGATAAGTTATTAAAATCCAAGAAAGCTTATTGGACAGCAAGAGAAGTTAGTCAGCAACCGCGTATTTGGCGTGAAGCTGCCGCACAAGTAGAAGAAAAGAGAATACAGGTAAATGCTTGGTTAACGCCACTATTAGCCAAACAAAACTTACGTATTATTTTAACGGGTGCAGGCACGTCTGCTTATGTGGGAGATGCAATTGCCCCGCATTTAACTCAACATTCTCAACGACTATTTGAAGCTGTCAGCACCACTGATATTGTCAGCAATGCTAAACAATACCTGCTTAAAAAAGTACCGACATTGCTTATTTCATACGGCCGTTCAGGGAACAGCCCTGAAAGTGTTGCCGCAGTTGAATTAGTAAATCAAGTAGTAGATGAATGTTATCATTTAGTAATCACTTGCAACCCTGAAGGAAGCTTAGCCGTTAGTGCAAATAAGGCTAGTAACGCATTTTCACTTATTATGCCTGAGGGCACGTTAGATCAAAGCTTTGCAATGACGAGTAGTTTTACGTCAATGCTTGTGAGTACGCTCGCTATTTTTTCGCCTCAACCTGAGCAGTTAGCAATAGCGGTAAAATGGTCAGAAGACTTCTTAAATAATGACATAGAAGCCGTAAAAACTCATGCATTACAACCAACTCAAAGATTGGTTTTTTTAGGTGCTGGAGGTTTACAAGGCATAGCTAGAGAAGCAGCTTTAAAAGTATTAGAGCTTACGTCTGGTCAAGTATTAAGTTACTGTGAAAGCCCCCTTGGTTTTCGTCATGGACCAAAATCGTTAATGAATGCGAATACTGAAATTGTATTTTTATCCTCTAGCGATCCTTATACAAAATGCTATGATCAAGATTTAATCAATGAATTGAACCGCGATAAACAAGCGTTATCAATTACTATTTTAAATAAGGAGTTTTTTGGTCAAACTGAAAAGTTAGACGATGTATGGGCAAGCCTTCCTTATATTGTATACTGTCAAACATTATCATTTTTCAAATCAATACAAGCGGATATCAGTCCTGACAATCCTTGCCCTACAGGTGAAGTTAATCGTGTTGTTCAAGGTGTAACCTTATACCCACTTTCTAGCGCGGAGTAATATTTATGCATTTAGCAACCAATGACACTGATACGCTATTTAAGCAACAACAGATTATTTATGGTGTCGACATTGGCGGCACCAAAATTGAGATTGGTTTATTTTCATCTGACCTAAAGTTTATTGACTCTTGGCGAACATTGACCCCAACAGATAATTACTCTGAATTTATTAACACCATAGTGAATTTGATCAAGGAAGCCGATCGACGTTGCGGGAAAAAAGGTTTTGTTGGCATTGGAATGCCCGGTATTATCGATAAGGATGGATTGGTTAAATCGGCAAATGTACCTTGCGCGACAGGAAGGAACATAATTGAAGATCTTAATAATGCACTAGAATACGAGATATCTATTGGAAATGATTGCAGACTATTTGCTTTGTCAGAAAGCGTTGGCGGAGCTGGTGACCTTTATAAATCAGTTTATGGCGCCATAATAGGAACGGGTGCTGCTGGCGGTTTTTGTATTGACGGAAAATTACATAATGGCCGTAGTGGTTTTGCTGGTGAATATGGTCACCTCCCCGTTTCTGCCTATTTAATTAATAAATATAATTTACCTATTTTAGATTGTGGCTGCGGTCTTAAAGGTTGCTACGAATCATATGTATCTGGCCCTGGCCTGGGTTGGATATACGATTATTATGGTTCACAAACAACAGATACTAAACATTTTGTACGTAAACTAAGAGAAGATGACCGAATTGCTATAACTACCTTTAATTGTTATATGGATTTTTTAGGGGCATCCTTTGCCTCTTTAGTATTATCCTATGATCCTGACATTATTGTTATGGGTGGTGGCGTTTCAAAAATTGATGAAGTAGTAGATTCATTACAAGCTCATGTTAATAAACACCTATTTTCTGGTGTTGATTGCCCACCAATTGTAAGAGCAAAATACGGCGATTCGAGTGGGGTTAGAGGAGCAGCAATATTAAGGAAACAGTTACTTGAAAACTAAAAAATATTATTTACATGCAGCTAAAATTTTTACTGAAAAAAAGATTAAAGATGATTTTTTTGTTTTGATTGATAATGGAATCATTTCAAATATAACGCAAACACCTTCAAGTGACATTCCCGTTATCAACTTAGGGAAATTAAATTTATTACCTGGCTTCTTAGATCTGCACATTCATGGCCGTGAAGGTGCAGATATCATGGACGCAACTCCTGAAGCAGTAGAAACGATATCCAAGTCGTTAGCAAAACACGGTGTCATTGGTTTTTTAGGCACCACTGTTACTTCGACATGGGAAAATACCCTAGCCGCTTTTTCAAATATCGGCGATGCCTTCCATAATCAACCGAGTGGTGCTCAAGTTTTAGGTGCATATAACGAAGGACTATTTTTTACTGAAGATCACAAAGGTGCACATGATGAGAAATATTTTTTACCGTTAGACAAGACTAATATTAATTCAATCATAGAGGCTTCGAAAGGCGCTTTAAAAATTGTTGCTTTAGCTCCCGAATTAGAAAATTCAGAAGAGATTATTAGCTATTTATCTTCCCAAGGCATTATCCCTATGTTGGGACATACCAATGCTAATTATAAGCAAACTTGTGACGCACTACATGCTGGTGCGTGTGGTGGGGTTCATGTTTTTAATGGGATGAAAGGAATACACCATCGAGATCCAGGTTGTGCTGGTGCAGTACTTTTAGATAAAGATGCTTATGTAGAAACAAATGGAATGCCTACAAGATATAACTTGAAAGGAACTATGTCATCTAATATTAAAGTTGACAAAATTTCTGGATGGATAATTGAAGCAAAGATAAATCAAGCTTTTCAAGGAGATGTTTATATAAAGGATAACCCTAGATTACCCGGAGGTTTGAAAATTCCAATGATTATGGAAAGTAATATGACATTCACGAATAAATAACCTATTGCCAATACTTATAAATTAATTGAAAGTTTGTCTACTAAAA
>MAAC01018204.1_pt1 | contig 17685 bp, 14 predicted proteins | sample 1115981 | NCBI WGS metagenome assembly MAAC01 (sample SAMN04961126, study PRJNA320927) | seawater metagenome | isolation source: sample BD02T64 sea water enriched with oil for 64 days | place: USA:Gulf of Mexico | collected 2013-07-27 | reverse complement strand
TGAATTTCAAGCCCTATAACTGTTTCCCATGCCATCGTTGTTGTCCTTATGGTTAGGTTATTTAGTGAATGCGTCTGGCGTTTTTTTGTGCCAATCGGTGGCTTGTTGGAATTGATGGGCAATATTCAACAAGCGAGGTTCACTAAAGTGACTACCAATCATTTGTAGTCCGACGGGTAACCCGGCAGTAAATCCTGCAGGAACGGACATTGCGGGTAAGCCTGCAAGGTTTACAGCAATGGTGTATATATCGGATAAGTACATGGATATTGGATCATCAGCTTTTTCACCTAAGGCAAAACCTGCTGATGGGGCTGTGGGCCCCATGATGACGTCAACATCGGCAAAAGCTTTATCAAAATCATTTTTGATTAAGCGGCGAATCTTCTGCGCTTTAATATAATAAGCATCGTAGAACCCGGCTGACAATGCGTACGCACCGATAAGAATTCGACGTTGAACTTCTTCACCAAACCCTTCGCCGCGAGAGCGTTTATAGAGGTCTTCTAAGTTGGCGGGGTTATCACATCGATATCCGTACCGAACCCCGTCAAAGCGAGAGAGGTTCGATGATGCTTCTGCTGGTGCAATAACGTAATAGGCTGGTACCGCCAAATCTGTTGTACTGAGGCTGATTTCTTTAACCGTTGCACCTAATTTTTCAATATCTTTAATGGCGGTTTCAATTACCTGCTGAACGCCACTATCCAGACCTTCTTTGAAGAACTCTTTGGGAAGGCCGACTTTCAATCCTTCAAGGCTGTTGTTAAGTTCGCTGGTATAATCCGGAGCTTCCTTATTAATTGATGTTGAGTCTTTGCTATCAAAGCCGCTCATTGCGTTCATCATTAATGCTGCGTCTTCAGCGGTTTGTGTCATTGGACCCGCTTGATCAAGGCTTGATGCGAAAGCAATCATGCCCCATCGAGAGATGCTGCCATAGGTTGGTTTTAAACCGGTAATGCCGCATAAGCTTGCAGGTTGACGAATTGACCCGCCAGTGTCCGTGCCGGTTGCCGCAGGGGCAAGGCGAGCCGCAACACAGGCGGCGGAGCCTCCAGATGATCCGCCGGGAACGTAATCTGTGTTCCAGGGGTTTTTAACGGCACCATAAAAGCTGGTTTCGTTGGATGAGCCCATGGCGAACTCATCCATGTTGGTTTTACCTAGCGTGATCGTGCCAGCGGCATTGAGCTTTTCAACCACGGTCGCATCATAAGGTGAGATGAAGTTGTCTAACATCTTAGAGCCAGCCGTTGTTTTGACACCTTTAGTGCAAAAAATATCTTTGTGCGCGATAGGAATACCGGTTAAAGGGCCTGCTGAGCCCGCAGCTCGAAGTTCGTCTGCTATTTTGGCTTGAGCAAGCGCTAGTTCATCTGTTGTGCTGATAAAGCTGTTAAGTTGTGGGTCTAGCAATTTGATGCGGTCTAAAAAGTGTTGCGTTAGTTCAACACTTGAAAGTGCTCCGCTAGCAAGCTGCTGAGAAAGCTCTACTAATGTTTTGTTGTGCATGGAAAAATCCTTGATGGAACAAGCGGGGGGAAGCCCCTAGACGACAAATTGTAAAAACTCATTGTTAGCACAGGAACGAGGTCTGCGGTTAATCAATGACTTTAGGCACTAAGTAGAGGCCATCTTCCGTTGCGGGAGCTATTTTTTGGTATGCATCCCGTTGATTACTTTCTGTGACCGCATCATCTCGTAATCGCTGCGTCGCATCTAAAGGGTGAGCCATGGGTTCAATATCATCCGTATTGGTGGACTGCATTTGTTCCACTAAACCGAGAATACTGGATAAGCTAGAGGCGTATTCGGGGATTTTGTCTTCATTTATAGCGATGCGCGCCAAATGAGCGATTTTTTCTACTTCGCTTTTGTCCAGTGCCATGGGGGCCTCCGAGGTTCAAATTCTGTCAATGGGCGTATGGTAACAGAAAATTGTACTAAGTAGGGACTAGGGCATGGGGCCTTTTTGCTGTGGAGGTTTTATGATGAATTGGCATGATTAGAGGGAATATTCAAACCATCACCCTAAAGTATTATAAAGTACCATTCCTGCCTTGCTCAAAGCCTTGCACACTGCTAGAGTTGCCGCAAAATAACATAATTCTCAGGGGTTTATGGCCCCGCCTGCTGGTGACTAAGCTGGCCTGCTCTAGATAGATAATAGGTAAACAAAAAGTATATGTTTAAACGTCTTCGTGGCATGTTTTCAACGGATCTATCCATTGACCTTGGAACCGCCAATACTCTTATTTATGTAAAAGATCGTGGCATTGTATTAGATGAGCCTTCCGTAGTAGCAATTCGTCAACAAAATGGGCAGAAAAGTGTTGCTGCTGTCGGTGTAGGTGCAAAGCGAATGTTAGGTCGTACTCCTGGCAATATCACCGCAATTCGACCATTAAAAGACGGCGTTATCGCTGATTTCCATGTTACTGAAAAGATGCTGCAGTACTTTATCGCTAAAGTGCATGAAAACAGCTTTATCTCTCCAAGCCCTCGTGTATTGGTTTGCGTGCCTTGTCAGTCGACTCAAGTTGAGCGAAAAGCGATTAAAGAGTCTGCAATGGGGGCAGGAGCCAGAGAAGTGTATTTGATTGAAGAGCCGATGGCAGCAGCGATCGGTGCAGGCCTGCCGGTAGAAGAAGCAAGTGGTTCGATGGTAGTGGATATTGGTGGTGGTACCACTGAGATTGCATTGATTTCACTAAATGGTGTGGTTTACTCTGATTCTGTTCGTATTGGCGGCGATACCTTTGATGAATCCATTGTCACTTATGTGCGTCGTAACTATGGTAGTTTGATTGGTGAAGCTACCGCAGAGCGAATCAAAGAAGAAATCGCTTGTGCTTATCCCGGTAATGAGTTGTTAGAGATTGACGTGCGAGGCCGTAACTTAGCAGAAGGTGTTCCCCGTAGCTTCACGTTGAATAGCAATGAGATACTTGAATCATTGCAAGAACCGTTATCTCAAATAGTGAGTGCTGTTAAAAGTGCGCTTGAACAATCCCCCCCTGAATTAGCATCCGATATTGCCGAGAAGGGGCTGGTGTTAACGGGTGGTGGTGCGTTGTTACGTGATCTTGATCGTTTATTGGCTGAAGAGACGGGTTTGCCGGTTATTGTTGCTGAAGATCCGTTGACCTGTGTAGCACGTGGTGGTGGCCGTGCAATGGAAATGATGGATAAGCGTGGCTTTGATATGTTTGCCCATGAGTAGTTGTTAAGGGCTAAGTATTAAGAAAAACCGGCTATTGGTAACAGTGGCCGGTTTTTCCATTTTTAGGCAGCTGGCTATTTATATGCAACCGGCAATGGGAGGCTGGTCTTATTAAACCGATATTTTCACAGAATCAGGCGAATCGTTATCGTCTGATTACCTTTGTCATTTTCTCCATGGTGCTCATTTTTGTCGATCATCGAACAGAATTGCTAAAACCTGTACGTTACAGCCTGTCAGTTCTGATGACTCCAGTTCAATATATTTCTAACGCGCCGGCCAGAATTGCTGAATGGTCGGCTGATGGTGTTAAGTCAAAGGGGCAGTTGCAGCGAGAGAATTTGGCGCTTGCTAATCAGGTTCGCTTATTGGAGCGACGGGTGCAGAAGCTAGCATCAACGGTGGCGGAGAATAAGCGTCTTAAGGAATTAATGAATTCTTCAGAAATTGTTGATGACCGCGTTATTGTGGCTGAAATTGTCGGTGTAGATCCAGACCCTTATCGACATGAAGTGATTATAAATAAAGGCCGAAATGACGGTTTATATGAAGGTCAAGCCGTATTAGATGCTGATGGTTTGATGGGGCAAGTTATTGAGGTAGGGCCGATGACAAGTCGAGCTTTATTGATTAGCGATTCTACCCATGGCCTACCTGTTCATGCTAATCGAAACGGAGTTCGGGCAATCGCTGTTGGGTCGGGTATTTTGGATAAGTTGCGATTGATCCATGTTCCCGATACTGCGGATTTGGAAGTGGGAGACTTATTGGTGAGTTCTGGTTTAGGGGGGCGTTTTCCGAAAGGCTACCCTGTTGGCGTTGTATCCAAAGTAAGCCATGACCCTGGACAGCCATTTGCTATTGTTGAGGCACGACCCACAGCCAATTTAGATCGGAGTCGGTATGTTTTGTTAGTGTTCTCAATAGAAGAGCCGATAGAAAAATCAGTGGAAGAGCCGGAAGGGCTGATAGAGGCGTCTGCACGAGACCCAGAAAAAGTCAGCGCCATTGATGGAGGTGAAGGATGACTCGTTCAGAAGGTAGCCTTGCTATCGTATTCACTTTTATCTTTGCCTATATATTTACCGTGATGGCTTTACCAAGCTCGCTTGAGTATGTACGTCCAGAATGGGTTGCACTCATTGTGATTTATTGGGTGATTGCTATTCCTCATCGCGTGGGGGTGATTATTGCCTGGATTGTGGGTATTTTTCAGGATGTTTTGGTTGGCGCTGTGCTGGGACAGCATGCGTTGGCGCTGTCAGCTGTTGCCTATGTCGCCTACGTACTACATATGCGTATCCGCGTGTTTCCTGTGTGGCAGCAAAGCCTGTCTGTATTACTTCTTGTTGGAGTTTATTTGATGATTGTGCTGATGGTGCAACGAACCGTCGCTACCTCTCATTGGACGCTGTGGTATTGGTTGCCGGCCCTATCTTCGGCCATTGTTTGGCCTTGGATGGTATTACCTCTTCGTTGGCTTCGGAAGCAGTATGCAATTAACTAGTTTGTATTTGGCTTCAACCTCACCTCGACGACGTGAATTACTGCGGCAAATCGGTGTCCAATTAACCACGTTGTCTGTTGATGTGGATGAGTCTCCCTTGCTTAATGAGTCAGCCCAGGCGTATGTCCAGCGATTGTCTAAAGCTAAGGCGGCAGCTGGCTGGCGTTGTGTAGAGACAGGTCAGTTACCTTGGATGCCAGTGCTTGGCTCAGATACATCTGTTGTATTGGATGGTGCGATATTGGGTAAACCGGAAGATCAGGTGCAATGTGTCGAGACCTTGATGTCACTTTCCGGTAGAACCCATCAGGTGATGACGGCTGTTACATTACAATTGGCCGAGAAGGTAGTTACGCGGTTGTCTGTGACGGATGTGACGTTCCGTGACTTGAGTGAGGAGGAAGTTTTGCGTTATTGGAATTCCGGTGAACCTTTGGATAAAGCGGGCGGGTATGGTATTCAAGGCTATGGGGCGGTGTTTGTACAAAGTATATCGGGCAGCTACAGTGGGGTGGTGGGCCTACCCATTGAAAAGACTGTGGAGTTGCTCAACCAATTTGATGTACCTTTCTGGCAAAATAGCTGATAAGAGCGGTTATCTGGTTTGCCTGCTGTATCACCCTTGTTGAATTGCGTTAGTCTGTAGTGAGTTCTGTGTGAGAGGATATTCATGAGTGAAGAGATTTTAATCAATGTAACACCGATGGAAACCCGTGTTGCTGTTATTGAAAATGGTGTCGTGCAGGAGATTTTTCTTGAGCGTGAAGCCAAGCGAGGGCAAGTAGGCAGTATTTTTCGCGGTAAAGTCGTGCGGGTTCTACCTGGTATGCAGGCAGCTTTTGTCGATGTAGGGTTGGAACGGGCGGCATTTTTACATGCTAAGGATATCTGGGTAAAAGATAAACCCATTGGTGCAGATGGGGTTGAGGTTGTGCCTAATATTCGAGACCTTGTTCAGGAAGGGAAGTATATCGTGGTGCAAGTCACCAAAGATATGATTAGTAGTAAGGGGGCTCGTTTAACGACACATTTATCTATTCCCTCCCGTTTTTTGGTGTTTATGCCTTACAGTGACCACCTTGGGATTTCACAGCGTATTGAAGATGAGGTGGAGCGAGAACGTTTACGCACGTTGATGGATGAACTTGTTGCCGAAGAAATAGTTAAAGGTGGCGATGGTAGTGCATCAACATCGGGGCTAGGGTTTATTTTGCGCACCGCTGCGGATGGTGTTGATAAGGAATCCTTGCGCAGTGATGTACGTTTTTTGTGGCGCATGTGGTGTGCAATAAAAGAGAAGACCAAGGGTGATAGTAAAATCACCAAAATCCACGAAGACCTTCCTCTTTATATGCGTACCCTGCGTGACGAGGTGCGAGATGGTGTGGAGAAAGTTCGTATTGATTCGCGTGAAACTTATGCAAAAATATTAGCGTTTGCTAAAGAATTTACGCCTGCTAGTGCCGCTCTAATTGATCATTACCCCGGTGAACGGCCGATATTTGATCTTTATGGTGTTGAACAAGAAATTCAAAAAGCACTCTCGCGAGATGTGCAGTTAAAATCTGGTGGTTACCTTGTTGTCGATCAAACGGAAGCCATGACCACGGTGGATGTAAATACTGGTGGTTTTGTTGGTCATCGTAACTTAGAAGAAACGATTTTTAAGACAAACTTGGAGGCCGCGCAGGCGATAGCAAGACAATTACGATTACGTAATCTAGGCGGCATCATTATTATCGATTTTATCGATATGGAAGAGGAAGAGCATCGACGACAAGTGCTTAGGATATTTGAAAAAGTATTAGACCGCGACCGTGCTAAAACCAAGATCACTCAAGTATCTGAACTGGGACTGGTGGAAATGACGCGTAAACGTACGCGGGAAAGCTTGGAGCGTATTCTTTGTGAGGATTGCCCTACGTGTAGTGGGCGAGGGTTTATTAAAACCGCTGAGACTGCATGTTTTGAAATCTTTCGAGAGATACTGCGTCAATACCGCGCTTATGATGCTGAATCTTACTTGGTGATTGCTTCACAAAATGTTGTGGATCGCTTGTTGGATGAGGAGTCTGCAAACGTAGCAGATGTAGAAGAGTTTATTGGTAAAACAATTCGTTTCCAGGTTGAAATACTTTATAGCCAAGAGCAATTTGATGTTGTGTTGGTATAGATTGTCGATGGGATGTGATGGTTAGTGAGTAATTTGTTGTTAATATGTTCACGCGTATTTTTATGGTCATCGGTCAGTATGCTGATGGTGTTCGCCATAGCGTTCTCTGTAGGGAAAGAATTATTACAGGATATTAATACTTTCCGTGGAGATATTGAGCAATTTGCTAGTGAGAAAACGGGTTTTCGTGTTCGTGTTGGTAAGTTGCAAGGAACGTGGAAAGGGATGCGGCCGGAATTACTGATTACCGAGCTTGATGTCCATAGCTTGCAAAGCAAGGCATCCAGTGTAAAAAATAACTTTGAACCGCTATCAGAGCGCCTTTCTAAACCATCACCTAAAAAAGCACCTAAGCAGTTACCTTCGCTATTTACAGCACAAAAAATCAAACTTCAATGGTTTATTCTCTCTTCGATTCGTAACCTTGAGCCGCGTATCAATATGTGGGTTGATGGAGCGACGTTAGAGTTGGTATATCGCGATGGTTTTTTATTGCCCGCAGGGATGTCTCCTCCGAGTGTTACGTCAGATACAGATGAAGGCGCGGATAAAGACGCGAGTTATCGAATAGTTGATTATATCAATAGGCAACCACACCTTGAGTTAACCAATAGTCGGGTTAATGTTGATGGTGTGTGGTCAGAAAAAGCCGGTTTTAATGACGTTAATATACTGATGGTTAATCGCCTAGGTTATCGTGAAATTGATGCTCGGTTTAGCTTGTCCGGTCCCAGTGAATCTACCGTTCAAATGTATGGTCGTGTTAAAGGGTCAGTGGTCAACTTAAAAACCTTGCAGGGTGATTATTACTTAAGCGTTGATAATGCATCTATTGTACCTTGGATACCTGAAGGAATGAGACGGTTTGAGCATCTTGAGCTTGAATCGGCATTTGGTGGGGTTGAACTTTGGGGGCGAATAAAACATGGCGTGGTACATCGAATTACTGCCAATGTAGAGCTTGATGACGTAGTCGTGAACAATACGCAAGAGATCAGGCAGGCAACGTTGCGCAAGGCTGAGGGTGTGCTTCAGTATCGCTATCTGGCTGAGGGGGAGGCACAAGTAGTACTGAGTGATTTTCATATGGAGCACGAGTTTTTTGTTTGGGATCCCTCCCTATTATCATTGAATATACAACGTGGTGGCAGTAACGATGCAAAACGATGGGCGTTTGATTTGTTATTGGATGAAATTAATATAGCTCCTTGGGCACAGTATTATATCGATTTTACGGGCGATGAGAGTCCAGGGCGGGATGTGTTAACGCACATTTCACCGCAAGGGTTGCTGAAAGATGTACATTTAGGTGGGACGTTGCAGGGTGGGCAATTTGACAATGTGTATGCATCTGCAGAGGTGTCAGGTTTTACTATGCTGCCCTACAAGTTTATTCCTGGAGTCCAAAACCTGCATGCTGATTTTGAGTTAAATAGAGCATTGGGTTTTGTGTCGTTGCACTCGGATGATTTTTTATTGGATTACCCTGCGTTAATGCGAGAAACGTTGCAGTTTGATTGGTTTGATGCTCAGATTAAGGTGCAGTTATTAGACGACAGTATTGTGATGGAGACGGGGCTTGTTGCCTTAAATAACAAAGATGCTCGTACCACGACGAAGGTATCGATGTGGTTTCCTCGTGATACATCAGTGTCTCCTCGAATTCGCGCGCTGAGTACGTTTCGGGGCCTTGATGCGAGTCTAACCCCTAAATATTTACCCGCAGGTATTTTACAAGAAGAGTTGATAACTTTTCTTGATGGTAGTGTTATCGGAGGTGACTTATTGCGGGGCGATATACTTTTTAATGGCCCCTTGAATTGGCGTAAACAAGAAGAAGACCTTAATATGCAGTTGGGGTTTATGGTGGATAATACGGCGTTTCGTTTTTTACCTGATTGGGCGCCTGTTACTGATGCGCAAGTGGATGTAATTGTTAATCGTGTTTTTGTCGATGCTTATGTTATTGATGGTACCTATTACGGATCATCCATTGAGCAGTTGCTTGCAACAACCCGGCGAGACGATGAAGATAAAGACGCCCCATTTCTATTAACGGTAAACGGGCTTGTGAATGGAGCAGCCTCACAAGGTTTGGATATTCTACGGCTATCCCCGTTACGACCAAAGATTGGCTCATTTGTAGATGATATTGCGTTAGATGGTGAAATGGCTTTAGATTTAAATCTGTCATTGTTGCTTGCAAAATACGATGTTGGTCTAGCGTTGGACCTAGGTGTTGGCATTAAGCGCGGCACGTTTACTATGCCAGAACAAAATCTAAGGTTAGAGGATATTGATGGTGAGTTCACCTTTGATTTAATCAATGGCATGCGTTCAGAGCAGGTGTCTGGCCGTATTTTTGGTGGCGATGTTAGCGCAAATATCTCTCCTGTTTTTAAGGATGGCATTGTCGAGGCGAATGAAGGGGAAGATAATGAACAGCGAGATGACACCGCAAGAGAGTTGTTGTCGACTCAGATTAATGTCGTCGGTGAGGTAGATGTGCCGGTTGTGGCCGATTGGCTGAAATTCCCTGCTTTACATCATTTGTCTGGAAATTTGCCTTATAAAGCCACACTAAACTTGCCGAAGAATAAAACGATCCCTCCCGATATTAGTCTACAGTCGTCGTTAAAAGGGGTTGTTGTTCAATTACCTAAACCCTTCCATAAAGAGCGTGATGTAGAGCGTGATCTTTACATTTATACGACTCTTGGAGCTGGGCAAGACGAAGAGGGTGTTGAGGATTCAAGGTTGTTCTCGTTGCGATATGGTGAGGTGATTGACCTTGTCTCAGAAATAGAGTCTTCGCACTTGAAAAAAGCTGCGGTTGTTTTTGGGGGTGTTGGTCGAGGTAAAGCTGTTTTGCCGGAAGAGAATGGTTATCGTATTGGGGGTTTTTTATCTGAGCTTAGTGTTCAAGCTTGGGCTGATATGTTTAGTGTATCGAGTGTTGCTAAGGAGAAAGAGGAGCGCGCGCAGACAAAATCGCTGATACAGATAGAAGAGTCATTGCTGGATGGAAATCTCAAGATTGGTAACGTCTTGGTGTTTGGCCAGCGTTTTCCTGCAACCTATTTTCACTTTAAGCCCTCAGATGTTACTTGGGATGTTGATGTTAACGGCCAAGGTGTTGATGCTAAGTTTTCACTCCCTAAATATCTACTGAAACCTAACCAAAAACTGCATGAGCAAGAACGCCCCGTAGTTGCGTCTTTTTCGCAGTTACAACTATCTAAACCTGATGCACTGAACACAGATGAGTCTGAGGACAAGAAGCCAACAGAGTTGGCGATAGGCTCGGGGCTGGATCCTGCAACATTGCCACCTCTAGTGTTAAAAATCGATAATTTATTGCTGAACAGTAAACCCTTTGGTCGCTGGAATATGCAGTTAAAACCGGTGCCGGAGGGGGTGATTATCGAGCCATTAGTTGTGCGCCTGAAAGCAACTGATTTTGCAGGAAAGGGAAGCTGGCTGAATGATAATAATGGATCAGGTGGAACTTCTGTGCAGGGAACGGTAAAGGCTGAGGATGTTGCAGATGTACTTAAGGCGTGGGGTAAGCAGCCATCATTAGATAGTGAGAAAGCAACGGTATCATTGCAAGCTAGATGGCCCGGAGCACCCTATGAATTTGATGTGTTGGAAGCCGATGCGACAATGTCTATGAAAATTAACGACGGACATTTTCTTAACGTAAATTCTGGCGCAGTGGACAAAGTCTGGGGGGCATTGAACTTCCAAACGATGTTAAAACGGTTGCGACTAAATTTTAGTGATTTAAGCAGTGATGACTTAACTTTTGAAGAAATCAAAGGTTCTTTACGTTTGCAAAATAAAGTGCTTACAGTAAATAAGGTGACGGTTGACAGCCCGGCTGTGGGTATGTCGTTAAAAGGCGACGTTCTGCTGGCGGAAGAAAGGCTGGCGTTGAGACTGGATGTTGCTATACCAGTGACGAGAAATTTAGTCTTACCTGCGGCGGCGGTAGGGGGGTTGCCTGCGGCCGCCACTGCTTACGTTATTGAAAAAGTACTGGGAAAGCAGCTGGATAAATTAACGACCGTTAAATACATCGTAACAGGTACCTTTGATAATCCTGAAATAAGGGTGAAAGATTCATTTAGTGTTATTCCCAAGCCATTAAGAGAATCGATGTTGAGTACGGGAGGTAGTGATAGCCACAAGAGTCAAGATAGCAAAAATGAGAAGGTTGAGTCGCCTCCCTCATTATTTACGACAGAATCCTCTGAAAAAAAAGCTAAGAAAATAGTCGAGGGCGGAGGAAGCGAAGGTGAGTAAGAATAAAATAGCAGCCATTCAAATGGTCAGTACTGGCGATGTCCCTTGTAACTTGAAAATGGCAGAAGAACTGATTGCAAGTGCTGCGCAAAAAGGCGCGAGCCTTGTTTTGTTACCTGAGAACTTTGCCGTTTTTTCTGCCAAAGAAATGCGGGTTTGGGCAGAGAAAGAGCGTAGTGAACAGTGTTTTTCTGGCTTTTTAAGTCGCATGGCGAAGATTTATAAGGTATGGCTGGTGGGAGGAACTATCCCACTGTTACCACCGGAGAGTGAGAATGATACTTTAGCTTGTAAGGTTCGCACCTCGACATTGGTTTATGATGACTTTGGGCAGTTGGCAGGCCGTTACGATAAGATCCATCTGTTTGATGTTCAGGTGCAAGACGATCAGGGGCGTTATCGCGAGTCTGAGACCATTGATGCAGGAACTGATGTGGTAGTGGTGGATACGCCGTTTGGTAAGTTGGGTCTGAGTGTTTGCTATGATTTACGTTTTCCTGAGTTATATTCTCAATTGTTATCGATGGGGGCTGAAATTTTATTGGTGCCATCGGCATTTACCTGGGAAACGGGTCGGGCACATTGGGAGATATTGTTACGAGCTAGAGCAATAGAAAATCAATGTTACGTTGTGGGGGCAAACCAAGGTGGGATCCACACTGCTAACCGGCGAACCTGGGGACACTCGATTATTGTCGATCCCTGGGGGGATATTCTCGGTATGTTAGATCAAGGCCCGTCAGTGTTGGTGCGAGAAATTGATATTCAGTACTTACGCCAGTTGCGTGCGAATATGCCTATTCAACAACACAAAGCATTTTCTGTTATCAATCATGTAAACAGGTCTGAAAAAGGTGATGTCAGTGAGTAGTATTTTTGAGGAAGCTTCATCCTATTTGTTAGGGCCTTCCGGTATTACGGCAACTGATCTTGAAACTCAGTTAAGTAAAGCCATGGTGCCTGGTGTTGATTTTGTCGATTTGTATTTTCAGCGTGTATATAGCGAAGGTTGGGTACTTGAAGATGGTAATGTAAAAGATGGCAGTTATAGTATCTCTGGTGGTGTGGGTGTCCGCGTTATTAGTGATGATAAAACGGGTTTCTCCTATTCTGATGATATTAGTCTTGGGGCCATTCAAAAAGCATCAGCGGCAGCTGGAACCATTGCAACGCATTTAAATGGCAGTTCGTTAGTTGGTGTGAAACCGTTTATATCTGCACCTGTTTCGCCTTTGTATGGTCAATTGAATCCATTGGAATCAATGACTCGCCAAGAAAAAATTGCGTTGCTAACACGAGTTGACCAAGCGGTAAAAGAAGCGGATCCACGGGTTATTGAGTCAACTGTAAGTTTGGTCGGTAACTGGCAGTCAGTTTTGGTAGCTGCAAGTGACGGCACGTTAGCTGCCGATATTCGACCAATGGTACGTCTTAATGTTTCGGTTATTCTTCAGCAAGGGGGGCGTCGAGAGCGTGGTAGTTGTGGTGGTGGAGCACGCTCTACTTATGGGTATTTTTCTGATGAGGTTGCTCTGGGTTATGCACAGGAAGCCGTGCGTATGGCGCAAGTGAATTTGGATGCAGTGGATGCCCCTGCGGGAATTATGCCTGTTGTGCTGGGGCCTGGTTGGCCCGGTGTATTGTTACATGAAGCGGTAGGGCACGGGTTGGAAGGGGACTTTAATCGAAAGGGAAGTTCTGCATTTAGTGGAAAGATTGGACAGCAAGTAGCATCTCCTTTATGTACGGTGGTGGATGACGGTACATTAATAGATCGTCGAGGTTCTTTGTCGATCGATGATGAAGGGGTTGAAACGCAAAACACAATGCTAATAGAGAACGGTGTTTTGGTCGGGTATATGCAAGATAAGCTTAATGGTCGGCTAATGGGTGTTGGGTCGACTGGAAATGGCCGCAGGGAGTCTTATGCGAGTCTGCCGATGCCGCGTATGACAAACACGTATATGTTACCGGGAGATGATGAGCCAAGTGATATTATTGCTTCGGTTAAAAAAGGTTTGTATGCGGTGAACTTTGCCGGTGGACAGGTGGATATTACATCGGGAAAGTTTGTGTTTTCTGCAAGCGAAGCATATTTGATTGAAGACGGAAAAATTACACGACCGGTAAAAGGGGCGACGTTAATAGGTAATGGGCCGGAAGCTATGAAGCATATTTCGGCAGTGGGTCATGACCTGGGGCTGGATCGGGGTGTTGGTGTTTGCGGGAAAAATGGGCAGTCCGTACCGGTTGGTGTTGGACAGCCCACATTAAAAATAGATGAATTGACAGTAGGGGGTACTGCGTAACTAGTACCCTGTAATTGCCGTGTTAAAGCTGTTGGATTAATGCAGCTAGGTTGGGGGGGGGGGGGGATTACGATAAATCACCCCTGTTCTTTATCGTCGGTATCGTTAAGCTGCTTGTTAGCTTCTGCTTTTTCTAGAGCCTGCTCTCTGAGGACCCGAAACAATGCTCGGCCCTGTTTGTTTGATGTGTCAGTTTCGTGGGTCAAATTGTACTCTTTCTCTTTTTTTGCATTTTTTATGAGTTGACGCAGCTTCTGTTTGTCGATATCGGGGTATTCGCTAATTACATTGCCGATAACATCATTGCCGCCAGAGATGAGTTCTTCTCGTAAATCTTCCAGATGGTGGAAGGTTTTATTCATCATTTGATGAGGAGATTCAATGATTTCAAATTGCTCGATAATAGCCGTAGGATCAACATCGCGCATTAATTTCCCAATAAATTGCTTGTGACGCTTTAGGGCATTACGACTTTTAATTCTCCCCGCTTCTTTAATCGCATTGCGGAGAACATCATCAATAGGCATTTGCGCGAGCTGCTTAGTGTTTAACCCAAGTAGTTTTACGCCAAGATCCTGTAGATCATGCATGACTTTTTTCTGGGAGGTTTTACTCCATTCATCTGAGGGTGTATCGTCTGTCATAGGAACTATTCTATATTCTCGTGAGGTAACTGCGTTATGATAGCACAAACTTTAATAGTTCAGTGTAGCGTAGCGCATTTGTAGGGTTGCTTATTGTGCTGGCGGTTATAAAGAATGAGTGTAAGGGATTTTGTTAGATGAATGTCGATGGTGAGCTTGAGCAATTAAACCAATGTGTTAACTCTGCGTTGCAGGAGGCTGATAGGCTTGGTGCTACGCAAGCGGAAGTTGCGGCATCGTGCGGTGAAGGTTTGTCTGTGAGCGTGCGTAACGCTGATGTGGAGACGGTTGAGTTCACTAAAAGTCATGGTTTTGCGATAACGGTTTATAAAAAGAGTTCAAAGGAGGGTGTGCCTGGGTTAGCTAAAGGTAGCGCCAGTACATCAGATTTATCAAAAGAAGCGATACGTCGTGCGGTCGCAGCAGCGATGGATATTGCTCATTATACTGCAGAAGATAAGTATGCAGGGTTGGCGCCTTCTGAGTTGATGTGTACTGACCCAGCGGATTTGGATTTATATCACCCTTGGGATATTGAGAGTGATGAGGCAATCTCAATTGCGCTGTCTTGTGAGCAGGCAGGTTTGTCTTATCATGCCTGTATTGAAAAATCTGATGGTGTTAGTGTTAATTCATCTGCGGGTGTTCGTTATTATGGGAATAGCCATGGCTTTCGTGCGGGAGGGAAAGGTACGCGACATAGTGTTGGTTGCGGCATGATTGCAAATGGCGGCGAGGGTAGTGATGGTATGGAGCGATCTCATTGGTTTTCGAGTTCGCGTTTGCATACCGAGCTTGAGGGTTCCATCGATGTTGGACGAAGGGCGGCTGAACGCGCATTGAGCCGGCTTGACGGAAAAAAAATTAAAACCTGTGAAGTCCCCATCCTTTACAGTGCAGAGGTCGCGGGCAGTTTAATTGGACATCTTATTGGTGCTATTTCGGGTGGTAATTTATACCGTAAATCCACCTTTTTGTTAGATGCTTTGCACACTCCGGTTATGTCGCCGGTTGTTTCTGTTTTTGAGCGCCCTCGTTTAATACAGGGTAGTGCTAGTGCTGCTTTTGATGGTGATGGCCTTGAGACGTACGAAAAAGATATTGTTTCGGATGGAGTGTTGCAAAGTTACATTCTTGGGACATACTCGGGGCGACGTTTAGGTATGGAAAGTACCGCTAATGCGGGTGGCGTGAGAAATCTGCGAGCAAGTCATTCAGGTCAAAGTTTTGAAACATTACTTCGAGAAATGGGTAGTGGGTTGTTGGTGACGCATTTGATGGGGCAAGGTGTTAATACGGTTACAGGGGATTATTCCCGTGGTGCCGAAGGTTTTTGGGTTGAAAATGGAGTGATTCAGTTCCCTGTGAAAGAGGTGACAATTGCGGGAAATCTTGCAGATATGTTTAAGCATATCGTGGCGATTGGTGCGGATACTGATACCAGAGGGAATGTGCAGGTAGGTTCAATTCTGGTAGAACGTATGAAGGTTGCGGGGGCGTAGGCTGTTTTTTTAGTGATAAATATTATAAATAGTACAATGTGGCTAGCCCCAGAAATGCAAAAAATCCTACGACATCGGTGAGCGTGGTTAAAATCACCCCTCCCGATAACGCGGGATCTATGTTGAGGCGTTGTAAAATCATCGGTAGCGATGCTCCTGCAACGCCAGCTAAAATAAGGTTTATTATCATGGCGCTGGCGATGATAAACCCCAGGCTTGTGTCATTAAACCAATAAGATGCAACCCCACCAACCACCACAGACCAAATGGAACCGTTAATAAACCCGACAATTGTTTCTCGCGATAATAACCAGCGCGCATTACTTGCCCCTACTTGCCCTAAGGCCATGCCGCGTATCACCAGTGTTAAGGTTTGGTTTCCGGCAATACCACCCATACTTGCAACAATAGGCATCAATACTGCCAGTGCGACCACTTTATCAATGGTGTCTTGAAAAAGGCCTATAACAGCAGAGGCAAAAAACGCCGTGAGTAGATTGATCCCTAACCAAACTGATCGGCGGCGGGCGGTTTTTAATACCGGCGCAAAGGTATCCTCATCTTCATCTAAACCCGCCATGCTCATCAGAGAGTGATCTGCATCTTCGCGGATAACATCTACCACGTCATCGATTGTAATTCGGCCCAATAATCGACCATCGTCATTCACAACAGGCGCGGAAACAAGATCTTGGCGTTCAAATATTGCGGCAACTTCGTTATCAGGCATGTTGGCATGAATGGCTAATACATCGGTCTGCATTGCTTCGCGTACACTAATGTTAGGGTCACTTACCAGTAGTTTGGTAAGGGGAAGTATGCCAACAAATTTGTCAGCTCTGTTAACCACTAGAATGTTATCCGTCATGTCGGGTATTGATTTATGGCGACGAAGGTAGCGAAATAGAATGTTGAGTGAAATGTTGGGGCGCACGGTAATGGTATCCGTGTTCATTAAGCCGCCAGCGGTATCCTCTGGAAACGATAGAACGGTTTCTACACGCTGTCGTTGCTGCTCATCCATTGACTCAAGTACACGTCGAGCAACGGTTCTAGGTAGTTCTTGTAATAAATCGGCGAAGTCATCGGGTTCAAAATCTTCAACGGTATCGATGATTTCCTGAGCATTTCTATGGCGAAGAAATTGGGCGGCAATTTCTTCATGCAAATACTGGAGCACATCTCCCTCATCCTCTCTGCCGATTAACTTCCAGAGGATATTTCTTTCACGAGGAGGGGATGATTCTAACAGGTGCGCTATATCTGCGGCGGGCATGCCTTGAAGCATGTGACGTACTTCTGCCAAGGCACCGTTATCAAGTGCTTCGTTGAAAGCCTTCATTTGTGCTTGTAAATGGTTTGGCTTGGCGTTTTTTGGCATGCGTGTAACCCATTGTCGAACTGCTGGTTAGCGCAGATAGTTTGGCGTGCTAGATTGGTTAGGCTTAGCTGTATAGGCTTAGTTATATAGGTTTGGTCATATAAGCTTAGTCGTTAATTTTCTTGCGGGTGGAACTGAGGTAAATATATTGGTACGGGAGGACATTGACGGGGCGCATTGTATCGATTTGGGAGGGGGATTTCTAGGCGTGAAAGTATTTTTTGATAGGGTGTTATTCTTCTTCGTCGAAACGATTGTTGATGAGTGTCTCGATAGCGCTGCAGGCGTCATTGGCGTCTTCACCAGTAAATTTCATTGAGAGCTCTGTACCTTTGCCAGCGGCAAGCATTAGAATTGACATGATACTCTTTGCATCCGCTTTTTGGCCTTGCTTGTCTATGAGTATTTCACTTTGGTAACGAGAAGCGGTGCCGACTAGCTTTGATGCTGCTCTTGCATGCAGTCCTAACTTATTGATTATTGTTATATTTTTTTCGATTAGCATGGTGTTTCCGAAATTTTTGGGCTTTGAGTATGCCAGCTTATAGATCCCTGTGTCTAGCTTGTGTGTTGGAGAAAGCGTCTTGGAAGTGCTTTTGCAATGCCTCGGTGAGATAGACTGAGCGATGGTGCCC
>MAAC01014856.1_pt1 | contig 17718 bp, 18 predicted proteins | sample 1115981 | NCBI WGS metagenome assembly MAAC01 (sample SAMN04961126, study PRJNA320927) | seawater metagenome | isolation source: sample BD02T64 sea water enriched with oil for 64 days | place: USA:Gulf of Mexico | collected 2013-07-27 | reverse complement strand
GAAATTGATAAAAAGTTAGTAGCTGTTACTCCTGCCATGGCTGAAGGCTCTGGTATGGTTCAATTTAGCCAACGTTTTCCAGATCAATACTTTGATGTCGCAATTGCTGAGCAGCACTCAGTGACTTATGCTGCAGGTCTTGCAATTGGTGGTCTAAAGCCGGTAGTAGCAATTTATTCTAGTTTTTTACAACGTGGTTACGATCAATTCATTCACGATGTAGCCATACAAAACTTACCTGTAATGTTTGCTGTTGACCGTGCTGGCATAGTAGGCGCTGATGGTGCGACTCATCAGGGCGTTTTCGACTTAAGCTTTTTACGTTGTATCCCTAACACCGTTATCATGGCACCGTCTAATGAACGAGAATGTCAGTTAATGTTAAATACTGGCTTCAAGTTAAATGGCCCTAGCGTTGTCCGCTACCCTCGTGGCAACGGTACAGGCGAAATGCTACCTAGTGTTGATGAAACCATCGAATTAGGCAAAGGGGTGACCATTATTACAGCCCAAGCTATAGAAAGCGATGAGCCAGCAAGCAAAAGCATAGCCATATTAAGTTTTGGCTCTATGTTAGGTGAAGCGAAAAAAGCTGCATTAGAGCTCAATGCAACACTAGTAGATATGCGCTTTGTTAAGCCGCTTGATGAAACACTTATTGATGCGTTAAATGCCAAACATGACTGTTTGGTAACGGTTGAAGATAATGCTATAGCTGGCGGTGCAGGCTCAGGCGTGAATGAATACTTACTGGCTCAAGGAAAACCCGTTACTATTCTAAATATTGGGGTTACTGACCATTTTGTCAAACATGGTACTCAAGAAGAAGTGCATCATGAATTGGGATTAGACGCCGAAGGTATTGTCACTAAGATTCAAAACTTTATCAGCTAAGTTTATTAATATGCTTAACAAAAAAAAGGATAATTAAGTAAATTAATTATCCTTTTTTTATTAGTAGAATCTTAGCAGAAACGTACTGACTGTTAGCACTAACTCAGATTGGCAACTTAGTCAGCTGCTATAAATTCTCTACATCAATTCTATTTTGAAGATTGTGTTCAAGTGCTGCTTTTTTCTCACGCTCTTGTCGCTTTTCGCAAGGATTGTCACAGTTACATTCTTTGTCAATGCCAACACTCGCTAAACCACCACAACTACCTGCTAGCGTTTTGTTTTGGAAAATATAACCTACTGCCATGGCAGCACCTACAACAAGGAAAAAACCAAAAGTAATAAGGAAAATCATCATAATGTTATGCTCTCAACTCACTTAACTATAAACTAAACAACCAATGCTCTGGACAAGAGTCATTGAATATATCAATACGTCATTTTTAATTAAAAACGTGCTAGGTATTGCTTTATTTTTGTAACTAACTTTTTTACTTTAAATATTGTTTGAATTTTACCGTAAATCGTTCGTCAAAGCCATTTTCAGTCTTAGAAATAAATAGTGCCGCAAGGTTATTTTCGGTAGCAAAAGCCATTCCTTTTTCCATGCCCATCACCATCAAGGTGGTTGATAAGCCATCAGCCGTCATAGACGAAGGATGAATAACCGTTACGGACACTAAATTATGATCAATCGGTTTACCCGTGTCTGGGTCAATAATATGTGAAAACCGTCTACCGTCGGCTTCAAAGTAATTACGGTAATCACCAGAGGTAGCTACCGCATTATCTTTAGGAATAATGACTTGATGTATCGCACGCTCCTCACCACTTGGATCAAGAATGGGTCTCTCTATTGCAATGGCCCACAGTTCACCTGTGTGTTTAAAGCCCCTTAATCGCATTTCTCCGCCAATCTCTACTAAGTAGCGGGTAAATCCATTGCTTTCAATTAACTCAGCAACAACATCCACGCCATAGCCTTTAGCAATCGTTGATAAATCTATATATAAGTCAGCTGTTTTTTTAGAAAGAAAATTACCTTCTAGCACCAAATTTTGTAAACCGACACGTTTTTTAGTCGCCGCTAATATCTCATCGCTAGGAACAGTTTCAGGACGCTGCTCTGGGCCAAAGCCCCATAAGTTGACCAATGGTCCGACAGTAACATCAAGCTTACCTTTACTTAATTGACCAAGACGAATAGATTCTTTAAGTACACGAGCAAAACCTGGTGAAATTTCAATAGCTTTAGTTGATGTTGATTGGTTAAATTGTGACAACTCAGAATCAGGAATATAAGTCGACATCTCTTGGTTAACTTGTGCTAGCGCTGCATCAATTTTTTGTTGCAAGTTAAGCGTTTCCACCTGTTCTTGAGTGCCAACAACTTTAATATTATAAGTTGTGCCCATCGTACGACCTTGCAATAAAATTTCTTGTTTACCGGTATTATTACTTGGGAAGCAAGCTGATAATGCCAACACCAAAACGGCTAGCAACGTTAGTTTCATTTTATTCATAAGTGGTTCCAAATTATTATTTATATCGCTATATTTTTTCTAAAGCAGCTTTGTTGAAATTTAGTATTGCTGAGTACACTAACGAGACGCATAAACCCATCCATGGGGCTCAACACAAGCATCCCTGCTTGTGAAGCTCGTTATTAGCACTTCAGCAACACTTTCATTTAAATTTCTATGCTGCCGTACACAAAAACACAGTTTTAAAATATAGCGATATAAATAATAAAGACGACCGAAGTCGTCTTTATTTACAGTAACAATGGAAGTATATTCTTTATTTAAGCGAGTAGTTTGGCTTAGTTAGCAAGAAGGAAGCGCGGAGTTGACGTTAGTCAATAAGCACTTCCGACGAAGCTAACGGAGCCAAAATCCGCTTAAATATGAATATTAGCCGCCGAAGTCATCTAGCATTATGTTCTCATCTTCTACACCAAGATCTTTAAGCATACCGATAACAGCAGCATTCATCATTGGTGGACCACACATGTAGTACTCACAATCTTCTGGTGCTTCATGGTCTTTCAAATATTCTTCAAAAAGAACATTATGGATAAAACCAGTTAAGCCATCCCAGTTATCTTCAGGTTGTGGATCAGATAAAGCAACATGCCATTGGAAGTTATCATTATCAGCCGCTAGGCCGTTATAATCATCTTCATAGAACATTTCACGCTTAGAACGGGCACCATACCAGAAACTCATTTTACGTTTAGACTCTAAACGCTTAAGTTGGTCAAAGATATGAGAACGCATTGGCGCCATACCAGCACCACCACCAATAAAGACCATTTCATTATCAGTTTCTTTAGCGAAGAACTCACCAAATGGACCTGAAATAGTCACTTTATCACCAGCTTTAAGGCTGAAGATAAATGATGACATTTTACCTGCTGGTAAATGTAAACGTCCAGGAGGCGGCGTAGCAATACGCACGTTAAGCATGATAATGCCTGCTTCTTCTGGGTAGTTAGCCATTGAATAAGCACGTAATGTATCCGTGTCTACTTTTGACTCTACGTCGAAGAAACCAAAATGTTTCCAATCGCCACGGTATTGTTCATCAATATCAAAATCACTATATTTAACATGATGTGCTGGTGCTTCAATTTGAATATAACCACCCGCTTTAAACGGTACTGATTCACCATTTGGAATTTGTAGTTTCAGCTCTTTAATGAACGTTGCTTTGTTATCGTTTGAGATAACTTCACATTCCCATTGTTGAACACCGAAGATTTCATCTTCAACTTCAATTTCCATGTCTTGTTTAACCGCAACTTGACACGCTAAACGACAGCCAGTTCTGGCTTCACGTTTATTGATGTGGCCTTCTTCCGTAGGAAGAATATCACCACCACCAGAATGCACATCAACACGACATTGGCCACAAGTACCACCGCCGCCACAGGCTGAAGGAATAAAAATCCCTTGATCAGCTAGTGCACCTAACAATTTTCCGCCTGCAGCCGTTTTCACTGCTTTTGACGGGTCGCCATTTATACTGATCGTTACTTCACCACTTGATACTAACTTAGATTTAGCAAATAAAATCACTAAGACTAAGGCAATAATTATCGCGGTAAACATCGATACGCCGAGAATAATTTCCATCGACTATTCCTTAAACTTCTCTAAGGGTGCAACACACAATAATATGCACTACACCGACCAAATTTATAACGAAATACCACCGAAAGAAAGAAAGCCAAAAGCCATCAATCCAGCAGTAATAAATGTAATACCTAAACCTTTCAAACCATTTGGCACATCAGAATATTTCATCTTTTCGCGCAAACCGGCCATCAAAACAATTGCTAACATCCAACCTATACCTGAACCTACGCCGTAAACGACACTTTCGCCAAGGGTAAGATTTTTCGCAACCATAAAGGATACTGCACCAAAAATGGCACAGTTAACTGTGATTAAAGGTAAGAAGATGCCAAGCGCTTGATACAAAGCAGGGAAATACTTATCTAAAAGCATTTCTAAAATTTGTACTAAAGCAGCAATAACCCCGATAAAGGTAATAAATGACAAAAAGCTAAGGTCAATTGATTCTTTCGGATCAGTAATTCCCATTAGGCTGTCAAGTGCACCCGGCGCTAAAATTGCTTGGTAGATAATTTGGTTAGCAGGAACTGCTAAACCAAGCACTACAACAACCGCAACACCTAAGCCAATCGCTGTGCTAACTTTCTTTGATACCGCTAAGAAAGTACACATACCTAAGAAGAAGCTTAATGCCATATTCTCAATAAATATGGTTTTAACAAATATGCTTAAATAATGTTCCATGATTAATCCTTCTCAACTTGTTCAGGTTTCCACTGGCGAATTGCCCAGATAATTAAACCAATAATGAAGAATGAACTAAATGGTAATACTAATAGACCATTACCTTGGTACCAGCCGCCATTTTGAGTAAGCTGTAAGATTTCAATACCAAAGATGGTGCCAAAACCTAATAATTCACGGAAGAAAGCAACGACCATTAATACCGCGCCGTAACCTAAGCCATTACCAATACCGTCTAAGAAACTCACACCTGGCTTTTCTTTCATAGCAAAAGCTTCAGCACGACCCATAACGATACAGTTAGTAATGATTAAACCAATGTAAACCGATAATTCTTTCGATAACTGGTAAGAAAAGGCTTTTAATATTTGGTCAACAACAATTACCAATGAAGCAATAATCGCCATTTGCACGATGATACGTACGCTTGACGGTATTTGATTACGAATAATTGAAATAAACAAGTTAGAAAATGCCGTTACCATAATAACGGCAAGCGTCATTACTAAAGCATTTGCCATTGAACTTGTTACAGCAAGGGCTGAACAAACACCTAATACTTGTAAAGCAATTGGGTTATTATCAACAACAGGTCCGAAGAGGACTTTTTTAGTATCTGAAGACATTAGTTCAATCCTCCATTACGGAATTTAGCAATGAAAGGACCATAGCCTTCATCACCCAACCAAAAGTGTATTGTACGCTCAACACCGTTACTGGTTAATGTTGCTCCAGATAAGGCATCAACGCCGTGAACATCACCTTTTTTAGCGCCACCTTTCACAAGCTTAATAGCGATATCGCCTTGCTCATTAAACATCTTTTTACCCGGCCATAAGGCTTTCCATTTAGGGTTAAGTACTTCTGCACCTAGTCCTGGAGTTTCCTTAAGATCAGAATAAACAACGCTTTGCACTGTATTGAAGTCAGGTGACAAACCAACAAAACCATACATAAGATCCCATAATCCTGCACCTACGATAGGTAGTACTATAGTTTCTAATTGACCTTGTTCGCTTTTAACCAAGTAAATCACGGCGCGATCAGCACGACGACTAAGACCAGCAATATCGTTCGTTGGTTTAGTACTTTTTGCTGAATCACGAGAGTCTGAACGCTCGTCAAACGTATTAACATCACCTTCAATAATTGTACCTGTTGTCAGGTCAATCATTTTAGCTTCAACACGTTTGTTATAAGTACCTACAATGCTCTTGCTATCAGGTGAAGTACCCAATGTAGCTAATAAACCCGATGCTTCAAGAATTTTAGTTTGCTTATCAAGCAATTTGTTAGCTTGTTGTAGTGGTTTTAGACCAACCGCGGCAATAGATACCAAGGCAGCACACACTAAACAGATAACTAAAACAAAACCTAGGGTTCTGCCAAATGTTTCTTTATTACTAGACATTACGTGCAAGCCTCCGTTTGATATTGCCTTGTACTACAAAGTAGTCAAACAATGGTGCGAACAAGTTAGCGAATAAAATAGCTAACATCATACCTTCTGGGAATGCTGGGTTAACAACACGAACTAATACCACCATAACGCCAACTAAAGCGCCAAACCAGTATTTACCTGTATTGGTAAACGAAGCAGAAACAGGATCAGTTGCCATAAACATCATACCAAAAGCAAAACCACCAATAACTAAATGCCAATGCCAAGGCATAGCAAACATAGCATTAGTATCACTACCAATAGCATTGAATAACAATGAAGTAACAACCATACCGCCAAACACACCTAATACGATGCGCCAAGAAGCAATACCTTTATAAAGGATGTAAGCGCCACCCAATAAAATAGCAAAAGTAGAAACTTCACCTACTGAACCAGGAATGAACCCCCAGAAAGCGTTCCACCAATCAGCATTTACTGAGTAGTCAACTAAACCTTGGCTAGCAGAGCTAAGCATAGTTGCGCCAGAGAAACCATCAGCAGCAACCCATACAGCATCACCTGAAATTTGACTTGGGTAAGCAAAGAATAAGAACGCACGACCCGCTAATGCTGGGTTTAAGAAGTTCTTACCTGTACCACCAAAGATTTCTTTAGCAATAACGATACCGAAGGTAATACCAATGGCTACTTGCCACAAAGGAATACTAGCCGGTAAGATAAGTGCGAATAAGATAGAAGAAACGAAGAAACCTTCATTAACTTCATGGCCACGTACTGCCGCAAATAATACTTCCCAAAAGCCACCAACAATAAAAGTAACGGCGTATATTGGTAGGAAGAACATGGCGCCATAGAACATCATATCGAATGTGCCAGAGCTAGCCGTTAATGAACCACCTAATAAGCTGAATAAATCAACCTGCCAAGATTGTGGTAAAGCGTAACCAGCAACCAACGCATCAACAGCTTGGAAACCAATGTTATACATACCAAAGAACATGGCTGGGAAAACCGCAAGCCATACTGTGATCATGATTCGTTTTAAATCAATGCTATCACGAACGTGTGTTTTACCTTTGTTAACCATACCTGGAGTAAATAACCCCGTAGCTACAGCTTCATAAAGTGCAAACCACTTTTCTTGTTTGCCGCCTTTTTCAAAGTGCGGCTCAATATCTTCAATAAACTTTTTCAAGCCCATGACTAACCTTCCTTTTCGATTGTGGTTAGGCAATCACGAAGAATTACACCGTAATCTGTTTTGCCGGGGCAAACAAATGTACACAGTGCTAAATCTTCTTCGTCTAGCTCTAAGGCACCTAGTTGTTGCGCGCCGTCGGTATCACCAGAACAAATATCGCGTAAAAACAAGGTAGGTAAAATATCTAATGGCATAACACGTTCAAAGTTACCAATTGGCACCATGGCACGTGAGCTACCGTTAGTTGTAGTAGTCATATTAAATAACTTACTCGAGAAAAAGTGCGACATATAAGCACGAGTTACTGAGAACTTATTAGGACCTGGGTACATGTAACCGATAAATTCTTTTTCACGACCTTCAAGAATTAATGATACTTGTACGTTATAACGACCTAAGTAACCGTGAACAGCGCTGGCTGTTGCACCCATTAATAATGAGCCAGAAACAACACGTAATTCACCTTCAGCGGTTTCGCCTGCTGATAATTCAGCAGTGCTAGCACCTAAAACCGTACGTACTAAACGTGGGTTTGTGGCGGCAGGACCGGCAAGTGAAATAACACGAGTATTATCGATTTCACCAGTAGTGAACAACTTAGCAATTGCGATAACATCTTGATAACCAACATGCCAAACAAATCTTTCAGCGCTTGCTGATTTTAAGAAGTGAATATGCGTACCTACAAGGCCTGCAGGATGCTTACCAGCAAACTCAGTTACTGTTGCATTGCTATCTACAGGGATATTTGCCCCTGGCGCTTTGCTAACAAATACTTCACCATTGGTTAAACGAGATAAAATGGTTAAACCATTTTTAAATGCTTCACTTTGCTCACCAATAACGATTTCTGGATTCGCTGCCAATGGATTAGTATCCATCGCACTAACAAAAATCGCAGCCGGTTCACTATCAATAGCGGGTACTTTGCTAAATGGACGCGTTCTTAATGCTGTCCATAAACCTGAATCGACTAAGTTCTTAACAACGTTTTCACGTGCTAGAGAAGCAAATTCAGTTGCTGGATAAACGGTAAACGTTTCTTGATCGTAGCCATCAACATCGATAACAACTGATTGTAAAACACGTTTTTCACCGCGGTTAATTTCTTTAACAACACCGGCAGCTTGAGCTGTGAATTTAACGCCAGGATTTTTTTTATCTTCAAAAATCACCTGACCTTTTTTTACGCGGTCACCCACTTTAATAAACATGGTTGGACGCATACCCACAAACTCTTCACCGAGTGTTGCAACGGTTTTGATGGACGGACCATCATGGATTACCTGCTGCGGAGCGCCTTTTACAGGAACATCCAAGCCTTTTTTTATTGTAATCATAAACACTTGCACTACTTTTGATGGGAGTATAAAAATCAGTTCATTAGTTTATCTAATGAATATCACAGCATAAAAAGCCTAAATATCAATTAGATAAAAATTAAGTCACCAATTTCAGTGTATTTCAGTGAAGAATTAGTTTTAGCGTTACCACTAAAGAAAAAGACCCACTGGCTCTAAGTTAAAATTTTCTGGCGCGATATTACCACAAAAAGACCTTTTTATTCTACGGGCATTTTAAATTTTTCATTACTATTTACGTCAATAAATGTCTATTTTGCGCAGCTGTAGCTGATAATTTAGTTTTGTAAATAAGACCTTGGTGGAACAAGGAGCCATTAGTTGATCGCCACTCTTGATTTCTCAATGCATTGACTATTATTTTTAAGTCGACTTATGCTGAAGTTCGTATAGTAGAAAGTGATTCAATAAATAAACACATCACTGGTAACTAATACAAACATGTCAATATTGATTAATTAAGTAATAAATACGAGCTTATTACTTAACTACAATATCCAAAGCATCATTATCGTTAAAAATTATTTTCAATATGAATTTTAGACATTAAAAAAGCAGCCTATAATTGCTGCTTTTGGATATCTATTAATGCGAATAACTACACGTCTTTCATAGGAAGGTTATTATCATTTTATTGTCATTTAAGGTTGAAAAATGGCCTCGATTGACAAATTTTGTTGGGATAATATATCACGTAAACGCTTTAATGCTTCAACTTGAATTTGACGAACACGCTCACGTGTTAAACCAATTTCACGACCAACATTCTCTAACGTTGACGCTTCATAGCCAAGCAAACCAAAACGCCTTGCCAACACTTCCCTTTGCTTCGTATTAAGCTCATTTAACCAATGAATAATATTATTACTCATGTCTTCTGATTGTAAGTCACTTTCTGGACCAGTACTTTTATCATCAGCAATAACATCTAATAAAGCTTTATCCGACTCTCCTGCAAAGGGAGTATCTACAGAAGCAATACGCTCGTTTAATCGAAGCATTTTATTAACGTCGGCAACAGGTCTATCTAGGTGTTGTGCAATATCTTCGGCGGTAGGCTCGTGGTCGAGTTTTTGAATTAATTCACGCGAAGCGCGTAAATAAATATTAAGTTCTTTAACAACATGAATGGGTAATCGAATAGTACGGGTTTGATTCATTATTGCCCGTTCAATAGTTTGGCGTATCCACCAAGTGGCATAAGTCGAAAAGCGAAAGCCTCGTTCTGGGTCAAATTTTTCTACCGCTCTAATTAAGCCTAAATTTCCTTCTTCGATTAAATCGAGTAAAGGTAAGCCACGATTATTATAACGTCTGGCTATTTTCACAACTAACCGTAGATTACTCTCAATCATCCGTTTTCTTGATGGTTCGTCCCCTTTGAGGGCTAAACGTGAGAAGTAGACTTCCTCTTCAGCGGTTAATAGCGGTGAAAAACCTATTTCACTTAAATAAATCTGTGTAGCGTCTAAGTTTGACGGTGCATCTTCCTTCGATTCAATAGTTTTTTTTTCTTCTTTTAATTTGACCATGCTATTTCTCCCAAATTTGCAAAGCTTAATTTTAATTTTAATTTTTAAATATTCACGACAACTCCGATTTTTAGTATTTATCTTAAGATTTATTCTTTACTGCTATTATTTTATAACATTATTTTTTTGGTAAATATTTTAGTGGGTTAACTGATTTTCCTCGAAAGCGTATTTCAAAATGAAGCATAACTTTGTTGGCATCTGTATCTCCCATGGAGGCAATAACATCCCCGATATTTATAATCTGCTGCTCTTTAACGAGAATTTGATCATTATGGGCATAAGCGCTTAAGTAGTCATCGTTATGTTTTATAATAATGAGTTTACCGTAACCTCGAAGCGCACTACCTGCATATACCACTTTACCTGTCGTCGAAGCTCTAATTTTTGTGCCACGACGGCCAGTAATATCAATCCCTTTATTGCCCTGTGCACTATTGGAAAAATACTCTACAACCTTGCCTTTAACTGGCCATTGCCATCGACTAATTTTTTGTGAAAAATTTTCCGATGCTAATGTGCTGTTTTGGTATGATTTTCTAGTGCTTACATTTTCACCATACGCCTGCTTTTTAGTAGATGCAAGTGTATTTTTTGCGCTACTTTTCTTGTTGGCTGTAGAGCTTTTAGTCGAATTTTTATGTGATACCTTGTTTTTACTTACGTGCGCTGTTTTTTTAATCTTTCGTTCAACTAAAAATATTTTTTGTCCTGGATATATTCGGTATGGGGGGGGGATTTGATTTATTCGAGCAATTTTTCTGACATCTGAATTCGAACGCCAGGCAATCGAATATAAAGTTTCTCCTCTTTTAACAAGATATTGCGAACTATTAATTGTACCTTTATTACGTTCCCCTAACACACTGCTACTGTGGATATTTGACACAGGAGCGGGGGTATTTCGACTACTACAAGAAAAAAGAGTGATAGCAAAAATAATGTAAGTAAATAAGTATTTAGCTAGTCGAAAAAAACTCATCAGAAATCCACTACAGGAAGTTCCACTGTATTCTCCACACAACCAACACCAATACTTATGCATGTAAATTGAATATCAATTCACCCTAACGTAAAACAAAATAGCCAACAACGATGGCGCCAACCATTCCCCAGCCTAAAACATCAACCCATTGCTTTATCTTTTGCTCCATAGCACTACCGCCCCACTTAATTAGGCCCGCCACCAGAAAAAAACGCAAGCCTCTACCGATAGCAGAAGCAATAAAAAAGGGTAGGAAAGCCATATGCAAAAATCCCGCACTGACAGTAAACAATTTATAAGGTATAGGTGAAAACCCAGCAATAAATACTACCCACACACCCCACTCATTAAACCAACCAATAGCCGTATCAAATCGTTCTTGATAACCAAAATTAGAAATAAGTGGCTGAATCCAAGGTTCAAACATTAAGTAGCCAAGCCAATAGCCAACTGCTCCTCCTAGAATTGAAGCAATGGTGGTTATCCCTGCAAAATACCATGCCTTTTGTGGTTTTGCTAAAACCATTGGTGCAAGTAAGACATCAGGTGGAATAGGGAAAAATATGGACTCAGCAAAGGTAAGTGCTACTAAGAAGCGCGGGGCAAACTGATGTTCTGACCAGCGTAAAGTCCACTGGTAAAGACTTGAAAAAACTTTCACTACAATAAATCTCCGGGTACTAAAGGTACAAAACGCACAGCTTCAACTTGCTGTTCGTTAAAAACATCACCTTCACGAGTGATAATTTTTAAAATTTGAGTTTGTTCTCCAACAGGGATAACTAAACGCCCACCATCAGCTAACTGTTCTAATAATGCAGGTGGAACACTCGAAGGTGCTGCAGTAACTATTATAGCGTCAAAGGGCCCTTTGCTTCGCCAGCCCTGCCAACCGTCACCATGTTTCATTGAAACATTGTGTAAATCCATCGCGCGTAAACAGCGTTTTGCTTGCCACTGTAACGCTTTGATTCGCTCAACCGAAAAAACCTTATCAGTTAGCTGAGCTAAAATAGCGGTTTGATAACCAGAGCCAGTGCCTATTTCTAATATATTTTGAGGTCGGCCATCTGCTAATAGCAACTCAGACATCTTGGCAACAATGTAAGGCTGTGAAATAGTCTGCCCTTGCCCAATGGGTAAGGCAGTGTTGTCATAAGCTTTATGGGCCAAAATTTCAGGCACAAATATGTGCCTAGGTGAATGAGCGATAGCCTGTAAAACAGCAGAATTACGAATACCTTCACTTTGTAATTTTTGCGCCAGTAACTCTCCACTGCGCTTTGATTTTCCGCCTATGCGACTAGACATCATAAGAATACATCCGATTTAATCTGATAAGTTAAGCTCTGTAAGCCAACTTTTAATATTTTCTATACTACGATGAGCAGTCATATCAACAGTTAGTGGTGTTACAGACGCATAGCCATTGGCAATCGCATGGAAGTCGGTTCCTTCTCCTCCATCGAGTTCCTGCCCTAACACGCCATACCAATAAATATCACGCTGCCATGGGTCTTGCATTTTTTTCATACGTTCAGCTTGGTGACGATGACCTAAGCGTGTTACTTTTATCCCTTTTAGTTCAGCTAATGGGATATCAGGGACATTAATATTTAATATTTGATCTGCTGGTAATGGATGAGTACGTAGACGTTTGATTATTTTTGCAGTTACAATCGCTGCCGTTTGATAATGTTGCTCATTTTTCCCCGCCAAGGAGACTGCAATAGCAGGCATGCCCATGTGACGTCCTTCAGTTGCCGCCGCCACAGTGCCTGAATAAAGAGTATCATCGCCTAGATTAGCGCCTTTATTTATACCTGCAACCACTAAATCGCAATCAGTAAAGAGCTGACTACTGCCTAAGTGCACTGAATCTGTTGGTGTACCGTTAACAGAGATAAAGCCATTATCCAAGTGTTCTGCCCGTAAAGGATTAAGCAATGTTAAAGAGTTACTAGCACCACTGCAATTTCGATCTGGGGCGACTACGTTTACCGAAAAATGTTTAACAAGTTCATCAAAAAGCACTTTAATACCTAATGCGCGCACGCCGTCATCATTGCTTAGTAATATTTTCATTTTACTCATTGAGCTTTGTTTATCCATAATTTATGCCTAATCCTGCTGATTTTGGTTAGCAGTTATTTCTCTTTTATCAATACGCGTTGTCATATCTTGGTAGTTCAATAACTCACGTAAAACCGTAGTGGCATAACACCCTGAAGGTAAAAAGAAACTAATTTTTACTGCATTGCTCTCTTCTTGTGCTGAGTCTTCTTCCGCTGATAATAATTCAATATTGGTATCGCTAACCGTTAAGCGAATGCGACGGCGCTCTTGCTTTAGACCAAAACGTGGTAGCCCTTCACAAAACTCCTGATTCTTTGTCGCTATTGCTTGTTCTAATGCCAGTGGTACATTGCTAGTCATTAAATCACCAGCGCCCCACATAGGTGCGGTTATATCAACATCTTTATCAGTAAAACGCTGTTGAATAGCGCTATCTACTTCATCAAGATGGAATACTGATTGTGTACCCGCTAGCATTAACACATCGCCAACAGCTACTTTTTCAAAACATTGCTGCTGAATGCGTTCATTAAGCACAGAGTTAAAAATATGTGATCGGGCTGCCGATAGATACATACCACGCTTTTTCTTATCTTTTACTTTTTGACCTGAGAATAAAGATAAAGCACGCTCTATATTGCCACCGCCAATACCAAAACGTTGCTCGCCAAAATAATTAGGAACACCCTGTTCAACTATTTGTTGCCAGCGCTCAGTAAACGCTTTAATAGCGGTCACTTCACGTAAAATCAGCTCAAATCGATTACCGGTTAATGCACCGGTGCGTAATTTCTTATTGTGTCGCTTATAAGAAAGTATCTCTACGCCTTCAATATTCAAGTCATCTAAATTATATTCTTGCTTACCTGGAACGTGTACACCAAACCACTGTTCGGTGATCGCAAAACGATCTTTTAAGCCAGCATAAGAAACAAGCTGTTCTTTTACTTCAAAATACTTTGCCAGTTCTCGAGCAACAAATAAGGTATTAGCTCCGGTTTTTCGAATATGAACAAATAAATGTTCCCCTTCACCACAGGGTAAAAAGGGCAATTCTTCAAAAACTTGAAAATCACTTATTTGACTACGTAACAAACCACTCGATTGTGGTTTACCATGTAAATAGGCTTGTTCAATTAACATGTTATCTATCTTCTTATAATTCTGTATGTGTTAGCGATAAAAGGCGATAAACCCAACTAAATATTTTGTATTTCTTCGATAAGTGGTAAAGGATGCTCAATCGCTATTAATAAAACGACAGCATGTACTGAGATACCTTCTTTTCGCCCGGTATACCCTAGTTTTTCTGTCGTAGTGGCTTTCACATTAACTTGCTCAATCGTTGTTTTTAAGTCTTCACTTAAACAAGTACGCATCGCTACCAAATGAGGTGCCATTTTGGGTGCTTGAGCTACAATAGTAATATCAGCATTACCTAGTTGAAAGCCCTTGTCTGTCATTAACGAAACAACATGACGTAGTAGTATTCTGCTAGAGATGTTTTCATACTGCCCATCGGTATCAGGAAAGTGGTTGCCAATATCAGCTAAACATAATGCCCCTAAAATAGCGTCACAAAGCGCATGAATAGCGACGTCGCCATCGGAGTGTGCGATAAAACCCTGTTCAAATGGTATTTCTACGCCACCGAGCACTAAGGGCCCTTCGCCACCAAATTTATGTACATCAAAACCATGACCTATACGCATTTTGTTGTCCTAGCTCTTTGCTTGCTTATTTAAATAAAATTCAGCTAGTGCTAAATCATTAGGGTGAGTTATTTTTATATTTTCACTACTTGCTGAAACTAACAAGCTGGGTAAGTTCGCCTGTTCGATGGCTGAAGCTTCATCCGTTATTTTTAAACTATTTTCCAGAGCTTGTTCTATGGCAAGCGTTAACTCATCAGTCTTATACATCTGTGGTGTCAAAGCATGCCATAATTGTTCTCGCTCAACAGTACTCTCGATAGAACTACTATCACCTTCAGTACATATGCCACGTTTCATGGTATCTCTGACAGGTGTAGCTAATATGCCGCCGTAATCATTGCTTAAGCATTGAGTAATTAACTTATCGATATCTTGATGGCTAACACAAGGGCGCGCCGCATCATGTACTAATACCCATGGGTATTTATCCCTATTGACAGCTTTTAAACCATTGAGTACTGAATTAACCCGTTCAGTACCTCCGTTTACACGAATGATATCTTTATGATGTGCTAATTGAGATTCCGCAAAGTATTGATCATCGGTTCCTAAAGCAACAATAACTTGGCTGATTAAAGGGTGATTTAACAATCTCATCACTGTATGCGATAAAATTGTTTCATTATTGATGCGAAGGTATTGTTTTGGACAATTTGCCTGCATGCGTTTACCCACACCTGCAGCAGGTACAATAGCAATAAATTTTAGTGCTGACGCCATTAAGAAACTACCTTGCTTTTCATCTAATTATTTACGTTACGAGTGCTATTTTCTTTGGGGATAAGACGAAAGAATGTTTCATTTTCTTTGATCATACCTAACTCATTTCGAGCACGTTCTTCAATCGCTTCAAGTCCTAATTTTAAATCATCAGTATCAGCAAAAAGTAATTTGTTGCGTTGTTGTAATTTTTCATTGGCGCTCTGTTGGCGAACAAAATTTTCTTTCAGGACGAGATAATCAGGCACACTATTTTTACCAAACCAAAGTCGGTATTGCAGTAATACTAATAATATCAGCAAAATTGCTGTGAATACGCGCATGACAACCTAAAAAAGTGTATAGACAAATACGAGATTATTCCCGTTATTATACCTATCTACGGGCAGAGTTAAATAGCTAACGGTTTTTTGAAGTTTTTCCAATTAATAGAGCAAGATAGTAACAATTCTCTCAACGTTGGAATAATAGGAAGTTGTTTATTATTGCCTTGCCAGCAATGCCCAGAGCAAGCTGAAGTCATTATTTTTTTATTGGGTTTAAGCAGGCGCTTATTTGCCTCCTGACCTTTATTCATTAATTCATCAGCGGCTAACGAAAACCAACCGCCAACATTTGTTCGTATTCTCTGCTTATCAAGATCGATCCGATCAATGCAATCAATAATAATATGGTCCGCTAACAACACGGGGACAGCAAGGCCTACGTAAATGTCTTTTTGCAAGTACCAGTTCATTATATTCGCACATTCTTGTTCAGTTTCTTGTCCAGATAAAGGCATTTGTTTGCCTTGTTTAGCTGACCAACTGGCATTTTGAGTGTCTAGCAACAATGGCGAATGTCCTTGTGCGATAACTGTTACCATAGCATGGGCTGTACGAGTTATATAATAAGACAAACTTTCTAAGCGCGCTTGTACAGACTGCGCACTTGAAAAATTGCCCTTGGCAATAATACTAATTTCTCGCTGATAAAGGCCGTTGCAAAGCTCTGCAAAATCCCCGGTATCAGTATGTAGTTGCCAAAGGCTAGATTGCGACATAATTCCTACCCTATATAAGTCCCACTTTACATAAGTTTTACTTTAGACATATTCCAGCAATAAACAGCATGCTGAGTATCCCGCACCAAAAGAGCATAATACACTCTTATCTCCAGTGGATAGGTCTTGTTTATTCTTATGTAAAGCAATAATACAGCCTGCTGAACTCGTGTTTGCATACTCATCTAATATAATAGGAGCTTCACTGCTACTTGGTTCTCTTCCAAGTACTTTTTTACCGATGAAGTTATTCATATTAATATTTGCTTGATGTAAATATAATCGCTTAATATCATCAGCACCTAGACCCATTTTTGCCATTTCACTGGTAATTAAATTAGACACCATAGGTAAAACTTCTTTAAACACTTTTCGTCCCTGCTGGATAAAGTATTTGTCATCATTATCCGAATTTTCTGGACTACAGTTATTCATATAACCAATATTACTGCGAATATTATTAGAAAAGCTGGTCATTGGTTTTTCACTGATGATTTTAAAAACATGCTCAGCGTTAGCAGTACTTTCATCTTCAATGATAGAGGCTGTTGCTACGTCTCCAAAAATAAAATGACTATCTCTGTCTCGGTAATTTATTTGTGGTGATAATATTTCAGGGTTAATGACCAGTACTGTTTTTGCTGTACCACTTCGGATCGCATTTGCCGCGTTGATTATGCCAAAAGTAGCCGCTGAACAAGCCACCAACATATCAAAACCCCAACCACCACAACCAAGGGCATTTTGTATTTCAATTGCCATGGCTGGGTATGAGCGTTGGGTATAAGCACAAGCAACAATAATCAAATCAATATCTTCTGGCGTTTTATTGGCAGCTAACATAGCTTCTTTAGCTGCTGCAACACCTATCTCGGCCTGCATAGAGAGTTGGTCATTATCACGTTCAGTATAGCGTGGCGACATAATGTCGACATTTAATATACTTTCCTTCTCCATGACATA
>MAAC01009973.1_pt1 | contig 17723 bp, 13 predicted proteins | sample 1115981 | NCBI WGS metagenome assembly MAAC01 (sample SAMN04961126, study PRJNA320927) | seawater metagenome | isolation source: sample BD02T64 sea water enriched with oil for 64 days | place: USA:Gulf of Mexico | collected 2013-07-27 | reverse complement strand
CTTAAGATTGTCAGATACCCAACGTGGCACGGTTTCTTTAGTGGAAAGACAACAGCAGCAGTTACGACAAAAAGTACATGGCTTAGAAGATGAAATCACGCAGTTAATGTCCGTGGCAAGCCATAATGAAAGCTTATTTATGCTTTATAGTGATTTGTATTTACGTTTAATTGATTGCCAATCTGCCAGTGAATTACTTGACTGTTTATCACAAGCGACCACAGAATTATTGTCCTTATCGGCCTTTAAATTATGGCTTGTTAAGGCTGTTGATGTTGAGCATGCAAGCCTATCAAGCAATGATTGTTTTGGCGTAATGCAAAACCGTTTATCCACTAGCGACTATTATTTTGGCCGCTTACAACAAAGCGAACAACAGTTGATCTTCAGTCAAAACTGTAGCGGTTCTGTGGTCTTGATTAAATTAATTCATGAAGAAAAAGCGCTAGGATTTTTAGCGATTAGCAGTGACGATGCCCATCATTTTGACCCACGCATGGATACCTTATTATTAAGCCAGTTTAAGCGTTTAGTGGCGAAATTATTACAGCAACAGTTAGCTCTGTAGGCGAAAAGTATGAAGTTTTATCGCCGTTTATCAGCTATTAAAGCCATCAGTTTTGATTTAGATGACACTCTTTACAGCAACAAGCCCGTGATGCTGGCCATCGAAAAAAAGATGCTTGCCTATTTTACTGATGTGTTTAACTGCAATCAGCATGAATTAGCTAAAGCCGATAAAAATTTTAATTCGCGCTACTGGTATCCGTTTCGACAACAAGCAATTAACGCGCAGCCTGACTTAGCACATGATGTTGTGCAAGTGCGTTTGGTTACATACCGCCTTGGTTTTGCCGCTTTAGGTTTTAGCTATGATGTTGCTCAGCAAATGGCGCAAGCTGCCCTTGATTACTTTATTAGTTTGCGTAGTGACTTTGTTGTGCCCACATCAAGTAAGCAGTTATTAGCTGACTTAAGTAAAAAATATCCCTTGGTGGCAATCAGTAATGGCAATGTTGATACCAAAGCATTGGGTATTTCACAGTATTTTCAGCACGTTTATCATGCGGGTTGGCAAGCCAATGGTCACTTACTCAAGCAAAAGCCAGCAAACGATATGTTTATACTAGCTTGCCAAGAGTTAGCTATTAAACCACAGCAGCTGCTACATGTTGGTGACTGCGGCTGCGCGGATATTCAAGGAGCGTTACAGGCGGGTTGTCAAACTGCTTGGCTGTCTTGTTATGATGTCGGTAAAGCTATTACAGTGTTACCTCATCTTGCATTAGATAGGCTCAGTCAGCTTGAGCAATTACTGCTTGTTTAATAAATTTTCAAAGACCCAAATGTTTAAATTCTAGCTGCTGTATATAAAGCCAGTATTAACAGTGTTATACTTGCTCCGTTTTAATCACTAACCTAACTAAATCCACTTGCTATTAACAATCAGTTCAAAAAGGTTTCCCCGCTATGGATGTTTCAGAATTACTCGACTCTCTCAACGATAAGCAGCGTGAAGTGGTCGCCGCACCTTTACAAAACATGTTGGTGCTGGCAGGCGCTGGTTCGGGTAAAACTCGCGTGTTAGTGCAGCGTATTGCTTGGTTAATGCAAGTTGAGCGTGCGGCACCTCACTCAATTTTAGCGGTAACTTTTACTAATAAAGCCGCGGCAGAAATGCGTGCTAGGGTTGAGCAAACTGCGGAAGGTAACACTCATGGCATGTGGATTGGCACTTTCCATGGCTTAGCGCATCGTTTACTGCGTATGCATTTTCAAGAAGCAAAATTACCACAAATTTTCCAAGTGCTTGATAGTGATGATCAATTACGTTTGGTGAAACGTATTGTGCGCTCGTTAGAGCTTGATGAAAAGAAATGGCCAGCCAAGCAATTTGTTTGGTATATCAATGGCAAGAAAGATGAAGGTTTACGACCTCAGCACATAGATGCTCAGTTTGATCCGAGTGAAGCGGTGTTTGTTAAGGTCTATCAAGCTTATCAAGAAACGTGTGATCGGGCAGGTTTGGTAGATTTTGCGGAGTTATTATTGCGTGCTCATGAACTGTGGCTTAATAATCCTGAATTATTAGCACATTACCAACAACGCTTTGGCCATATTTTAGTGGATGAATTTCAAGATACCAATGCCATTCAATACGCATGGTTAACTTTATTGGGTAAAGCACAATCTAAGGTGATGATAGTTGGTGATGATGATCAGTCTATTTATGGCTGGCGTGGTGCACGTATTGAAAATATTGAACGCTTTACTCGTGAATTTGAAGATGCACAAACTATTCGTCTAGAGCAAAATTATCGCTCAACCGCCAATATTCTAAATGCGGCTAACCAACTGATCAGTAATAACAATAATCGGTTGGGCAAGGAGCTATGGACCGATGATAAAGCGGGCGAAAAAATCTCAGTGTATAGCGCTTTTAATGAAATAGATGAAGCACGGTTTATCTCAGGGCGAATTAAACAATGGCGTGATGATGGTGGCAAGTTGGATGAAGTGGCGATTTTATACCGCTCTAATGCTCAGTCACGTTTGCTAGAGGAAGCCTTGTTACAAGGGCAATTACCGTATCGCATTTATGGTGGTCAGCGCTTTTTCGAACGGCAAGAAATTAAAGATGCCTTGGCTTATATGCGTATTATTAATAATCGCGATGATGATGCTGCTTTTGAACGCATTATCAACACGCCAACCCGTGGCATTGGTAATCAAACCGTAGCGCTGGTACGCGATGCAGCAAGAAGCAGGCAAGTAACCTTATGGCAAGCGTGTCAGCAAATGCTACAGGCTGAGCAGCTTAAAGGTCGCAGTGCTAAAACGATTACTGCCTTTATTAGCTTAATTGAGCAACTAGAAGATGATTCAACCAATTTAAACCTTGATCAACAAGTGAATTTTGTTATTCAGCATTCAGGCTTAAAAGCCATGTATCAAGCAGAAAAAGGTGAGCGAGCCGAACAACGCATTGAAAACTTAAATGAATTAGTCACTGCTTGTCAAACCTTTGAAAGTGTTCCCTTATCTGAGCAAGAGATAGTCGAAGAGCCAACGAAATTAACGGCATTTTTAACCCATGCAGCATTAGAGTCAGGTGAGTCGCAAGCCGATGAATTTGAAGCGGCAGTGCAGCTCATGACTATGCATTCTGCGAAAGGACTGGAGTTTCCGTTAGTATTTATTGCTGGTCTTGAAGAAGGGATGTTTCCGTCGCAACAGTCGGTGGAAGAAATAGGGCGTTTAGAGGAAGAGCGACGCTTATGTTATGTTGGCATGACAAGAGCCATGAGTAAGTTATATTTATGCCACGCAGAAAGTCGTCGTATTTACGGACAAGAAAAATTTCATAAAGCCAGTCGCTTTCTACGAGAACTTCCCGAAGTTTGTGTCGAAGAAATCCGTATGCAAAGCCAAGTCACTAGACCTAAATCTGTCGGTAAGTTTTCTAATACTTTTACCTTGGAAACCTTTGCCAATACTGGTTTTAAACTAGGACAACAAGTTAAACATGTCAAATTTGGCGAAGGTGTGGTATTAAATTATGAAGGCAGTGGCGCGCAGTCTCGCATTCAAGTGAACTTTGCCGATGTGGGTAGTAAGTGGTTGGTGGTAGAGTACGCTAATTTGCAAGCTGTTTAGTGGTTTAATAAAAATTTAAGAAAACAGTTCAGCATCAAGCATCTCTACACTTACGGTGGTGAAGTTTTTTTAAGCTGAATGAATAAAAAATATAATGTAATTTTCACCACCGAGCCGCGATGCTTCACAGAGGGCTCTTCGAACCTACACAGAGACTTTGTTATTCTCAGTGCTCTCTGTGGTAAATATTTCTAAGCTGGAAAATAAAAAATATAATAAGGTCAATGCAATGAGACAACGATTATTGGTAGTAGAAGACAGTAAACCCATTGCTACTGTTATCAAACAAATAGCGCAATCGTTAAAGTATGAAGTGGTACTAGCAACCACCTTAGCGCAAGTTGAAGATATTCTTTCTGGCGATACTGATTTTTTTGCCGCGACCATTGATTATGCCTTACCCGATGCCATGGATGGAGAGGCTATCGCTTGTGTTTTGTCACACGGTATTCCTAGTGTGGTAATGACGGGAAAAATGGATGATGAAACTCGGCAAAAAATTCTTGCCCAAGCTGTTATTGATTATATTCCCAAAGAAAACAGCCAAGCTTTTCTCTATTTAAAACGCGTTTTACACTGGCAGCAAACCAATAGTAATAATGCTATTTTAGTGGTTGATGACTCATCTGCTGCTCGTAACCACATTGTTGAATTATTAAAGCGTCGTAACTTTACCGTGTTTGTGGCTAATAATGGCGTGCAAGCATTAGAAAAATTACAACAGCATAAAGATATAAAAATGGTGATTACCGACTTAGAAATGCCTGAAATGGATGGCATTATTCTGACCAATGAAATTCGTAAAAAATACTCGCGTGAACAAATGGCTATTATTGGTATTTCAGGGGCGGAAAATGGTATTCACTCGGCACGTTTTATTAAAAATGGCGCGGATGACTTTTTACGTAAGCCGTTTTGCCCTGAAGAGTTTTACTGCCGTATTACTCAAAACATAGAAAGCTTAAACAACATCGCTCAAATTCAGCACGCTGCTAACACTGATTATTTAACCGAGCTCTCAAATAGACGGGCATTCTTCTCAAATGCCAATCAACGCATTGTTGAATATATCAAGCGAAAGGTGCCTTACTGTTTAGCGGTACTTGATATTGATTACTTTAAAAAAGTGAATGATACCTATGGTCATGATGCTGGTGATCATGTATTAAAAGCCTTGGCGCTATATATGCGAAAACACTTTGGTGCTGGTTTAACCGCTCGTTTAGGGGGTGAGGAGTTTGCGATATTGTTACATGGCGTTGATGGCGATCAACTCTATAACAAGCTAGATGACTTTCGTCGAGAAATTGCGGTATCAACCTTGCCGGCAGGGGACAGTCAAATTACTATTACTGTCAGCATTGGTGTAGTGTTTGATAGTAAAGACGAATTGTCTAAGCAAATGAATGAAGCAGACAATGCTTTATATTTAGCAAAAGATAATGGTCGTAATCAAATAGTGATTTCCGGTGCAGAAGAGGAATAAATAACCGCGAGTTATTTTCATTTGGCACTAGCAATAATATTATATTTTTAATAGAATCCCTGCCTCTTATACCAATGCTAGTAAGTTAGTGATCAAATTTTAATGAGGATAAATTTTCAAGAACAAGGCGCTTGATTGAGTAATAGCTGGCGTGTGTGATTGAAAGCAACGACGTTATTGGAATATTTAGTCCATTTAGCATGATTACATATTTATTTGTATTGGTATTAATGCGCTTCCGTGGTGAAGTGGATATCACGTGGATCTCCGGAAGGGGAGGTGTATAAAAAGGAAGTTGTTAGCTTAGTTCAAAATAGAACTGTAAGACGAATAAGTATGTAAGTAATTGCTATATTCATACTGCAATAAAAATAACCACCCGTAGCTCAGCTGGATAGAGCGATGCCCTCCGGAGGCATAGGTCACAGGTTCGACTCCTGTCGGGTGGGCCATTTATCAAACGATACCTTGAGACAATTTGGGGACATTCAAATTTAGAACTCAAGGATACCTCAATGAAAAATCATTTCTATCAACTCAATATAATTCAAATTTATTCTCAATCAGCGAGGCTTTTAAGAAAATCTCGCGAAACAATGAAAATTGAAAGTGGCAAGTTAAAATTAGACGTAAAAACCAAAAAACACTTTCGAAAACTTTCCTAAAAAATCGATAGCTCAAGAATGGGCTAGGGAAATAGAAATTCAATTTGATAAAGGAATATATGAATCAACGGCTAGTGCCGAGGCTATTTTTTCCCTGATATGTTACGCAAATATTGGGAAGAAGTTGTTCAGTATCAAAAAGCCGCTAACGTAATTAAAGAATATAAAGAAAAAAGACTCAAAACAGTCAAGGGCGACACTATTAGAAAAGAGCTTTATTATTGAGGCGATTCTTTAACTATGCCATGGATGAATGGCAGATTTATTTACCGAAAGGGAACCCTATTAATCCTATAGCTCTTCCTAAAAAAGGAAAATCTAGGGAAAGGCGGTTAGAAGATGGTGAATATAAGCGTTTAATGTCTAAAGCAAATGAATATCAAGGAATAATATCTTATTTAATTGATTTAGCAGTTGAGACAGGAATGCGTCGAGGAGAAATTCTTAAGCTTAGTTGGAGTGAGCTATCTATTGATAAAAGGGTTATTCGAATACCAGATACAAAAAATGGTGATGATCGTACAGTCCCTTTATCTACAAAAGCGTTAAATATTCTGACAAGTCAGCCTAGGGAAGGAGATAAAATTTTTAATATTTCACCAGATACCGTAACCCATGCATTCGCAAAAGTAGCTTTGCGAGCTGGGTTAAAGGATATTCGTTTCCATGACATGCGACACGAAGCAACCTCCAGGCTGTTTGAGAAGCGTTTTCATTTGATGAAGGTGTCTGCAATTACAGGTCATAAAGATCTGGCTATGCTTAAAAAATACACGCACCTTCGTGCAGAAAACTTAGCTAAGAAGTTGGGGTAGTATAATGAACCAAGAATTAAAACAGTTTGCTAGTGCGCTGGAAGTCGGACATGTAATTGCTGCATTATCTTTAGGTTTAAAGATTGATTACGTCACTCTTGGAATTGATAATCATCATATCAAACTTGTAAAAAGCATTCTAAATTCAGATTTGGATTATACAGAATTAGTTAGTTATTTCTTAGCCAGTAAAAAGGCCATAGCAGTATGGGAAATGAAATATGTTAACAACCAAATCGAATGTGGATCTTACCAAGTATTAAAGAACGACCATTTAAACAGTAATGCAAATTACGTTGAAAAATTTTTGTTGCACACAATAATTCCTGATTCTATGAAAAGCACTATATCCGATATTGGCCGATGCAAGACACCTTGCTGAAAATATATTCTTATATAAAGGTGAGCTTTTAAAGCCACTTGTAGACAAGTTAGTAGAAACAGGCTAGTTAACAGGTAAACAGATTGAAAGGTTAGATGAGGAATTGCTTATTGCAAGCTCAGTATCAACACCATAACTTCGTATGTAGAAGTGACTTGCAATAGTTTATTGGGAAATCGTATGAATCTTTTAATACTTGTTACTCCAATTATCTTACCTAGTTAAACTAAAAAGAAGATTATTTAAGTCAATATTTTTTCAATTTTATTACAATTATTTTTGTAAAAAACTTGAATAACCTGCTTTTTTTTTATAATTTAGTTAGTAGTTACAAACTTACAGTAGTTCAACTGCTTAGACTTAAACAAAATCAAGGAAAATTTTGACGTGTTTTGTTGTTATTTTACTCAGAACCTGTAAAATAACGCGTCCTAAAAGAGAGGGTGTTTTTATGGTTGAAAAATTCGAAAAGCTCGCGAAATTATCAAAAAGCGAACAAGCTGATAAAAAAACAATAAACGGCTTTAGTGCGCGTCAAAAAACAAGAGAATCAGCCTACTCAGAACGAGCAAAAAGTCAGTCACCCGATGATGCTTTTTACGCTCGTAGTTATAATTTGTAAGGTCTAATTAGATCTACCAAAAGGCAGCTTTCCGCTGCCTTTTTTAATGGAATAAATATGCTCCCTGAATTTTTAGTTTGTGAGTTTGCCAAAGAGACGTTAAGCCTTTTAGTTAGAGAAAGGTTTGGTTCTGATTTTCCAAGTATAATAGACAAAAATCAAATTGATTATCTATACAAATACTTAGATAGCTTGGGCTGTAAAACTATTTTATTAGAATCTGAGTATGTAGATAGAGATTACTTGGAAGATTACTCAAGATATTATGTAAAGTGCTTTACACGATACGGCGAAAGATGTGCTCGATTACACTTTTTTTCTGAAAGCTTTAATCATTCAGATTTTACTGAGAAACTTCAAAAATATAACACCGCCACTCAAAGCGCTTTAAATCAAATCTACTTAGGATTTATTGTTGTTAAACCCCTACCAAAGACATTTATAGGAAAATCTTGCCTTAAAGTTTATCCTAGCATTCAAGAATCCCAAACAAAAAAAGTTATTAAACGCACATACAATATAAGTTTATTTGGCATCCCATTAAACCTTGAAACGGTCGCATTTCAAGAGCAAGATAAAGTTGTATCTGCATGTGCAACCACTGCAATTTGGACCGCCCTTCAAGCCTTAGACACAAAAGACTTACGTACGGTGCCATCTTGTAGCGAAATAACACTATCAGCAATAAATCATGTCAGTGAATCCTCAAATAGTTTCCCGAATAAAGGCTTGAGTAATAAACAAATCCTAAGAGCACTGGATACTCAGGGATATATAAATCATAAAATTAGCGTAGACACTATAAGTGAAGAGGGAAAAGAGTCATTTATGAATGTAGCTAAAAGCTATGTCAGAAGCGGTATTCCTATAATTTTAGGTGCTGATGTATATGATATTGATGGTGACAAAGTAGAAAAAAATGATGGACACGCTGTCACTATAGTTGGATATGACTCTAATACAGCAGTATATATACATGATGATCGAGTTGGCCCATTCGCTAAAGCAACCATTCATGACATATTGGAATTACAAAAAGAATTTAAATTTGATGATGACATAGATGGTAGTAGCTGGTGTTTTTGCTTAAGAGATAAAGATATTAAAGGTGATTGGCATAAAACAAGTCAGATTCTTATTCCAAATAGTATGATCGTACCAAACTATAAAAAAGTTAGAATAGCTTCAGATCTTATTGAAAATACTTGCAAGAGTTTACTCGATGAATATAAAACATATTACTCCGCTTATCCAGATGCAGAAGTACCTGATATTTTTCATGAAATTTCTTTACAGTCGCTATCAAAAGTCAAAGAAAGGGTTTTAAGTTCTAGCCAAATCACCAATAAAATTGAAATATTGCGAAAAAGCGCTGCAAAGCATTTATGGGTAGCGAGTTTTTACGAATCAGAAAGTAATATTTTAGTCTTTGAGTTACTGTTTGACTCAACAGAGATCCCTCAAGGTCACTGTTACTCTGGTGTCATAAAGTATTACGATCTTATATACGACACAGTAGTATCAACACCATTAGAAAATTTATCAAAAGACACAAATACACCATTTTCAACTCAAGACTTTTTATTTTCGTTAATTCAGTCTTTACAGGAAGATGTTGATAATTATAGTCGATACCTAAATGATAAATATGGAGAACCAAGAGCACCTTTAAGAATCAACAAAGAGGAAGTTGAAGGTAACAGGTTAAATGAACAAATAACTCATAAATATTATGGGATAGAAGCCAAATCCTTACATGATGATTTTCAAGAATTAATTGATGGCGGCTACAAAATTTGGGTTATTGCTCAAGATGGTGCTCTAATTGTTGGCGATGAAATTCTCAACAAAGGACACCCAACCTTAACAGGGTTTAAATCAGCCAGAATTGCTGGAGAGCTTAGCTTTAAAAATAACACGTGGGTATTAAATGCTAAATCTGGTAGGTATAGCTCTACTCAACAAGACTCAAATACTTTATTAGAAAATGCTAAATATAAATTTTTGGAAATTTTTTCAAAAAACAAACCCGGTGATATTCAAATAGAAAAATATGATCCCAAATAGGTAATTATGTGGAGTTATCCATACTTTATGATAATTACCTTTAACGCCAAGTGTATCAAGGTTTGTTTGATAAACGTCATTCATATCAACTACCTCTATTCGCCCTCCGGAGTCTAAGTCGCAGGTTCGATTCCTGCCGGGAGCGCCATCTAATAGTATCCGCTAATAAAGTACGGAATATTAATGTACTTTATTAAAAAAACTGCCTAAAGTAGTAACTATACCCAATAGCCTATTGAATAAGTTACTATTTTATTGTGATGAAAATACTTATAGCTCTTTCGTTTGGACATTCGCTCAGGCACAAGGTTACGCTGCTATTTTTGAGCAGTATGTTGTGCTTTTTTAGTGCTGTTAGTAACGCGCAGAATGTGGTTAGTGAAGGCTATCAATTATCTCAAATTACTCCCGAGCCTTATACACAAGTGATCAAACGCTCAGGTAAAGTTAACTTCAAGCGTACGGTAAAGCTCTCTTTTAAAAGCGCTGGTTTTTTAATGCAGCTTAATGTTGATGAGGGTGATATTTTTACTGAAAAGCAACTACTGGCAGCATTAGACACGGAAGAACTGATAGCAGAAAAAAATGCTGCTTATGCGCGGTTATTACAAGCTAAGCGTAATGTAAAACGGATTAAAATATTACTGGCAAAAAGTTTAAGTTCACAACGAGAATTAGACGATGCCCTTACGGCTGTTGATACCACTAGAGCCACCTATAGAGTGGCTTTTTATAATGTCGATAAAGCACAAGTTTTTGCTCCTTTTGATGGCGTTGTTGTCGCTCGAAATACCGATCTTGGCGAGTTACAATCACCCAGTAAAGTTGCTTTACAAGTGGCAGCATTAGATAACAACTTAATTGTCAGCGTTGCCTTAACAGGTGAAGAAATTGCTTTTGTGCATGTTCATCAAAAGGTAAAAGTTCATTTAGCTCACTTTGGCCTAATTGACGGTCAAATCAGTAAAATTCCAGCCATGGCAGATAGCCATAGTCATTTATTCAACATTGAAGTGTTATTACCCGCGACCCGTTTTACTCGACCACTTATTGTTGGTCAATTAGCGCAAATTCTTATTTATGCACCAAGTCAGGATTTTGTTTATCGTTTGCCTATTGAGGCACTCAATGCGGTTGATAAACAGGGACGAGCATTAATTGCGGTTGAACAACATAATAAACCTACGCAACAGGCACACGTAATTTACAAAGTAGATAATGACTACCTCTATTTACAAGCCGATGAATATTCACCGTCGTTAGCTGTGATCACCCAAGGGTGGAATAAGCTGTCGCTAAATTCAGCAGAGCAGTAATCTCATGAAGTTACCTAGCTTAGCGATAAAAAATGCCCAGTTCACTATCACCATTATTACTTTATTAGTATTGGTGGGCATAGTGTCATATTTTAATATGCCACGCTCAGAAGATCCGCAATTTGACCTGCCCATAACCTTAGTTGAAGTTATTTATCCTGGTGCTTCGCCAAGTGATATTGAAACCCTTGTTGTGGATATTCTTGAAGAAGAAATTGCCGATATAGCGAATATCAAAAAAATTGAATCTGAAGTGCGTAATGGTGCAGCCAGAATAACCATCACCTTTATTTATGGCACTGACGCAGAAGCGGCTTTTAACAAAATAAAACAGGCTATTGCGACGGTAAAAACTGATTTGCCGCTTGGAATTCAGCAATTATTAGTATTAAAAGCAACACCCAGTAGTGTTGCTATTATGCAGCTAGCCTTGTGGAGCGAGCCAAACGACTACAAAGCCACCGAATTTTATGCAAAACAATTAGAGAAGCGCTTAGAAACCATCGCCAGCTTAAGAAAAGCAGATATTTGGGGTTATCCTCAACAGATTGTGGCTATCGATTTAAAGTTAGATTTATTGCAACATTATGGCATTTCAGTCACCGATGTTAATGCTGTACTGCAAGGGCGAGCCGTTAACATTGCGCCAGGTTTTGTTGATGCGAATACTCGCCGCTTTAATGTCAAAGGTAGTGGTAATTTTAACACTATTAGTGATTTGGCAAACACGGTAGTTTCATCAAGTGATGATTTTGTTTTACGGTTAAAAGATGTTGCCAGTGTCGCTTTTGCTGATAGGGAGCCAAGTTATCTTGCCTACTATGATAAACGTCCGGTTATTTTTATTACTGCCGAGCAGCGTTCAGGCAGCAATATTTTCACCCTAACGGAGCAAATGAATGCTGAAATTGCCGCATTCAAACAAAGTTTGCCAGCGCAGATGAAGTTGGCGGTAATTTTTCAGCAGGCTGACAGTGTTGAAACTCGCGTCAATGGCTTTTTTGAAAATTTAGGTCAAGGCTTAGTTTTAGTTGGCTTATTAGCGTTATTATTTTTGGGTTTTCGTGAATCGATCGTGGTTATTGCCGCCATTCCATTATCTTTTTTAATTGCCATTGGTTGGTTAGATTTTGCCGGCTTTGGTTTACAGCAAATGTCTATTGTCGGTTTGATTATCGCATTAGGCTTGCTCGTGGATAACGCCATTGTGGTTACCGAAAGTATTCATCGGGAAAAGCGTTATTGTTCAAACTTAAACGAAGCAGCAAAAGTAGGTACTGCGAGGGTTGGCTGGGCAATCACTAGTGGCACGGTAACTACTATGTTAGCTTTTTTACCTATGTTGATGTTAAGTAGTAGCACGGGAGATTTTATTCGTTCTATGCCTGTTACTGTGGTGTTGGTACTTCTTGCATCATTGTTTGTTGCTCTGACGCTAACCCCTTTAATCGCCAGTCACTTTTTTACCTTAAAACCGTCAAAATTTAAAACCCTACAGCACTATGTTAACGATTTTGCCGAAGGGTTTTATCAACGATTTTTACAGAAAATATTAGCCTTTCGTTGGCTTGTTCTAGCTATTGCGGCACTGTGCTTATTTGTTATGTTGTCTTTGTTTAGTGACGTGGGGGTGAGTTTATTTCCGCGCGCAGAAAAACCAATGATTTTAATTGATGTCGAAACGCCCGTTAATTCGTCGCTTGCCCATACGGATAGTGTTATGAAGCAAGTTGCTGCTCATGTTGAAAAGCAATCGCTAGTAGCGAAAGTCGCGTTAAATGTAGGAAATTCAAATCCGCGTATCTATTACAATGAAATACCCAAGCGTGGCCGTGTTACCTTTGGGCAGATATTGGTGGTGCTAAAAGAGTATGACGCAATAAAAGTCGCCTCGTTAGTAAAAGCGCTGCGAAGTGAGCTATCAAATTGGCCACAGGCAAATATCAAGATTAAAGAATTTACTCAAGGGCCTGTTACCGACCAACCAATCTCTGTGCGTTTAATGAGTGAATCACTTGCAGACTTAGAAATTGTTGCCAATGATTTAGCGGCAAAAATGGCAGAAACTCAAGGGATAATCAATATCGACAATCCTATTGGTTTAGCGAATACCGAACTGGAATTGAATATCAACTATGAGCAAGCAGGCTTGAGTAATATTGATATCAATACTTTAGACAATACCTTGAAAACCGTACTTTCAGGCACGGATGTCGGTCGCTTTAATGAGGCTAATGGCGAGGACTATCCTATTGTGGTACGCAGAAATAACCCTGATGTTGATGGCTTGAGTGATATTTATATTAGCAATCAGCAAGGGGAAGATATTCCGCTTGAACAAATTGTTTCTATGGAATTAAAAAAAGGTCAAACAGATTTTTTCCATTATCAAAAGCTGCGTATGGCGAAGGTTTCTGCGGATGCCGCAGAAGGTTTTTCAGTGAATGAATTAACCACACAAATGGTTGATTATTTACAGCAGTATTCATTACCGCAGGGCATGTATTTTTCACTGGGTGGTGAGGAAGAGTCAAGACAGGAGTCTTTTGCTGGCTTAGCACAAATTATGCTTATTACCGCCATTGGTATTTTTGGTGTGCTAGTTTTACAATTTAAATCGTTTTTACAACCCATTATTATTTTTAGTTCAATCCCCTTTGCGATGGCGGGCTCGGTCATTGGTTTGTATTTTACTGGCTTGTCGTTTTCTATGATGGCCTTTATCGGTTTGATCAGCTTGTTTGGTATTGTGGTCAACAACGCCATTATTCTCATTGATACCACCAATAGAAATATTATTGGCGGTTTTGATACCTTAGATGCCATTTTAAGTGCCAGTGTGACCCGGTTTACCCCTATTTTACTGACCACTTTAACCACTATTGTTGGCCTGCTACCCTTAACGCTGCTTGGCGGTGGTTTATGGCAACCACTGGGGGTGGTTTTAATTTCTGGCTTATGTGTTTCGGCACTGTCGAGTTTCTTACTCGTGCCGGTGTTAACGTTATTATTTACGCGTAATGAACAAGCGCATGCTTTTACCAGAGATAAAGCATTAGATAAACGTTAATCACTGTTCACCACCGAGCTGTTATGAGAGGGCTCTTCGAGCCTACACAGAGGACTTATCATTCTCTGTGTAGTGTGCGCAGCAAGGCCTACATGGATGTAGGTCACTTAGGTTATGCATGGAGCATATAGCCTGCCTCGTTTTCCTCGGTGGTAGATATTCTTAAGCTAAATAAATACGGTTAATCTTCGTCAAGTTGATGAAATCTAGGATCTAGCGCATCAACTTTATTCATTTTTACTGGCTTTTTTTTGGTGAGCTCATTTAACTGTAACCAAGACTTTTTCAACAAATGAGGAATAAGCAATCGTAGCGGCATTCTTAGTAAGTGGCCGCGCCAATACGCAAGCTGTGCTGCTAATGTAAAACGCCATGACGCTGTGGTGCTGTGGTGGGCTGTAAATAGGTTAGTGAAGATGAAATCAATGGTGTCAAGGTTAGCAACTTGCTGCTGATAATTATCTACAAACGTTTGTGCCGTTTTTGATAATGGCTTATTGAATATTTTAGCTAAATAACGCCAAGCATAAAATAGTGACTGTTGTTGATTTATCCTTTTGGCTAAATCAATGAGTTGTTGACTAAAGCCTGCCTCACTTTTTTCAAAGTGGCTCAATAGCATGTCTAGATCAGACAAACCTCGTAATCCTTGCGTTAACTCACCTTCATGAAATAAGTGTATTGCGCTATGTAAAAACATAGCCGCTGGCGCTAATACATAACTAGCATGGTTATGAGTGCTATTGTCAGCAAGTTTCAACGCGTTGGCACTTAATAAACTAATATCAATTTTATTATCATTACAAACGGGTAAAATATTGTGATGAATATCTATCACTGTGCCACGCATAATATGCTGCATAGGCGGAATTTCATGCATGTGATCACGATAATAAGCCTGATCGTGATCGTCAGTTTTTTGTGATTTCCACCCTTGGCATTTTAGCGCAATTTCTACTTTAGCAATATCATTTTCATTGAGTAAAATATCAATATCAGAGAAAAAACGCCCTTGGGCTAAAGGTAAATCAGCTAATAAATAAGCGGTGCCTTTTAAGTAAATCGCTTTGATAGCAAGTTTGTTAAATAATTGGTTGAGCGCCTGTACTTCCTGGTTTACTTGCGTATGCAAATGAGCAACTTTTACCTGTTCGCTATTAATATGCTTGAGTATTTTTTCAGGAACTGCACCCATAAGGTTACAGGCATTAAAACATTGAGCAAGTCGAGCTAACATTTTAGCACTGCTGGCTTGGCGCAGTAATAAGTTCCACTCTTTTACATTGAAATTGTTAATTATTTTGGGCGATTGTAATACTTTAATGAGCAGGGATATGTGCATGTTAATTGGCTAACTCCTCAAAAAATGCTAATACCTCTTCTGTGTCGCTATAGGTGAGAGTATGGCATTGAGTATTATCAATAAGCTGTGCAACCGCGTTAAAGCCTGCACCAGCTAAAATAGCATAATTAAAGCTATTTTCTATGACAGCCATAAAAGCCGTGGCTTGTGCTGTTGTTTCCACACTAATTGGCTGCTTGGCTTGATATTTTGGAAATACTATTGCAAAAGGGGCAGCTGTTTGCGCGACTTGTTGCACGCTGGCGGCTGAAGGCTTTAAATGGCTTATGGTGCCTTTAGTTGTATCATCAACCACTTCACCAAAAATTGTCTCGCAAGGCTGGTTTTGAATAACATTGATGGATTCGTTTTTCAGGCTAATTGGACGAGCTAAAGCATGTAATTGATTATTTTCTAAATTGACTAAAGCCATTTCATCAGACAGCAAGCGCCAACCATTTAATGCTAATAAAGCACATAAGGTACTTTTACCTGAGCCCGATTGCGCGGGTAATATCACTGATTTGCCATTTTTTTCTAATACTGCGCTGTGCAGTAGCAAATAGTGATGGGCGTGCTGAGCTATGCACCAGTTCATGCCCCATTCTAATAACGGAAAAGCTTGGCTAGCGGGCAAGGGTAAAAAAGGGCTGTAATCATCACAATAAAAATTAATTTGTGGTTTTATAAACGAGCGCAAACCACGAGGTTTTTTAATGGTGACATAAAAATCTATCAAATCATCATGGTTTAGCAGTTGGAAGTCGTCATAAATTTTTTGGACATTATTGGCTATGCTAGATAAGGAAGATTTGATGCAAAAAACAAAAGGCCCAACCGCAATGACTAAACCATCATTTTTTAATTGTTGAGCAATTTCATTGGCACTGAGACTACTGAGCGTTGTTTTTATTGACACTGTTGTTTGGTTATTATTTTATCAACTCAACGCGCAATAAAGCGTTTTACTTTGAATAAGCGTGAATTAATTTTAATTGTAAGAGGTTATCAATCATATCCTGAATATAATCGTTTAGCATAGTTTTTTCATCATCAGGACAATCTTGCATAAAGAATAGTTTTACTTGTGATAATGAACTTGCCTTGTCAGTGGCGAGCTGCTTGAGTATGTCGCTAACGTTACTGTCAAGACAATGTGTTTGACCGGTATTAGGGTCAAACACTATGACTTGTTCGTTAAAGTACTTAGTAAGCAGGTTGTTAGCTTTTAATACCAACATGGAGCTAGTTTTTGTTTTATTAATTAGCTGTGTATGCCTTCTAGCATATCAGCAACAGATGCTTCTATAGACGCATCTAAAGCAACAGAGTTGGCGATTTCACCAATATCACTAAGAGTGTATGGGTAATTTACAATATCTTTAAGAGAAGCGTTGATAAAAGCTCCTGCTAGTTCACGTTCATACACATTGTTCCCGCCTAGCTCTAAAGCTTCTTGTAATGTATAGCCGCCAACTCCAAGTAGTTTGGTAAATTTAAGAGAAGAAAAGTAATATTGACCGTCTATTTTGGTGAAATATTTATTACGTTGTCCTTTAAATTCATTTATTAGTCTTCTTTTACCATTTTTGTTTAAGATAAAATCGCCATTACTATCTTTTTTATAATGTTGATCTTTCATGCCAACATAATGATTTTTCCAGTGACCATGACTCAAACCGCCCTGTAAAGTACAAAGATGATCATGATTTGAAACATTACCCGACATGATGCCCGACATACAAGCTGCGCCCCAAGCGGGTGTAGCTGAGCTAGCAATAACGATAGGTGCGCCAATAGCAGCTTTCTTTAAAAAGCTACGTCTTGCACTTGTAGCAGAAGCATTGACTTCTTGTGATGCTTGGTTTTGCTCTGAAGAGTTACTCTTTTGCTCTAACATTTTATTAATCCTTTTCTTACTACCAGCTGCGACTAGCAGACTGTCAGCTATTTTTACAAACAGCGGTGATTATATCAATATGTAAGTCTGGTTGCACTTTTTGTGCCCTATTGTTTTAGTTAAATTAAAACAATAAGTTAAGTATGTTGCTGTATTGTTTTTATCCTAATGTGTAAATAATTCTTACATTAGTCGAATTATATTTTCTGAGTGAGTACAATAGGCTAAATATATATACCCAAACTCACATCTTGAAGTGGCTTGGGTATAGCCATGTACAAGAATAATAGGAATAGTATTAATGGCATTAATTGGAATTTCAGGATATTTACTAGCCGGTTGTGCCTATCTGGTTTTTATTTTATTGTTATTAGCTGCGCGTAACAACACTCTCTCAGGTC
>MAAC01012121.1_pt1 | contig 17741 bp, 15 predicted proteins | sample 1115981 | NCBI WGS metagenome assembly MAAC01 (sample SAMN04961126, study PRJNA320927) | seawater metagenome | isolation source: sample BD02T64 sea water enriched with oil for 64 days | place: USA:Gulf of Mexico | collected 2013-07-27 | reverse complement strand
AGTGATTTTTACGTAGCGGGCGGTGGTATTACCCCATTACAAAACGGTATGGCAATTGGTGCCGATTGGATGAGTGCAGCGTCATTCATTTCAATGGCAGGTTTAATTGCTTTCTTAGGTTACGGCGGCTCAGTATTCTTAATGGGTTGGACAGGTGGTTATGTATTATTGGCAATGCTTTTAGCGCCATACATGCGTAAACACGGTAAGTTCACGGTACCTGAGTTTATTTTTGATAGATATTACTCTAAGACTGCACGTATTGTTGCTGTTGCTTGTTTAATCATTGCTTCATTAACTTACATCATCGGTCAAATGAAAGGTGTAGGTGTTGCTTTCTCTCGCTTCTTAGAAGTTGATTACGGTTTAGGCTTAGGCATCGGTATGTTCGTTGTTTGGGTATACGCTGTACTAGGTGGTATGAAAGGTATTACTTACACGCAAATCGCGCAATATGTTGTGATGATTTTTGCTTATACAATTCCAGCAATCTTTATTTCATTCCAACTAACAGGTAACCCAATTCCACAATTAGGCTTAGGTAGTACTTTAGCTGATGGTAGTGGTGTTTATTTACTTGATAAGTTAGATATGGTTGTTACTGATTTAGGCTTTAAAGAATATACGACAGCTAACTTAGGCGGTACATTGAACATGTTCGCTTATACTATCTCTCTTATGATTGGTACTGCGGGTCTTCCTCATGTAATTATGCGCTTCTTTACTGTTCCATCAGTACAAGCAGCACGTCAATCAGCAGGTTATGCTTTAGTTTGTATCGCATTACTTTACACTGTTGCTCCAGCAGTTGGCGCTATGGCTCGTCTTAACTTGATGAATACCATTGAACCAACAGCAGGTGAGAACCTTGTTTATGACGAGCGTCCACAATGGTTTAAAGACTGGGAAAAAACTGGTTTATTAAAATTTGAAGATAAAAATGGCGATGGCAAAATTCAGTACACTGCTGATAAAGCAACAAATGAAATGGTTAAAGTTGACCGTGACATTATGGTATTAGCTAACCCTGCTATTGCGAACTTACCTAACTGGGTAATTGCACTTGTAGCTGCCGGTGGTCTAGCGGCTGCGTTATCTACGGCTGCAGGTTTGTTATTGGCAATATCTTCGTCCATCTCTCATGATTTAATGAAAGGGGTATTAACACCTGACTTATCAGAGAAAAATGAGTTACTTGCGGGTCGTGTAGTAATGACTATTGCGATATTGATCTCCGGTTATCTCGGGCTACATCCTCCAGGGTTTGCAGCCGGTACGGTTGCCTTAGCCTTTGGTTTAGCGGCATCAAGTATCTTCCCAGCATTAATGATGGGTATATTCTCTAAGAAAATGAGTGGCACAGCAGCAATTGCAGGCATGTGTTCTGGTATCGGTGTAACAATGCTTTATGTATTCCAACATAAAGGCATTATGTTCATCCCTGGTACTTCATTCCTAGGTGATATGGGTCCTAACTGGTTCATGGGTATTTCTCCTAACGCTTTTGGTGCGGTTGGTGCATTAGTTAACTTTGGTGTAGCTTTCGCTGTACTTAAAGTGACTGGTCCAGCTCCAGCGCATATTCAAGAGATGGTAGAAAATATGCGTATACCAGGTGATGTTAGTGCAGCACACGCTCACTAAGATTATTAACTCGAAATTTAAACATTAACTTTCGAGTTATACCTAAAAAATAAAAGGCTAGACGACAATTTTTTAAAGAGTCGTCTAGCCTTTTCTGTTAAATTATCCATCCTGTTAAAATAAGTAGAAGATAAAATGAATAGACATCTTAAAGCCGCTTTTATGGTTGCTCCTTTTCTTGCTGTGTTAGGTTATGTTGGTGCTGATTACTACAATGAGAGTCAAGCAGCTAAAACAAAGATCATTCAGCTAACACCAGAAGGGCATTGCGATATAATTAATAAAAGCTGTGTACTTAAATCAGGTGAATTTAAAGTGAATGTTTCTGATAAAGATGGTGTTACAGAGGTAAATTCTACTTTCCCATTGGATAGCGCTACATTATTTTTAGTGGATGAACATGATGAAATGACATCATACCCGTTAGGTATGCAAAAAAGTCCTTACTACTGGCGTAGTAATACGCAATTACGCAGTTTTGTAAGTAATAAAGGTGATAGCTATAAGTTACGTTTAATTGCTAAGATTAAGGGCGGTCAATATATTAGTGAGTTTTATACTCAAACTGCTAAATAGAGGCGAGTCATCAGTTTTTAGAGATGACTGAAGAGCGCACCACTGTTTTTTGGTGTGATTTAATAGCGCTTGATTATTTTCAGTATCAGCTCTTTCGTGGTAAGTATTGAAATACCACAAGGCATTAATAAAATAACAAAACAATAGATAGTGATTGAGTAATTGTGGATCAACCTTTACAGATGATTGAATCTCGTATTGCTCAATAATTATTGTGATCTTATCGCTAGCTAGATTGTTTACTGCAATCAACATCGCTAAATCATATTCAATCGGTGCAGTACAGGCACATTCATAATCCACTAACCAAGTGCCTTGTCCCTGATTCATTAACACGTTACTAAAATTCAAGTCACCATGACAACAAACACCGCCTTTAATGTTATTCAGTGGCGCTAAAATTAATTCGCTAAATTGTAATAGAGCTAATTGTTGTAGCGTTGAGTAATGTGAGTTATTGATGAGTGTATTGCTAACGTTTTTTACTGCTAGTTTAGCCGGTTTGATATTCAGCTGATGGCATTGCACCATCAATTTAATTGCGTGCTTTATTTTTTCATCGGTATCTATTGTACTTTGCGCTAGACTGTTAGCGTCAATAAAGTTACAGATGAGCCAACCTTGATCATGGTAAATAACGCTTGGACTAAGGCCAGATTTATCCGCGTATGCCGCCACAAGTGCTTCTATATTGTCAGTGATAGTTTTAGCAAAATAGACCTTACTATCGGCATTAACTTTAAAGCAACTTTGACTTAATCCTGAGGTTATTGCTGTAATTTTTTCGACCTGAGTAAAACAAGGCAAAGCGCTTAGTAGGTCTTTCACGGCAGTTAACCTGTAACTATTGTTGTTAAATTCATTTGTTCCGCTTTCGAGCGCCTATAAATAGCTAGCCACTTAAAGTAACCATATAGTGCAATAGCGACATAAATGATAAATAACACGGTTGTCGGTATTAAATCTTTTTCTATATAAAGGTAAATAGAAATGGCATCAATGACTACCCAATATAACCAGTTTTCCAGTACTTTTTGAGTAACTAAGTAGGTAGCGAATACAGCGAAAACAGTGGTGAAAGTATCAAGGTAAGGGAAGCTTGCGGGAGTGTAATTGGCTATTACATAACCCAAAGTTAAGGAAATAATTGTTAAGACAAGGCAAATCTTTAAATGTTGGTTACCTGACCAAGAAATTATAGCTAAAGTCGAATTTTTTATTGGTTGATTTTGAATCGCGACTGTTGATGTGTTTTTATGCCAAGCCCAATAACCATAAACGGCCATAATCAAGTAATATGCATTGAGTGCGCTGTCCATTAATAGCAGTACATCATAAAAAATAACCGTGTACAACGCGGTGCTAATGAAAGCGGCAGGCCAGCACCATAATGAACCTTGTGCGGCTAGTATTGCATAGGCAAGGGCTAGTAACATGGCGACAAGTTCAAGCCAAGGAAGAGCCGAAAGGTAATCAACAACGCTAGCAAGTATGTCCAACACTAGCTTTCCGCTTCTACTTGTGAACGATCACCATTAATGAATTTGCAAACAAATACGGCCGCGTCAGTTGTACTATGAACCTGTTTAATTTCGCGCATTACGTTACTTACAGCTAAGTCATAATCACCAAATACTTGCGTACTCATGCCGTTAGTGACAACATTTAAGCCTTCAACTTGGCGAAGGCGCTTGATGAAGGCCCAGATTTCATCCTTGAAATTATCCATGGCTAATGGGTATAAGCTTAATTCAATTGATATTTTCATAAAAAACCTTAATTGTTTTGATTGGTTCAATAACTCTATCTTACGCTCAAGGTAAACAAAAGTGATTTGCTTCTCTTGAGCGTATTGATGAGTTGAAAAATTAGTGCTTAAAACTGATAGTCTACTGTAACGCCAAAGACTAGTGGCTCAGACAATAAGGTATATTGCTTCGGCACATAGCCGTCACGTGGGTCGTTAGGGAAATAAAACCCACGATTAGCATAGTCTTTGTCGGTTAAATTACGACCCCAAAGCTTTATTTGCCAATCATCCGTTAAATAAGAAATTGAGGCGTTTACTAATACCATTGATTTTGATTTTATATCCTGTTCAGGAATAGCCTCTTCAAGTTCAACCGAGTCATTACCATCATAATCATAATATCGTGTATCAGAGAAATAGAACTCACCTTTACCGTCGAGTGATATATTGAACAGCCAAGCATCGGCTGGTTGATAATTAACGCCGATGCTAAATTGATAATTTGGTGCATGAGACTGCTCTTCACCACTTAATGACAGACCATCGGCGGTAATAAAGTCGTTAAATTCAGTTTCGAGTAGCCCTAAAGAGCCGTAAACGTTTATGGTGTCACTTAGTTGCCATGCTGCCTCTACTTCGAGACCATAGTTATTACCTGAAGCCGCATTACCTAGGTATTCAACAAACTCGGTGCTGTGATCGTCATTGGCCATGGTTTTAGAGCTTTTAACCTGCATGTCAGTTCTGTCCATATAAAATATGGCAGTACGAATATAGGCATCATTGTTCAGTAATGACACTTTATAACCGAGTTCATAGTTGGTTAAATATTCAGGGTCAAAACTACGTAATTCATTTGGTAAACTACCATCGGTATTCACCCCGCCAGCTTTATAACCACGATTGATTGAGCCATACCAAAAACTACTATCATTCTGTTGGTAACTAAGTACTAACTTACCACCAGTCATAGTGTCATCAAGGTTATCAGTAAAACCGTCTGATTTAACATAATCGGCACTACGCTGTTCAACTCGCAGCCCGATATTTAATGCCCATTGTTCATTTAGTTGGCTGTCAAGCTGACCATAAGCAGCAATGGAGCGGGTATCAAAGTTTGACGAGAAGCTCTTTTCTGGATTGGTGTATTGACGTTGTAGATCTTCATCATCCGTTTTAACGTAAAGACCAACAACCCAATCAGTTGAATCATTGAATAATTTGCTGCTGTCATTTGATAGTGCTCTTAACTCAAATGTTTGTGTTGATTTATCACGAAAATAATAATCTTGAGATGAATATTCATAATAAGCATAATCTTGGTTTTCAATATTGGCAGGATCAGAGATACCGACATAAGACCAATCTTCATCATATCCATAAACAAGATCAGAATCTGCATTACTTATTAGCGCTTTAAGGGTAAATGCATCAAAACCTTGATAAGTAAAATTAGCAGAAAAAGCAGATGTTTTTTGACTATCAACTCCAGGCTGATCAGAGAGTGTTTCGCGGGTGTTATCCAGTGAGAATGCGTCATAGCCATTGTCAAAGTCAAAGTAAAAAGCTGCTAAGTCTATAGTTAATGCTTGGTTAGCTGCTATTGATAGCTTTCCTCTAACAGTGGTTTCGTCTCGGTTATTAGTATTTTCTTTATCTAAATAGGTGTTATCAATAAAACCATCACTTTTATATTGATTAGCGGCTAAGCGATAATTTACAGTGTCTGTTGCCGGTCCTGAAAGTGCTAAACCCAGGCCGTAGCTGTCATAGTTACCAGCATCTACCTTAATTACCCCTTCAAATTCTTCTGTTGGTGCGTTAGTAGTGATATTAATCATACCTGCTAAAGCATTTGCACCAAAGCGTGTGCCTTGTGGACCGCGAAAAATTTCAGCCTGTTGTACATCAAAAAGGTTAGCAATACTGCCGATACCGGTAAAATCAACCCCATCGATAATCATACCCACAGACGGATTAATAGGCTCTTTAAACTGGCTACGTTCACCAATGCCGCGAATCTGATAATAACGCGCGCGCTGAGAACCACTGGCAAAATTAACGTTGGGGCTAACAGCTATTAGTTCTTCAAGGTGTTGGGCATTACGTTGCTTAATTTCATTATCTGTTAATACAGACAATGAAGTAGGTGTTTTCAATAAGTTTTGTTGACGAAAGTCACTACTAACGGTAATAACTTCAATATGTTCTTTATCATCAGCTTGAACATTAAGGCTAGTAATTAATGCAGTCGAAATAGTTAACGCTATGGTCGATTTGGTAAAAGTCATAAAGATCTCATGGGTATGATGAAATATATATAATAGGATGCGGCATGGGGAGGTTATTAACTGTAGACGTACAAACCATTCCTACGCCGGATAATTTATCACTAAGTAATAAATTCCCGTCCAGGTTCAAAGGGTTCGCCTAATTAAAATAAATTAGTTTTATTGCATCTCAGCAGTTATTTTCGCCTTATATTATCGGCTAATATATACTGCTCCCCTTGGTTGGCGCGCAGTGTAACAAATTTCATTCCTTTTTGTTGATATAAAACGTTTGAATAAGTTGGATGCCAAACTCACAATAGATTAAAAGTTAGCTAAAAGTCGTATATCTCTAAGAGTATTCTCTTGCTTATATTGGTACTGTTAGCAGGTTTGTTATAAGCAATAAAATTTACCCTTTATAGAGAGTTGTTATGTTTCCGAATTGGCAATTAGTCAGTATCAGTTTACTTTACATTGGCTTGTTATTTTTCATCGCCTTTTTAGGGGATAAATATAAGCATCAACTTGCGAAAAAAGGTCAAGGGATTATTTATGCCTTAACGCTGGGAGTGTACTGTACTTCATGGAGTTTTTTAGGGACAACAGGGCAAGCTGCCACTAATTTTTTGTCACATATACCTATTTATTTAGGGCCAATACTACTCTTTATTTTTGCTTGGCCATTTATTCAACGTATTATTCGCGTTAGCTTAAAACTAAACTTAACCTCTATTGCTGACTTGCTCGCAGCACGTTTTGGTAAATCACATAACCTTGCCATCATGGTGACTATTGTTGCGTTTGTTGGCACCATGCCCTATATCGCTTTGCAATTAAAAGCGATGGTATATACCTTTCAGCAGTTACAAATAGATCAAAGCCTTGCCAGTTGGGATATTGGTTTAGTGGTTAGTTTAGTGTTGGTTGTGTTTACCATTCTATTTGGCATTCGAAACATTGATGTTACCGAGCGACATCCAGGGGTAATGTTAGCGATTGCCTTTGAATCCTTGGTTAAAATCATTGCTTTTCTTGCGGTGGGGTTATTTGTTTGCTTTTCGTTATTCGACTCGCCATTAGATTTATGGCTACAATCAGACGCTAGTATAAAATTTGAACAGCAAATGAATGTCGATAATGTCAGTTCAATGTTAGCAATGTTAGTAATTGTTATGGCGGCATTTTTATCCTTGCCAAGGCAGTTTCAGGTAATGGTAGTTGAGCTAAAAGATCAAAAGGACACTTGGTTAGGTCGACGAGTATTTCCTGTTTACATTCTAATTTTTGCTTTTTTTGCTGCACCGTTAGGTCTGGCAGGGCAATTATTATTAGGTGATACGGTCCCTTCAGATGCGTACGTTTTATTCTTGCCAGGCGTTGGAGGGCAAACGTGGTTAACCCTGTTTGCTTTTCTTGGCGCGGTGTCTGCGGCGAGTTCTATGGTAATAATCTCAGCTCTCGCTTTAAGTACCATGTTGAGTAATGAAATTGTTTTTCCGCTGCTTTATCGTCAACAAAAAGTGGCACAAACCAATTACGATAATTTTAGGCAGCGCTTATTAAACATACGTAAATTTTTAGTACTCTTTATTATCATGTCTGGGTACGGTGTTTTTGTTATGGCATCGCCTGATACACTCTCTTCATTAGGCGAGGTCGCTTTTGGTGCGTTTGCACAGCTCACGCCTGCATTAGTGGTCGCTTTTTATTGGCGAAGAGCTAGTTTAATGGGCGTTTATGCAGGAATATTAATTGGCTTTATTTTATGGCTAAGCTTAAATTTTTTACCACAATTTGGTTTGTATGCCTCGCCATTTGCTGAAGGTGTTTTACCCGCTAAAACGACGGCAACTTTATTCAGTTTAGCTGCAAATATTATCGTGATGTGGGCGTTGTCACAAATAAGCAGACAAAGTGTTCAAGAGCGGGTGCAAGCCTCATTATTTTTAGAATGGCAATCACCTAGCTTATTGAGAATAGAAAAAAAACGTCAGCTCGATGTGAGTGAACTAGAGTTATTGGCCTCTCGCTTTGTTGGCGAGTCTAAGGCGAAATCGAGTTTTAGTCTATTTCTTTCATCAAACAATAAAAAACAACTAGGTAATGCCACTTATAATCAACTTTTACTACAACATACTGAAAATACCTTAGCGATGGTAATGGGTGCTTCATCAGCACGCTTGGTATTATCTTCAGCACTTGATGGGAGAGATATTGCCCTAGATGAATTAGCGGTATTAGTTGAAGATGCTTCAAGTCAAAAGCAGCAGTTTTCACAAAACTTATTACAAAGTGCGATAGAAAATGCCAGTGAAGGTATTTCTATTGTTGATGATAATTTAAAGCTTGTCGCATGGAATAAAAAATATTTAGACTTATTTGATTATCCTTCTGCACTTGTTTATGTGGGTTGCCCTGTTGAACCCTTGATTCGTCATAACGTTAAACGCGGTTTGTGTGGTACAGGTGATATTGATAATCATGTATTTAGGCGCCTTGAATATTTGCGTCAAGGTAGCCCCCATAGCTCAGAGCGACAACAAGCCAATGGTCAAACTGTTCGAATTGAAGGCAATCCATTACCTGACGGTGGATTTGTGATGTTGTTTTCAGACATCACAGCTTATCGTCAAGCCGAGCAAGTATTAAAAGAAGCTAATTTAGATTTAGAAACGCGGGTATATGAGCGTACGCTTACCTTAGCTAAAACCAATGAAGCGTTAGCGAAAGCCCATGAAAAAGCGGAACAAGCCCATATTAAAAAAAGCCAATACTTAAAAGCCTGTAGCCATGATTTAATGCAACCTTTGGAAGCAGCCCGGTTATTTACTTCAGCATTAACCGAGCAACAAAATTTATCTTCGGAGCAACAAAGGCAAGTAGACAATATTGATAGATCGCTTAAAGCGGCAAATGATTTGTTGGCTGATTTAGCAGAAATTGCTCGTTTAGAAAGTGGTAATATCAAACCGCTTGTTGAAGTCTTCGCCTTGAATGATTTGTTTGAAAATTTAGCGCAAGAATTTTCTGCGTTGGCTATTGAACAAGATGTTGAATTTAGGTTAGTGGCAACTAAAGTATGGATTAAATCGGATCAACACTTGTTAAGACGAATTATTCAAAATTTAGTCGGCAATGCGTTTCGTTATGCTAGTCCTGGCAAAGTACTATTGGGTGCACGTGTATCTAACGGTCAGGTTTTTATTCAAATCTTAGATAATGGCCCAGGAATTCCTTTAGAAAAACAAGGGGTAGTTTTCGAGCAATTTACTCAGTTAGACACACCGAATAGTCAGTCAGGTAGAGGCTTAGGTTTAGGTCTAAATATTACTCAATCATTAGTGCATTTATTAGGGCATTCATTAAGTTTACAGTCGAGAGAAATGCAGGGTTGTAAATTTTCTATTGCGGTAGAAAAAGCGACTCAATTAATGACAAAACCAAAAGTAATAATGCCAGCGATGAGCATGGGCTTAAAAGATATCACGGTGCTGTGTATTGATAATGATCCAGATGTTTTAAGTGGGATGGTGGAATTATTGTCGGCATGGGACTGTAATGTGTTCGCTGCTGACTCACGTGAGACAGCCTTACAAGAATTTGCTAGCCATCAAAGTGATATTGATATCTTATTAGTTGATTATCAATTGGGTTATCAATCCGGACTACCTGCAGGTCATCAAGCTGATGGTTTAACTTTAATTGCAGATATACGCCGAGATTGTAACCATTATATACCTGCCATATTAATCACGGCAACCACAGAGCGTGGCATTGAAGAAAAAGCAAAAAGTGCTGACGTTGGTTATATGCGTAAGTTGGTTAAGCCTGCGGTACTTAGAGCAATGATCAGTGCTAAGTTAGCGCAGAAGTTACAAGAGGATTATGGATGAATATAGCTTGGAATGTAAGTCGAAATAAGGATGAAAAAATTGCGACTTACCTGAAGTTCTATTTAAACTCGGCTTCTGTTAAGTCTAATTGAGCAATAGCGATAACCGCCTGGGTTCTGTTTCGTACATCTAATTTACGAAATATTGCGGTAGCATGGGCTTTGATAGTCGCTTCTGAAACATTTAGGTCATAGGCAATTTGCTTATTGAGTAAACCTTGAGCAAACATCATTAATATACGATATTGCTGTTGAGTTAAACTGGCAACACGTGACGCTATATCACAATTTTCATGATCTTCTTTACTATTTTGAAATAATTCAGGTAGCCAAATATCACCGGATAAAACGGTCATGATCGCAGAAAAAATATCATTAACAGGCGTAGATTTTGGCACAAACCCCGCTGCACCATACTTCATTGCTTTACTAATAGTTATATGATCTTCATGTGCAGAAATAACGACCACAGGAATTTGAGGGAAGTGGTTTCGTACATGAATAAGTGTACTAAAACCATGAGCACCGGGGATATTTAAATCGAGTAATAATAGGTCACTGTCGCTATGTTCTTGTAATTGTTGCTCAAGTTCAGCGATTGTTTGTGCTTCAAGCCAATTTGTGTAACTTAGTTTGGGTTTTAAAGTACCTAATAATGCTTGTCTAAATAAAGGGTGATCGTCAGCTATTATTATTTTTTGAGGCTGAATCATATAATATTTCCTTAGAAGTTATTTAGTCAGTCTAACGGAATAATAGCAGATAACCAATCGTACCTGTTTGTTATCTGCTATTTATGTTTATTACTGTTGTTTATTTACTTGGGGCTTTGGCTAATACCGCAATCAGTAACTGCCAATATTGCGCTACTGTAGCAATTTTTATTTTTTCATCGGGTGAATGAGGAAACTTAATGGTTGGTCCAATTGAAACCATATCCCAGTGTGGATAAGCCGTTTTGAATAAACCACATTCTAAGCCCGCGTGAATCACCATGACCGCAGGTATTTTACCAAATAATTCTTGGTAGGTATCACGTACCATTTGCATAATGGCTGAGTCAGTTTCAGGTTTCCAACCGGGATATGCGCCAGTAAATTGTACGTCAGCGTCAGCTAATTCAAATACAGATTGTACTGTGCGTTGTGTTTCTAAGCGGCCATCATCATGTAAGCTACGAATAAGCACTAAAGCATTAAGTTTTTTTCCACGGGTGTGAATAACACCAAGATTTAATGAGCTTTCTACGATACCTTCAATATCATCACTCATGCGAATAACCCCATTAGGGCAAGCATTTAGCGCACGTAAAATATTACTTTGCGTTATTCTATTCCAGCATTGTTCAAAGTCTTCTGGCGAAATTAATAACATATCAACATCAGTTTCAATGGCGCTTAAATTAGCTTGGATAGTTGATATGTATAGCGATAATGCCGCTTTTAATGACACTACTTGGTCTTTCGCGACCACAAAACTTGCGTTTGCTTCGCGCGGAATAGCGTTACGCAGGCTACCCCCGTTAAGTTCGGTTAAACGAATATCAAATTGATTACTGGCATCAAGCAAAAAACGTACTAATAATTTGTTGGCATTGGCACGACCTGTATGAATATCAACCCCAGAATGACCACCCTTTAGCCCTGAGATAGACAGGTTAAAAGCTTGATAATCATTTGGTACGTCTTCAAATAATAGCGAGAAAGTAGCAGAGGCATCAATACCTCCGGCACAGCCCATATAAATTTCACCTTCTTGCTCTGAATCAGTATTAATTAAAATGTCACCGTCTAGCCAGCCTGACTCTAAGCCAAACGCACCACTCATTCCTGCTTCTTCATCAATTGTGACTAACACTTCTATGGGGCCATGGGGAATGTCATCACTGGCTAATACCGCTAAAGCAGAGGCTAAGCCAACGCCGTTGTCTGCACCTAAGGTGGTGCCATCAGCCGTTACCCAATCGCCATCGCTTTCATTAATGATATAAGGCTTGATTGGATCGGTTAAAAAGTTGTGTTCAGTATCATTATTTTTTTGCGGAACCATGTCCATATGTGCTTGTAAAATAATGCCTTGACGATCTTCCATGCCTTGAGTTGCTGGCTTTTTAATAAATAAATTGCCAACAGCATCTTCTTTGACCGATAAACCAAGCTCTTTTGCCCAAGATTGAATCCAAATAGATATTTGTTGTTCATGCTTTGATGGGTGAGGGATGCTGCAAATTTTTTCAAATAATTGCCATAAGCTAGCCGGTTTAAGTTGCGATAATGTGCTCATGTGTGTTCCTGAATAAAAGTCTCTGCTATTGGTCAATTCGGATCATTGAGATACTGTCTGAGGATGATCCGTCGTTTGCCCTGAGTTTGTAGAAGGGCCTAATGATTATTTACTGGCCATTAAAAATTGCCATTGTTCATTAAAATCGCTACTGGGCTTTTTATCAAAGCCAGAACGAACATATTGACAAATTTTGCCTTCAGCAAAGGACACTAAAATATTAGCAAGCGCTTGTTCGCTGATACTAAAAGTTTTGCCTTCACGTAGTTTTCGTTCACGTAATACTTGCTTAAATTGTGATTCAAGCTTTTCAAAAAGCTGATGTACCCTATTGCGTAAACGTTCATTTTCACCCATTAACGCATCACCTGATAAAATACGACACATACCGGGATTACGCTCAGCAAAAATTAGTAGCACATGTAAAACATGGTGGCAGCGTACTAGGGTTTCTTTGTGATCAGATAAAATTAAGTTGATACGAGAAAAAATTGACTCTTCAATGAAGTCAATTAAGCCTTCAAACATACGCGCTTTTGACGGGAAGTGACGATATAATGCGGCTTCTGATACGCCCACTTTCGCTGCTAACTTAGCCGTAGTAATTCGTTGGCCGGGGTTTGATTCCAACATCAGGGCTAAGCACTCTAAAATTTGTTGTTTGCGATTAATCTTTTGTGCAGGTTTTTGTGTGCTTTTGGGACTGACGGGCATAGTAAGATGTTCTCTATTAAATATTTTTATTGTTTAGTTAGGTTTAGCTTTGTTTCGCTAAATAATGTTGATTAATGAGTGATACTAACTGCTTGGCGATAATTTGCTTATTGGCCAAAGGTATTTCAGTTTTATCAATCGCGCTAAATAAGGTTAACGCGTTATTATCACTGTTAAAACCTTGCCCTGATTTTGCCACGTCATTGGCGGCAATTAAATCAAGATTCTTACGCATTAATTTGCCACGCGCATAATGTTCAACATTTTGTGTTTCAGCAGCAAAGCCTACAATAAAGGGTTTATTGGTTAAACTGGCTACATCGGCAACAATATCATGATTTTTGACTAACTCAAGTTGCATGGCATCATTGGTTTTCTTGATTTTTTGTTCAGCAATTTTCGCCACGCGATAATCCGCTACTGCCGCACAAGCAATAAAAGTAGTACATTCTTTAGCACTTTTTAGTGCTTGTTGATGCATTTCTTTCGCGCTAATAATTGGAATTAAAAGGCAGCCAATAGGCGGGCTAATAGCAACAGGGCCTGAAATTAACGTCACTTTTGCACCAGCCCGTAAAGCTGCGTGAGCAATTGCATAGCCCATTTTACCTGAGCTATGATTTGAAATATAGCGCACGGGATCAATTGCTTCGCGAGTAGGCCCTGCGGTAATAACCCAGTGTTGACCTTGTAAATATTTTTCCGCAAAGAAATCACTACTTAAGTTTACCAACTCATCAACGTCCAACATGCGACCTAAACCAATATCACCACAGGCTTGTTCGCCGCTACCTGGTCCCCAAATATGGTAACCACGTTCATTCAGTGTGGCAACATTGGCTTGTGTTGCAATAGCATGCCACATTTGTTGATTCATCGCAGGTGCAAGAGCAATAGGAGCACTTGTTGCTAAACACAAGGTGGTAAGTAAGTCGTTTGCTAATCCTGCAGTAATACGGGCGATTATATCTGCAGTTGCAGGGGCAATAATAATTAAATCGGCCCATTTTGCTAGCTCAATATGTCCCATAGCAAGTTCTGCTTGAGTGTCTAGTAAGCTATCGGCAACACCATTGCCAGATACTGCTTGTAAGGTTAGGGGCGTGATAAATGCCTTAGCGCCTTCGGTCATGACGACTCGAACATCAGCACCTTGATCTTTTAATCGACGTACTAATTCTGGAATTTTGTAAGCGGCTATACCACCACTTATGCCAAGAACAATTTTTTTGTCCTGAAGAATTTGCATAATCTGCTAATCTTAAACTTATAAATATTGGTAATACGATAGCATTTATTCGCTTAATTTTGAAAAAAGAGTTAAAAAATATTCATTAATATATACCCAAGTTACCTGAAGATGCAGGTTTCAGCTGGAATTAGAAACGTCTTTAGGCAAGGCATTGATTGAAGTGAATAGTTATTCTATTGTCGAAATCAATAACGCAGCATAAAGCGTTTCTAAACCAGCCCAGCGGGGACGTCTGAGCAAACCATGTTCTTCGTTGCCTCCTTTTTTAAGGGAATAACCCTTAATAAAAGGAGGCGCCTTGCTCATGAATCGCTCAAGCGTCCTGAAACACACATCTTCAAGTGGCTTGGGTATAAACAGCAAGGAAGCCGTGTATGTGTAAATCTGACATTTTGAGAAGCAATGAGTTTAAAGCTCAAACCCTAAAAAATTGGCCAAGTGAAGAGCGTCCGCGAGAGAAGCTGCTCAAACAAGGTGCAATAAGTTTAAGTGATGCTGAGCTACTGGCTATTTTTTTAAGAACAGGGGTGAAGGGTTGTAATGTCGTGGATTTATCAAGGAAATTATTACTGAATTTTGGCAGTTTAGCTAATGTTTTTCGCGCGAATAAAGAAGAGTTTTGTCAACAACATGGTTTAGGTAGCGCTAAATATGTTCAACTTCAAGCCTGTTTAGAAATGTCAAAACGTTACTTGGCCGAACAATTAGTTCAACAAGGCAGCGAATTAACCTCATCGCAAGCGACACGAGATTATTTGATTAGCGAACTACGCCATGAAACTAGAGAGGTATTTGCCGTGCTTTTTTTAGATAATCAACATCAAGTGTTAAAATTTGAACGGTTATTTTTTGGTACGCTCAATGCGGCGGCAGTATACCCTCGAATTGTAGTAGAACATGCGTTAAAACATTATGCCGCAGCTGTTATTCTCGCCCATAATCATCCCTCTGGCGTAGCAGAAGCAAGTATTGCCGATAAACAAATAACGCGCAAATTAGAGCAAGCATTACAACTCATCGATGTTCGGGTGTTAGATCACATGATAATTGCTGGGCCTCAGTGTTATTCCTTTGCAGAAAATGGCGAAATGCTCTAAATATGTTAATGCGATTAGTTATTTAAGTTGATAAATTGTTCAATGCCAGTTATTTTTATAAGTAATAAATATCTAAATATATACCCGCTCCATTTGAAGCATCTTCAAGTGGAACGGTTATCAATAAAAGGATCCTCTTATGACTGATAGTAATTTTGATGAGTCGGAACGCCGCAATTCATTTCGTTTGGATATGGAAAAAGAGTTAGTAGATATTATGTGGCAGGATGAGAATGGCCAAGAAAAAAGCAAAAAAATTGCCTGTTTAGATTTTGCTCGTGGTGGTTTGAGGCTTGACTGTGATGTCGCTTTATTAGAACAAACCGCAGTTACAGTACTTTTTAAATCAGCGTCCGAAAATAATCAAAAGTTATATGGCAGAGTATTACGCTGTATCAAGCAAGATACTGGTTGGTTTGAAATAGCCTTAATTCTTGATAAAGATACTTAACATTTGTACAAAAATGGTAATAAAGAGCTTTTGTTAAAATTGGACTATAATTAGCACTTGGCCTAGTTTTTTGTCTTTAATCAAGCGCTAGGTAGAATTTAGGAAGAAAAATATATGATGATATTAGTGGGTGGCGAAAAAGGTGGTAGTGGTAAAAGCTGCTTGGCGCAAAATTTGGCGGTATATTTCGCGCGCAATAAAAAATCGATAGTATTAATGGTTGATTGTGATCCCCAACGTACCACATCAGATTGGATACAGGCCCGCAACAGTGACCCATCTCTTCCTCCGATCAATTGCATTCAGTTATACGGTAAAATTCGTAATGATTTGATTAGTTTGGCTCAACATTACGATTATGTAATTGTTGACTGCGGTGGGCAAGATAATTTAGCTTTACGTGCGGCAATGTCGGTAGCAGAGCATGTTATTATTCCATTAAGGCCTAAACGGCGTGATCTAAAAACAGTACCTCATATGGAAGATATGCTCAGTACCTGCAAGATGGTTAACCCGAAAATGTTGGCTTCTTTTGTGATCACTCAATGCCCTTCATTGCCTAATCAAGCAGGTCGAATTTTAGAAGCAAAAGACGTTTGTAGTTCGTATGGCATTAATGTCCTTAATGCGGTGACGTTTAACCGTAATATTTATGATGATAGTGAAGAACAGGGTTCATCGGTTATTGAAATTGATCCCGATGGTAAAGCTGCCGCCGAAATGATAGCTATAGCTGAAGAGCTAATGGCAATGAAACCGGATAATGCCCATGAGTTTAACTGATCTAAAGAAAAGCAAGGACGGACCTAATTCGAAGGAAAATGTTAAAGAGCAATTTACCATTGATGAATTCATTGCTGATGCGGATAACTATGCTAAAGGCGCGCCACAAATAGTAAGTAATGAAAATCATGGTAAAATGAATCTTAAGCAGGCAATACATGATGCTAAGCGTCTTATTGAGCAAAAAAAAGCGGCGGATACACAAAGCAAACCTTTTAGGCGAGCAACATTCACGTTGAGTGAAAATACCATAGCACAATTACAATACTTATCTGAGGGCACAGATCTGGCTAAGTCTCATATTATTCGTATTCTAATTGATGAGTTATCTAATAAAGAACAAGAAGATCAAATTAAGAAACTATTTGAATCTGATGTTGGCTAATACCAATATGAATAAATATGTAATCATTCTAAATGGACTAAATACTCCAATAACGTCGTTGCTTTCAATCTCAATAGCCAGCTATTGCTCAATCAAGCGCCTTGTTCTTGAAAATTTATTCTCATTAGTATTTGATCACTAACTTACTAGTATTGGTATAAGTCGGCTTAATTTTTCATTGGTTTGTTGATAGTTCAAACAGAAAAGTATCAAAAAACTACCAGAACTCACCTAAATGATAATTTTTTAGTTATGTATACATTTGTAATTCATTGATTAATAACTACTAAATCTATTTGTTAACCTTTTTGTTAGCTTTTTACGGTTAGGGCTAGCATTCATAATTCAGTTTCTCTATAATATGCCACCTTTTTCAGGATCCCGAGACGACGGTCTTGGGGAACATATAGCTCGAGCTGAAATTAATATTGGAGTACTCACATGTCTAAAATTTGCCAAGTAACAGGCAAAGTGCCAATGGTTGGAAACAACCGTTCTCACGCAAGAAACGCGACTCGTCGCCGTTTTTTACCTAACCTTCAATCTCACCGTTTTTGGGTTGAGAGTGAAAATCGTTTCGTTAAATTACGTTTAACTCCGAAAGGAATGCGTATTATCGATAAAAAAGGTATTGATGTAGT
>MAAC01020185.1_pt1 | contig 17753 bp, 13 predicted proteins | sample 1115981 | NCBI WGS metagenome assembly MAAC01 (sample SAMN04961126, study PRJNA320927) | seawater metagenome | isolation source: sample BD02T64 sea water enriched with oil for 64 days | place: USA:Gulf of Mexico | collected 2013-07-27 | reverse complement strand
TGATGTTGTTGTGCATCTTGGTGACTACATTTACGAATACGCTGTTGGTGAATATGGCACGACGGCTAATACCATCGATCAGGGTCGTAATCATAGCCCAGAGAAAGAAGTGTGGACCCTCGCGGATTACCGTTTACGTTATAGCCAATATCGTCAAGATACTTTGCTACAAGGCGCTCATCAGGCTAAGCCATTTATTTGTGTTTGGGATGACCATGAATTAGCTAACGATTCTTTCAAAGACGGCGCTGCTAATCATACCGAAGGTGATGAAGGGTCCTTTACTGATCGTCGTGCAGCGGCTTTTCAGGCATACCATGAGTGGCTGCCAATTCGTACTGGCTCTGATAAAGAGATTATCTATCGTAACTTTAAGTTCGGTGAGTTGATTTCGATGAATATGATGGATACTCGTCATATTGCTCGTGATGCCTCTTTAACAACCGATCAATTATTAGCCGCAGGTAGTGGTGCCGCAGCATTAATAGCCGATCCGAATCGTCGCTTAATTGGTGACGAACAGCTGAATTGGTTGATTCAAGAGTGGTCAAACTCGACGACAACTTGGGAAGTATTAGGGCAGCAAGTATTAATGGGGCGTATATTTGTACCCGTTGAATTACTGCTATATCTAGATACCTTAATTTCTAAACTTGAAAAAGGAGAAGATGCATCAGCAGAGCAAGCAGCAAAGCACATTAAACTTATTATGTTAGTGAATGATGTTTCACTACGTAACTTAATTCCTGGTGAACTTGCCAAAGGTTTTGGCTTTTTTGGCTCAAAACCTTCAAGCGCATTTTCTCCGGTGGCGATTACGCCAGACGAATTAGGCGGTGCTTGGGACGGAGCAAAGCTACACTTACCGTTAACCACACACCTTAATAATGACTTATTTGGTCAACCTAATTGTGGCGTTGATATGACCTTTGACTTTCCTACCATTGTTGCCCATGCCGCAAAAACTAGACCTCTATCAGCTGGTTGTATTGTTGGCTCAGGCACTATTTCAAATTATGACCGCTCTGCTGGCTCAAGCTGTTTAGCCGAAAAACGCATGCTAGAAATCATTGCTGATGGCAAGCCAAGCACTGAATTCATGAGCTTTGGTGACAAAGTGCGCATTGAAATGTTTGATAACGATGGTGTCAGTATTTTTGGTGCTATCGAACAGCTTGTTGTTGAGTATAAATCTTAATAAACTTGTATCTATTCATCTGCTGTCATCCTCATGGTACCTTAATTGAGGATCTCAGGATTGATTGACAAGATTCCAGCTTAAGACACAACTGGAATGACGGCTCCTTCAGGGTGACGTGAATAGATACATAAACTTTTCATAGTTAAGGATGAAGAATGAAACTTTATGGTTATTGGCGCTCAACCGCAGCGTATCGAGTAAGAATTGCTTTACACCTTAAAGGCATAGAATTTGAAAATGAGTTTGTGCATTTAGTGAACAATGGTGGTGAGCAGCATCAAGCTAATTATGCTGCTATTAACCCCAATTGCTTAGTGCCAACCTTAGTTGATGGCTCGCTTTCTTTGCATCAGTCATTAGCCATAATTGACTATTTAGAGGCCAACTATGCTGGCTTATCTCTATATCCTTATGAAGCTAATGCACGTGCTACCGTGCAGGCTTTAGCATTAGATATTGCTTGTGAAATTCATCCGTTAAATAACTTACGTGTTCAACAATATTTAACGGCAGATTTGCAGCTAGCAGCACAAGCAAAGTCAGCTTGGGTTGATCATTGGATGAGTGTTGGTTTTAGCGCTATTGAAAAGCAATTAGTGAGAAGTGCCGGTTGTTATTGTTTTCAAGACCAGATAACGGTTGCCGATATATGTTTAGTTGCGCAGGTTTACAATGCCCATCGTTTTAATGTTGATATGAATGCTTACCCTTATATCAACCGAGTGGTTGAAAACTGTAATAAGTTACAGGCTTTTCAGTTAGCATTACCTGAAAATCAACAAGATGCGGTGTTGTAAATTCGAAAACAATACATTCGAAAATAAGACGTAGGCGGGAACTTGTTCGCGCTTGGTAAACGTGGCTTTAATCGCGCTTTTTGAGCGCGATTAAAATCTCGCCTACCGATTAATGCAATATTCTTGCGCGAATTGTGCCATCAATGGCCTTCAAGGCTTTTAATGCTTCTGCGCTGTTTGATGACTCAATATCAATAACAACATAACCTATTTGATCGTCAGTTTGTAAGTATTGTGCGGCAATATTGATGTTAATCTTAGCAAACGCTTGGTTTATTTGTGTCAACACGCCAGGCTGGTTATGGTGAATATGTAATAATCGGCTAGTGTCAGGTTGTCCTGGTATTGCATGCTCTGGCAATGAAACTTCAGGGAAGTTAACCGCCGATAAACTCGAGCCATTATCTGAATATTTCGCTAGTTTGCTTGCCACTTCTAAACCAATGTTTTCTTGAGCTTCTTTAGTGCTACCACCAATATGTGGCGTTAAAATAACATTATCAAAACCACGCAATGGTGACACAAACTCGTCATTATTACCTTTTGGCTCGACAGGGAAGACATCAATAGCAGCACCAGCAACTTGTTTCGTTGATAAGGCTTCAGCAAGGGCACCAATATCAACGACAGTACCACGAGAAGCATTGATGAAAATTGCGCCAGACTTCATTGCTGCAAATTCAGCAGCGCCAATCATATCTTGTGTTTGCGGTGTTTCAGGAACATGTAAACTCACCACATCAGCTTCACCTAATAAAGCATTTAAAGAAGGAGCTTGGCTAGCATTACCTAAAGACAGTTTAGTTTCAATATCGTAAAAGCGCACTCGCATTCCTAGCGTTTCAGCTAAAATGCCAAGTTGGGTACCAATATGGCCGTAACCAATAATACCTAAGGTTTTACCACGAGCTTCAACAGAGCCCACGGCTGATTTTAGCCACTCGCCACGATGTGCTTTAGCACTTTTCTCAGGAATACCACGTAAAAGTAATAGGGTTTCACCTAGCACTAACTCAGCAACAGAGCGCGTGTTTGAAAAAGGCGCATTAAATACTGGAACACCCAATTTTTGGGCGGCTTTAATGTTAACTTGGTTAGTACCAATACAGAAACAACCAATAGCCACTAATTTTTTAGCATGACTGAGCACTTCTTCAGTTAATTGAGTACGAGAGCGAATACCGACAAAATGTACATCAGCAATTTTTGCAATTAAATCATCATTAGAAAGCGATGTTTTAATATACTCAATATTTGAATAACCTTTAGCTGTTAACTCATCAAGTGCGCTTTGGTGTACACCTTCAAGTAGAAGAATTTTAATTTTATCTTTTGCTAATGAATTTTTATTTGTGCTCATAAGGTTTGGCTTCGCTTATAAAAGTTAATTATTAATCTGTGTTTTGACTGCTAGGTGGTTTAGATCGTTAGAATGTCTAGACCGTTAAAGTGTTTAGACGGCTAGATATCTATAATGACAATAAGATAGCATATAGTGTAACAACTCTAAAGTACTTATTCGTCTAATTTAGATAGTTATGTAAACCTTGCTTTCAGAACTTTACTGGATTACTTGTGCACCATTTTCACTGCCCAAGATAAAAATATCGGCGCCACGTTGCGCAAATAAGCCATTAGTAACCACGCCAACAATAGCGTTAATCGCTATTTCTAATGCTTTAGGGTCAATGATAGATAGGTTGTAAATATCAAGAATAACATTGCCATTATCGGTAATAACGCCTTGGCGATACACGGGATCGCCACCCAATTTGACTAGCTCGCGAGCAACATAACTACGTGCCATTGGAATAACTTCAACGGGTAGGGGGAAGTCGCCAAGCAATTCAACTTGCTTAGAGCTATCGGCAATGCATATAAATTTTTTCGCGACCGCGGCAACAATTTTTTCACGGGTTAGTGCCGCTCCGCCGCCTTTGATCATGCTCTTATGCTTGGTTATTTCATCAGCACCATCAATATAAACGTCTAAATTGTCAACACTGTTAAGATCAAATACTTCAATGCCATGAGCTATTAAGCGTTTAGTTGACTCTTCTGAACTGGATACTGCACCAGTAATTTTATTTTTTATAGTGGCTAAGGCATCTATAAAATGGTTTACGGTTGAACCCGTACCAACGCCAACAATTGTGTCGTTTTCAATAAATTCTAATGCTTTTATTGCTGCCGCTCTTTTCATTTCATCTTGGGTCATTAGTGTGCCTTATAGAGGAGTGTGACTGTACACTTACATGATGTATACATAATTTATGCATAGTGGTGCAGATTATAGCATTGCGATTACAGATAAGAAATGAAAGATATATTAACTGTGTGGGTTAATTTTGCCACTCAAAACAGGTGGTTTTTTGTTGGGGTGATAATTTCAGGTAAGGGGATATCCCAAGGTTGTGTTGGTACTTTTTTAACCTGCTGACAGTCATGGGCAAGGCCAATTGGATATAGGTTATTTTGACTTTGCCAATGTGCTAAAGTGCGATCATAAAAACCACCCCCCATCCCTAAGCGGGCACCTGCGTTGTCAAAGGCAACGAGTGGCGTACAAATAATATCTAATTGATTGAGTGGGCAAACCTTAGTGACATCTAATTTAGGCTCTAAAATGCCAAAAGGGTTTTTTAGCATTGCTGTATGTTCTTGGTAATGAATGAATAATAAATTAGCTAAGCTAAAGGGGTGTAATACGGGTAAGTAAACTTGTTTGTTATGATGCCAACACCAGTGAATAAATGGCGTAAGATCTAATTCTGCATCATTGGCTAAGTAAAGAGCTATGCGCTGAGCGGCTTGTATTTTTTTATGGTTAGCAAGGCGTTTTACTAATAATTCACTAGCCTGGCGCTGCTCCGCGGGTGAAAGCTGATGTCGTCGTGCTCGAATGATTTTTCTTAACTCTACTCGTCTATTCATGGTAAATCTTGGTCCTGTAGAGCTCTTGTAGAATTAAAAAAAGCTGGAAGTTTTACCTACCAGCTTTATTTTGTTTGAAACTTGAAACGCGGTTAACTATGCGATTCAGTTACACCTTCGTGTGTGCCTGTCACAGCAATTTCTTCTTCTAGTTTTTCTTCTAAGCTTTCGGTGTGTTCACCTTCTGCACCATGCATCCACTCTACCAACTTACCCGCTGATAAGAAGATGATAACACCAGTAATTAATGCGGCAGCACCAACCCCCATAAATATGTTAGCAGCATTGTCGACCATTTCTTGACCTTCGCCAACAAATGAACCGATAAAGCCCGCTAATTTATTTGAAAGCGCTGTAAATAAGAACCAAATACCCATCAATACTGAGGTAAATTTAAGTGGCGCTAACTTAGTTACCATAGATAAACCAATAGGTGATAAACATAATTCACCCAAGGTGTGGAAAAGGTAAGCAAATACTAAGAATAGCATGCTAACTTTAACCGTAACATCACCACCTTGAACCATAGTAGCCCATAACATAACAAAGAAACCTAATGCTAAAAATACCATAGCTAAAGCAAACTTTTTAGGAGAGGTAGGCTCTTTAGAACCCATTTTAATCCAAACCGAGGCCACAACGGGGGCTAGCATAATAATAAACATAGCATTTAACGACTGAAAAGATGAGGCGGCTACTTCAAAACCAAAAATAGTTCGGTCGGTAAAATCAGAAGCGTAAATGGTAAATAAGCCACCGGCTTGTTCAAATCCTGCCCAGAAAATAACGGAGAACATACTCATGATAAGAATAACTTTCATGCGATCTATATCATCAGAGGTAATTGGTGCCTGAGCTTTTTGTGTGCCTTTGGTGCGTTTAGCCGAAGGTTGTACACCGATATCCCCTAAATACTTATCAGCTAAGGTAAGTTGCATGATTAAACCAACAACCATGCCACAACCCGCTAATATAAAACCGTAGTGCCAATTAACTTGCTCACCTAATACACCGACAGTAATTGGCGCTAAGAAAGCACCTAAATTAATACCCATGTAGAATATAGTGAAAGCGCCGTCACGACGGTGATCACCGTCTTCATATAAATCGCCCACTAAACTAGAAACGTTCGCTTTAAATAAGCCATTACCGATAATGATTAAGGTTAAACCGATATAGAATACCGTTTCTTCCATACCGACAATCATTGACTTGGGAATACCTAAAGTGAAATAACCCAGAGAGAAAATAACACCACCAATAATGATAGCCTTACGTTGACCAATAAAATTATCAGCAAGCCAGCCACCTAACACAGGTGTTAAATAAACGGCCATAGTAAAGGTGCCATAAAGGCTTAATGCTTCGCCAGAAGTCCAACCAAAACCACCATCTTGTACACTGGCAACTAAATAAAGCACCAAAAGGGCACGCATGCCGTAATAACCAAAACGTTCCCACATTTCAGTACCGAATAAGAGAAAGAGTCCTTTTGGGTGACCAAAAAAAGTACCCGCATTAGGTTGAGTCATAAAGTTATCCTAATTTCATTATTATAATATGTAGATATTATTGCGTTAATTCACCTATTTCACCGTTAAATTATTGAAAATAAAAAGCTAGCAAAATATGTATACAATGGGGTGTTATACCTGTGCTTGACGTTAAAGGCAAGTTTGAGTCATTAACAAAGTATTAACTAGTTTGATTTATGTAGCGAAATCTTTCCTGCATAATAACAAAGGTGACTTTAATCATTTCAGTTTTGCCAAACAGCAGCGGTTAAATGTTATTGTTTGCTTATAAATATACTGGTAAACTTCGGCGTTGCTAATTTACAGCATACAACACTATTTATTATATCTATGCCTTGGCTATTTATCTTAGTTATTGGGTATATCCGCATGATAGGAACTTCTTTGCGCTAATGATAAGCCTTACTAAAAATATATTTAAGAAACTCATCGTAACCTCAGTATTACTTACGTTTTCTTTTTCAGCCCTTGCTGAAATTAATGAGCAACAAATTGAGCAATTTAAACGCTTGCCACCCGCTCAACAAAAAGCATTAGCTCAAACCATGGGCGTTGATATTAATGCTATGCAAGCGCAATTAGCTGCGTCAGGCTCCTCGAAACAGTTACAAGGAAATACCACAAGCTATCCTAGAGGGACTCGGTTTGATGACCAAGGTAATCCTATGCAAGGGGATGCTAGTGATGAAAAAGGTGAAGAAGATGAAGACTTTGAGCAAGTCGATGAATTAAAACATTTTGGCTATGATGTTTTTGCTAATGCACCACAAACGTTTGCACCAACCATGGATATTGCTATTCCTGCTGATTATATAGTGGCGCCAGGGGATAAAATTTCAATTCAGGTTTTTGGTAAAGAAAGTAATGAGTTAGAGTTAGAAGTTAACCGTGAAGGACAAATAGTTTTCCCTCAACATGGCCCTTTTGCAGTTGCAGGACTTTCTTTTGCTGAGATGAAGCGATTATTAATCGCTAAAATTAAAGAAAAAATCATTGGTGTTGACGTTGTTATTGGTATGGCGTCGTTACGCTCTATGCGGGTTTTTGTGTTAGGCGATGCTTATAGACCTGGTCCATATAACTTAAGTTCTCTTTCAAGTATTACCCATGCAATATTTGCTGCTGGCGGTATTAGCGACATAGGCAGCTTGCGTAATATTCAATTAAAGCGTGCTGGTAAACTGATTAAAACCTTAGATTTATATGATTTACTTATTCACGGTGATTCAAGCCATGACGTATTACTACAATCAGGCGATGTGGTTTTTATTGCACCTGTTGGTGAAACGGTTTCTATTGAAGGTGAGGTGCGCCGCCCTGCTATTTATGAATTAATTAAAGGTGAGAGTTTTGCTGATGTAGCCACTATGTCGGGTGGTTTATTGCCAAGCGCTTATGCCAAATCAACTATTATTGAACGTTATAATACTAATAACTTACGCAGCGTAATTAATATCGACTTTACTAATAGTGCGCAATTAGCCATTAAAGCCCAATCGGGTGATGCTATTAGAGTGATGAAAGCAGCGGATATGTTTGCCGAGTCTGTGACCTTAATTGGGGCTATTACTCGCCCAGGAAAATATCAATGGCAGCAGGGTCAAAAAGTTACCGACTTATTACCTAGGGTAAACTCACATTTGTTAGTGAATGCCGATTTAAATTACAGCTTAATTATTCGTAAAATGGATGTTGCCCGTAATATTGAAGTGCTGCAGTTTGAACTAGCCAAAGCGATTGCTAACCCTGAATCATCAGACAATATTGTTTTGCACGCTGACGATAAAATTTTAGTTTTTTCACAAGTGGCAAAATTAAGTGAAAGCAATTTAGAACTTGATATGCTTGCTTATACGCAAGAAGAGCTATTTAAAAAAGAGCAACAGCTAGCTAAAGATAAATTTAGAACAATGAAATTTTGGCAAAAATATGGCGGTAAAGAAAAATTATCAGAATTAGAGCTACAAGAACAAGAAAATGCAGATCTGGTAAACCAGTCTATTTTACAAATGACCGGTGGCAGCCTTGAAGAAGAAATTGATGTTAAAGACTTAACGCTTTTCTCTCGTCAGCGTTTATTGTTACCCATCATTCAAAAGCTTAAACGTCAAGGTGGCTCAGGACAAGCTATTCAATTGGTTGAAGTTGATGGTTCCGTTAAGTTTCCTGGGGTTTATCCCTTAGCAAAGAATGCCCGAGTAGATGACCTAATACTTGCAGCAGGTGGTTTAGATGAGTCTGCTTATTTAGCCCGCGCTGAATTGACTCGTAATCAAGTACGCAGTCAATTTGTCAGTAAGCTGTCATTATCTGTTGATTTAGGCGCAGCATTGCAAGGTAATCAAGCAGATAATATTTTATTGCAAAGTAAAGATAGATTGAATATTCATCAAATTCCTGCATGGAGTGAAAACCACGTTGTTGAGCTGCGCGGTGAGCTTGTTTTTCCAGGGAAATATACTATTCGCAGAGGTGAAAATTTATCAGATTTAATTGAAAAAGCGGGGGGCTTTACTCGTTTTGCTCATCAAGAAGGCTCTGTTTTTACCCGTATTAAATTACAAGAGTTAGAGCAGCAAAACCTTTTCAAATTAGCAGACGATTTACGCATTGAAATGGCTTCAAAGTCATTGTCTGATAAAAACTATTCACAGTCTTATACTGAAGTACAAGTCATGCTGGACGATTTAACTAAACTACAGCCAGTAGGTCGTTTAGTACTTGATTTACCCAAAATTGTTAAAAATAATAGTTATGATGTTTTATTGGAAGGCGGTGATGTGCTGTACGTACCAACCTTGAAAAATTCAGTGAATGTTATTGGCCAAGTACAAGTGACGTCATCACATATTTATGATGCCAGCTTAACTGCAGAAGATTATTTATCTCAAAGTGGCGGTAGTAAAAAACGTGCTGATGAAGAGCGAATTTATATTATTTCGGCCAATGGTAGTATAAAAATGATAGAAAACAGTAATTGGTTTGCCAGCGATGCCGGTTCAAATATGAAACCGGGAGATACGGTTGTTGTACCGCTTGATTCTGAATATATGAACAATTTAACGTTATGGACCAGTGCAACGACTATTATGTATAACACTGCGGTGGCTATAGCAGCGATTAGTGGGATTTAACTGAGTTATCCATGTAGACGTGAGCGAGCTCCTGAATCCGTCATGCTGAACTCGATTCAGTATCAGGATGACGAGTGTTCCGTCATTCCGTAGGTGTCTTAATACGGAATCTTGTACGTCAACATATTAGGCTAATGGCTAAAACATCTATTTATAAAAATAATTTTTAACGGAACAAAAATGTCATATTCTTTAAATGAAGTAAAAATAGCCATTATTGGCTTAGGTTATGTTGGCTTACCATTAGCAGTTGAATTTGGTAAAAAGTACCCGACACTAGGCTTTGATATAAACGCCAAACGTGTAGGAGAGTTAAAACAAGGGCATGATTTTACTCTTGAGGTTTCTAGCTCCGAGCTAGCAGACTCTGCTTTTATTACCTATGCCTGTGATGTTGATGCATTAAAAGAAAGTAACGTTTATATAGTTACAGTGCCTACTCCTATTGATAAACATAAACAACCAGATTTAACGCCGCTTGTTAAAGCTAGCCAAATGTTGGCGAAAGTGATTAATAAAGGCGATATCGTTATTTATGAATCAACGGTATATCCAGGTGCGACAGAAGATGTTTGTATTCCGCAAATAGAGAAAAATTCTGGCTTAGTTTTCAATCAAGATTTTTTTGCAGGTTATAGTCCTGAGCGCATTAACCCCGGTGATAAAGAGCACAGAGTAACGAATATACTAAAAGTTACTTCTGGCTCAACAACTGAAATTGCCAACTTTGTTGATAGTTTATATGCTTCAATAATAACTGCTGGCACTTATAAAGCCTCAAGTATTCAAGTGGCTGAAGCGGCAAAAGTGATTGAAAATACTCAACGAGATTTAAATATAGCGTTAATTAATGAGTTAGCCGTTATTTTTAATAAATTAGATATTGATACAGAAGAAGTACTTAAAGCAGCAGGTACCAAGTGGAATTTCTTACCATTTCGCCCCGGCTTAGTAGGCGGTCACTGTATTGGTGTTGATCCCTATTACTTAACACATAAAGCTCAATCTATTGGCTATAACCCTGAAGTTATTCTCGCGGGTCGCCGTATTAATGACGGTATGGGTGAATATGTTGTTTCTCAATTAGTTAAAACGATGATTAAACGTAAGTTGCCTATAAATGGCGCGAATGTTTTGATAATGGGTTTAACGTTTAAAGAAAACTGCCCAGATGTGCGCAATACTAAAGTGGTTGATATTTTAACTGAGCTTGCAGAGTATGATACCAATGTTGATGTTTATGACCCTTGGGTTAATCCAGTAGAAGCAAAACATGAATATGGTGTAGAGCTGATTGATAAGCCTAAAAAGGCTTATTATGATGCGGTTATTTTTGCTGTGGCTCATAACGAATTTAAAGCGTTATCAAGTGCAGATATTAAAGCGTTAATGAAAACGGAACATGTTATTTATGATTTAAAATACATGCTTGATCCTCAATTAGCGGATATTCGTTTATAATAATTTTGATATACAATTGATTTAAAATAAAAGGTAATAAACAGTGACTCGTTATCAAAAAGTAAAAACACAATTAAAGTCTGCACCTAAAACATGGTTAGTAACAGGGTGTGCAGGTTTTATTGGCTCAAACTTATTAGAGGCGCTTTTGTTGCTTGATCAAAAGGTAGTAGGTCTAGATAACTTTGCTACAGGCCATCAACATAATTTAGATGAAGTTAAAGCACAAGTATCTCCCGCGCAATGGCAAAACTTTACCTTTATAGAAGGTGATATTCGTAACCTTGAAGACTGTACAAAAGCAGTTGGTACTATAAAAAATAGCGTCGATTATATTTTACACCAAGCGGCATTAGGCTCAGTACCACGTTCAATTGCTGACCCAATATTAACCAACTCTGCCAATATAACAGGCTTTGTGAATATGTTAGTCGCAGCTAAAGAAGTTAAAGTTAGCAGTTTTGTTTATGCAGCTTCTAGCTCTACTTATGGTGATCATCCTGCATTACCAAAAGTAGAAGAAAATATTGGCAAGCCGCTATCTCCTTATGCCGTCACTAAATATGTTAATGAGTTGTATGCAGACGTATTTAACAAAACCTATGGTTTAAATGCAACAGGTTTACGTTACTTTAATGTTTTTGGTAAACGACAAGACCCAGATGGTGCTTACGCTGCTGTTATCCCTAAATGGACAGCTGCTATGATTGATAACCAAGATGTTTTTGTTAATGGTGATGGTGAAACTAGCCGCGATTTTTGTTTTATCGAAAATGCTGTGCAAGCTAATATTCTAGCGGCAACAGCAGAAGAAAGTGGTAAAAATCAAGTGTATAATGTGGCACTAGGTGATAGAACTTCGTTAAATATTTTATTTGATAGTTTGAAGAATGCTTTACAGGCTAATGGTGTAAATTATCAAAAATCACCTGCTTATCGGGACTTTAGAGCTGGTGACGTACGCCACTCACAAGCGGATATATCAAAAGCAAAAAGCATGATTGGTTTTGAACCTGAATTTAAAATTCAACAAGGTATCGATAAAGCAATGCCCTGGTATATTGAGTTTTTATCCAAATAGTTTGCCTCAAAAACTTAAGGTAAACAGTAGCTAATTGTTAGAAAAAGCCTTATTTGAGTTGAGTCATAAACTGTTAAAGGGTTCTTTACATCAACAAGCTATCTCTCCTATAATACGCAACTTTTGTTAGGGTTAAAATAAAACTAGAATAAGCTCTAACAAGCAATATAAGCTTTTGATTGGTGAAATAATTAAGTGTCTAATACAATAGAAAACAGCGACAAAAATAACGTGGAAAGTAATAGCTCACAAGGAGTGAATGATCAAAATCAGTTTTCTTCAGCTAACGCTGCCATGTTGCAACAGCAAATGCTGCTAGCGCAAATGCAACAGAATCAAACTCAAGATGATGAAATTGATTTGGCTGAATTATGGCGCGCTATTTGGGCAGGTAAATTCACTATTATAGCTATTAGTTTTATATTTGCTGTAGCATCTATTTTTTTCGCCTTATCAAAACCTAATGTTTATAAAGCTTCTGTTATATTAGCACCAGCATCGGCAAAAGGTGGTGCTGGTGGTTTAGCGGCACTTGCAGGGCAGTTTGGTGGCTTAGCGAGTATGGCGGGTATTAATTTAGGCGGCGGTGGCGGAGATAAAACTGCGCTCGCCTTAGAAATTATCAAATCTCGCTCATTTATTGAAAACTTCGTTGCTAAACATAATTTGCTAGTACCAATTATGGCTGCTGAAAATTGGGATATGACTACAGATACTCTAATTATTAATAGTGAGTTGTATGATCAAGCCTCAAAAAAATGGCTAAGAGAAGTAAAAGCGCCGAAAAAGCCTGAACCTTCTTCTTGGGAGGCATACAAAGAATTTTCAAGGTTGCTTGCTGTATCTCAAGACAAAACCACGGCAATGGTTACCATAGAAATTGAATACTTTTCACCTGCCATGGCACAGCAATGGTTAAACTGGCTGATAAAAGATGTTAATGAGTTTATGCGTGAACAAGATCAACAAGAAGCCCAAAACTCGATTGATTATTTGAAAAAGCAACTTGAGAATATTCAAGTGGCTAGCATGGAAACGGTATTTTATCAGTTAATTGAAGAGCAAACTAAGAATATGATGCTAACTCAGGTAAAAGCTGAGTACGTACTAAAAACCATAGACCCAGCACAAGTGCCGGATGAGAAAGCGGGTCCTAAACGCGCGTTAATTGTGGTGCTAGGTACTATGCTTGGTGGCATGTTATCGGTATTGATTGTATTGATTCGTTACTTTTCTAATAATAAGCCTAATAAAAAACCTAACTAAAAGTTAAAAGCAACTATCGAGAAATAAAGTGAATCGAAAAGCTATTATTAATGCTGTAAAAGTAATCATTCTTGAAAAAGCTAAACCAAGCCGTATATGGCTTTATGGCTCTGAAGCTAGCGGTGAATCACAAGAGAATAGTGATATAGATATAGCTTATCTTGATACTAATGGTGACACTATTGAACAATCGATACAGGTATCTGAAATTAAAGGGGAAGTTGAAAAACTATCAACGTTAATTAAAATTGATATTTCTAATTTATCTTCATCAGAAGATCGATTTATTACCCGAGTTAAAACAACAGGTAAAGTGTTATTTAGTGCCTCTAAATCACTTAGAGCAGAAGATGCTGTATATAATTATGTTCGCTCCTTAGTAAAGCTTATAGAGGCTCAAGAAGTAAAATCCCAGTTAATAAATGCTAACCTCGGTGATATATACTTAGACGTTTGTGTCAAACGCTTTGAATTTACTTTTGAAATGTCATGGAAAGCGATAAAACGCGTACTTAGCATGCTTGGTATTGAAGGTATTAAAAGCCCTAGGGCTTGCTTTAAAGAGGCTTTTTCTCAGGGAATGTTAGCAGAACAGCATATTTGGTTAGATATGATCGAAATGCGTAACCTTTCTGGACATGTTTATGATGAAAGTGAAATGAAACAATTAGAAGATAAATTGCCTTTATACATTCAAGCTTTTAAGGCATTACAAGCAGAACTTGAAAAGCAATTAGAGGTATTGTAAAAAATCTAAATCCCTCCCTTGGCTACAAAATCATTTAAAATCAAGGGATTCACGCTTTTAACTCAAACAAGGATTGTTTATGGAAATTCAGCATCACGGTGCTATAAATGGCGTAACAGGATCATGTCACCAACTTCATATTGATGAACAGAATAATGGAAAAGGCCATGAGCAAAGTAGGCGGGAATTTATTCACGTATGCTTATTTTTAGAATAGGTGTCACTTATCAATGAACGCGATTGAGTGTAGTATAGATAAATAACTAACATTACAGTTGAATGAGAAAAGGTATAAATATGTCTACAACTAAAAAAAATAAACATATTTCTGTTGATGACTATTTAGCAGATGAACGATACCAAGACATAAAACACGAATATGTAAATGGCCAAGCCTATGCTATGGCAGGTGCTAGCCAAAATCACGGGCGAATTTCAGGTAATGTTTTTAGAAAAATAGGCAATCATTTAGAAAATGCTAGCTGTGAGCCTTTCATTGCAGATATGAAAGTGAAAACATCAACGGGCAACTATAGATATCCAGATGTTGTAATCACCTGTGATAATAATTTTATTGATAACGGCTGTGCCACTAAAACCCCCGTAATATTAGTTGAAGTATTATCTCGCTCTACGCGTAAAATTGATGAAAAAGACAAATTGCTAGAATATATCAACATACCATCACTTAAAGAATATATGATAATAGAACAAGACGTTGTTGACGTAACCGTTTACAGAAAAAGTGATGATTGGCGATCAATACATTACTTTATGGAAGAAGATATTTACTTTGAGTCTATCGATTTTACCCTAAGCGTTGAAGATATTTGTCACCGAGTAGAAAATGAAGACGTAAGCGACTTTTTAAAACAAAAACTCGAAACCACTTAATAGCCACCACACACTCTTTTGATTTAGTATTAAATATGAGTGAAAATTTTAAAACAAGGATTGTTTATGAAAATTCAGCATCACGGTGCTATAAATGGCGTAACAGGCTCATGTCATCAATTACATATTGATGAGCACAACTCTATTCTAATTGACTGTGGCCTTTTTCAAGGAAAAGAGCAGGGTAAAGAGCAAGGCCATGAGCAGAATAATGGCAAGGGTAATGAGCAAAGTAGGCGGGAATTTATTCGCGCTTCTCATGACGCTTTTCTTGAAACCTCCCTTCAAGTTAATTTTGACATAAGCACAGTTCGCACTTTAATTGTTACTCATTGTCATATTGATCATGTTGGCCGCATACCTTATTTACTTGCCGCAGGGTTTCGAGGCCCAATTTATGCGACTACAGCAACAGCTGCCTTACTCCCTTTAGTTATTGAAGATGCGTTAAAAGTTGGTGTAACTCGTAATAAATCAATTATAAATGCTTGCCTGAAATTACTTAACAAGCAGTTAATAGCACTAGACTACAAAAAATGGCAAGTAGTTGAATTAGCTACTAGTGATCTTCCGATAAGCAAAATAGCAGCAAAAATAAAATTTCAAATGGCAGGTCATATTTTAGGCTCAGCTTATGTTGAAATTGACATTATTAAAAAGTTGAATAAAACACAAAAGCATCGTGTGGTATTTTCAGGCGATCTCGGTGCACCTTATGCTCCTTTATTACCCGCACCTAAAAGTCCTTATAGAGCTGACACGTTAATTATCGAATCAACTTATGGTGATAAAAACCATCAAAATAGAAAATCACGAACTAATAACTTACAGGGAATTATTGAAAAAGCAGTGAAGGATAACGGCGTAGTGCTAATTCCCGCATTTAGCATAGGCCGAACCCAAGAGCTACTTTACGAGCTTGAACAAATAATTTTCAGGCAAAATAAGCATCAACAAACTAAAAATAGCACCGCTAAGAATAACTTTTGGCAAACTATTGATATTATTGTCGACTCACCTATGGCAGCAAAATTTACTGAGCAATATAAAACTTTTAAAAGTTTGTGGGATAAAGAAGCCAAACGTGAAATTAAATCAGGCCGTCATCCATTAAGTTTTGAACAACTTTATACGGTTGATAGCCATCAAGAGCATCTGCAAACTGTTGAATATTTAGCTAAGCGCAATAAGCCAGCTATTGTTATTGCTGCTAGTGGAATGTGCAGTGGTGGCCGCATTGTAAATTATTTAAAACAGTTTCTGCCTGACAACACGGCAGACATACTTTTTGTGGGTTACCAAGCCCAAGGGACATTAGGACGAGACATTCAAAAGTATGCTCCTACTTCTTATCGTAAAGGCGGTTATGTTTTTATTGATGGTAAACGTATAGATATTAAGGCCAAAGCTCATACAATTAGTGGCTACTCAGCCCACGCAGATCAACAGGGCTTAATTAACTTTGTAAAACGAATGCGCCATAAGCCTAAGCATATATTGCTCGTTCATGGCGACGAACAAGCTAAAAGTGCTTTAGCTAAAAAATACCAACAGCTGCTACCCAATGCTAAAATTGAAATAGGTACACGGTAATAACGATACGGTTTAGTATTTTTTTGTAGATCATAGCTTGCTACGACAAAACAAATTATACTTAAATTTATTTTCCATATAGTTGCAATGGTTTTTAGGAAAAAGGTATGTCAACAGCATTACAAATGAAATTAAGCGAAGCTGAATATTTACAAGGTGAATTAACAGCAAAAGATAAACACGAATTTGTTGATGGTGATGTTTATGCCATGGCAGGGGCCAGTGAAAAGCATAATGTTATTTCAGGTAATTTTTTTGCTGAATTATATATTCAACTTAAAGGTACCCCTTGCATACCCTTTATCGCGGATATGAAAGTTTCAACCTTGGGCGATTTTTACTACCCCGATGTTATGGTGCTGTGTGACAAACATAAAAACGACACTGATTATGTCAAATATGCCCCAAAACTTATTGTTGAAGTGTTGTCTAAATCAACCCGTGTGTTTGACCACTCTATAAAGCAAGCGAAATACTTAAAAATTCCTAGCCTTGAATATTACGTATTAATAGAGCAAGACTTTTGCGAAATACAAATACTAAGCCGCGCCGCTGGCTTTATTCCTCAGTATTACTATTTAGGCGATGAAATTACTTTTTCAGCCCTTAACGTTACCATTGCAGTAACAGACATCTACAACAGAATTGACAATGAAGATACAGCCGCATACATACAAGCACTAGCTGAAAATAACCTTGCCTGAAAAATCCCTAATTCGCGCTAATCTGTGAAAATGAGCTGGCAAAAAAAACACTCGCCCACGAATGTACGCAGATTCACACGAATGACCCCTAAATCCCTTCATAGCCCAAAAATATCTAATCCACGCTAATCTGTGAAAATTAGCGGGAAAAAAACACTCGCCCACGAATGTACGCAGATTTACACGAATACCCCCCTTCATTACCTAAAAGTCTCTAATCCGCGTTAATCTGTGAAAATTAGCGGGCAAAAAACACTCGCCCACGAATGTGCGCAGATTCACACGGATGACCCCTAAATCCCTTCATAGCCCAAAAATCTCTAATCCACGCTAATCTGTGAAAATTAGCGGGCAAAACACACTAGCCCTTACCCAGAAGTTTCTAATTCGCGTTAATCTGTGAAA
>MAAC01006681.1_pt1 | contig 17779 bp, 10 predicted proteins | sample 1115981 | NCBI WGS metagenome assembly MAAC01 (sample SAMN04961126, study PRJNA320927) | seawater metagenome | isolation source: sample BD02T64 sea water enriched with oil for 64 days | place: USA:Gulf of Mexico | collected 2013-07-27 | reverse complement strand
AATTCGTCGCCGTTCACGCCTCGGTTTACAACCTTTTCAATTCGAAACGCAGCCTCTACTCCAGATCAAATTTCAAGCTGAACCGTGCCGCTGCTCTTTCCGAGTGGCGCCAACTTGGCGCAGCATAAAGGGCAGCCATGTTGGCCTAGCAGAGACGAGTTCGAATTAGTCTGACACCACCGTTTCCAGCTATGTAAGTCAAACCTGAGGTGAAACGCAGCTAATCAGATTTCAAATGCCATTGGATGTGATCTCGTACATAAGCTGAGCTACAGGATTTTCTCAACCATTTTTCGCAAGTGAATTTCAGCCATGACCTCGAACTGCTCTGGATCATCAAAATTGTGAAATGCGCCTATGAATGAGCCGTCTTCTGCAATCAGCCAACGTTCAATATATGATCGGAGGCGATCGATTTGTTCCAATCGCTCTAGAACGGCGGGATTGTCGGCTAGCGACATCGTCGGAGCGCCGGTTTTTCGGTAGAGAAGCATCTCGGGTTTTCCAGTTTCTTGGTACCCGAGCAACGCATCTTCGAACTCAAAAGCGGTTCCTGAATCATACCTAGTCCCATCTGGTCTTAGGATAGTTTCCGGAAGCGGCGAGCCAATTCTGGACCACAAAATTCCGATATAGATATCAGTTTCCCGCGGCGGGTGGATTTGTGCCTGAAATGTATCTGACGCCAGCAGGGGTTCTTCTTCCCACAAAATGGGTATCAGGTATGCCTTGCCTGAAAATTCTTCGTTCAGTCGAGCAATGACAGCCTTTAGTACCCTTCGCTCTGGGATCACATCGCCCGGCGAAGATATGAAAATCTGGAACTTTTTAGAAATGTTCTGCCGCAGTCGCACCTTTTCTAGGCAAGCACTAATGCGAGCAGCAAGCAATACGGGGTTAAATGGTTTGAAGATATAATCTTCTGCGCCGCTTAAAACGCACTGTACCATGATGTTCATATCGTCAGCAGCGGTCAGCATAATTACTGGAATTGTCCTGAGGCGCGGATTTGCCTGAAGAATCTCCAAGGTTTCGAGACCAGACAAACCTGGCATCATCAGATCAAGCAAAACCAAATCGAAACGCTTTTCCTCCAGAACAGTGAGCGCCTCCTCGCCTGAGGAAACAGAGGTTGCGGTATAGCCGTTTCGCACGAGGCGCCGTTTGAGCATTTCTCGGTTAGTGGGGTCATCGTCAACCACGAGTATGTCACCACCAGCGCCAAGAGTTGTGGGGTCAAATTTCGCGTCCTGCTTTGCGCCCTTTTGTGGCGTCTTTACCTTAGGCGATTTCTTTGAAGATACGTCATTGCCTTCCTGTGGATCCAACCTGATGTTTTCGACCAGAGAGACTATCGATTTTTCCGCCTGAACAATCTTATCCAGATCGGCAATCATTTCCGGATCATCATCATCCACCGCTTCTTCACGCAGCATTTCTGCATATCCGGAAATATGGTTGAGCTGTCCACGGATCTGAAATTGTGCGTCTGCGATGGAAATTTGATCAGGGGATGTTTTTCCTGCACCAAAATGATCGTCGATAAGCGCAAGTATCCGTTGACCGGCATTCTGGATGGCCTGAAGATCGTGTGCGTGATCCTTTTTCCCGGCCTCTTCCAGTTCTTCCTCAATCATCTCAGAATAACCGATGACATGCCCAACGGGCGTCCTCAGATCATGCCTGATCTTGGAAAGCAGCGTTGCAAATGAATTTTCAGGCGCATCAGTCATGATTATCCTGCAGTTGGGGGTTCGTGTTCTCGGTGGAAGCGATGTACTGTCCATTGAAGCGCCTCAATCAGAGAGCTGTCAGCAAGGTCTTCAATCACTGCCAATTTTGCGTCTTCGCTTTTCAGGGATGCGAGCCGCCGGCTGGCTTCTGAAAACAGCAGACCTTGATTTGAATACTGCCAAGCCAATTCGCGCACTGCCATTTTACTTTGGTAAAGCTCCCATAGTGCAAGCCACAAAGGTAAAAGACCCATTAAAAATACAAGAAGTGTCTTGCCATCAAATCCCATCACTTTCAGATGGTATAAGTCCTTTTTGAAGAACAGAAGCGCAAGGGTGCCAAAGAATGATCCAAGAAACAGCAGCCGCTTGATTGCTTCCAGCCGCTCGTGTTCATGGTGCAGTTGATGAACCTTCTTTTTGAAATAATCTGATTGATCATCAATCCAGCGATTGGCGACTGCGGTTATATCTTGGCCGGTTGTGCGCGCTGACAGCAACGGCTCAACACATCGGGCGGCATCATAAAGCCACTCTAGACCGTTGAACCGATTTACCTTCATTAGCTTGAGACGTTCCTCTATGGAAATTGCATTACCACGGCCGGCAAGTTCCAAAAAATAGCGAATTCTGATCGTTTCCGCGAAGGCACGATATGCCAGATGCTTTGAAAACCAAGCCCTGTTCCGACTTATCCTGAAAAGAACATATCCTGCCCCAAAAAGCAGCAAATATACTACGAGGAAAAGTTTTAACGCGCTCAGTTTTGCGTAAACAAGAAAAAGAAAACCCATCATGCCTGCCATCAACCCAAAACTCTTAAACAAGAAATCAGACCGCTTTTGGTTGGCGATTGCAAGTTGGTCCGCTCGTACAAATTCGGCGTTCAGTTGCTCAAACTCCGGCGAAAGCGTGGCATCTTCGGGGGCAAACAGGCTGTAACAAACAATGTCTTCCGCATTGCCTGAGAACCGTTCGAGCGCGTAAGCCTCAAAACCTTTCCAGCGATCACGCACTTTTTGCGGAAAATTTGTTAGGCTTGCTATACATCCCGGTGCACCTTCTGACGTCAGGTATTCAAACCCCATCGGGCCATCCGCGTCTTCGCTCCCTTCTCTGGGAGAGAAAATCGAAATTACGAGGTTCTCATCATCTCCTAAGTTTGGTTCGCGCTTCACTATCTCAACCTCAGCTGAGGACGACCCTGACAGATACGTCAGGGTCACATCTGATGTACCTCCAGGTAATTGGACGGGTTTCCCGTCCCAGAGTGACATCAGGATATTTGACCGCCGGACGAGATAATCTTTGAGCAATAAATATTGCTCGTCCCGGTTTAGCTGCGACGGATCAGCGACGGGTAATTCCGTAACAACCACCCGGTCGGAATTGATCAGTGTTCGGAATACCGCCAATCCCTCTTTGGAGAAATCTTCTTCATAGTCACTGACCGGCATTGGCAAGACAGCACGCACTGCAATACCGAGCTCTAGTGCAACCTCGGCGACCAAAGTGTCTGCCCCTTCCGCTAGACCACAAACAATCTCTACTGGAAGGGATGAGAAGGTTTTGGTAATCTTTTGCAGCTCTGTTGAAACATGTTCTTTGATGAGTGGCCAAAGAGGTTTTGGGATGTCCCTATGCCCCGTGACACCAACAACAAAAGATAGAGAACTTAGCGTTTTCATATAACTCTCCCAAGCTTGGAGCGGGCGTTGGATGTGTTGCTTGTCATCGCTCTCCCCTCCGTTTCTTCCGCGCTGCGCCGAGGCTTTCGTCGATTGATAACAGCGTCGCCAGCTCTTCTTTCGTTGGCAGAGCGTCAGTTCCACACAATGCGCTCGCAACGTTCCGGACTAAATCTGCGCCGTTACGAACCCTCGCCGCTTCGCAAAGGATTTTCAAAACACGGGCTTCACCAACGTCGCCTTTTTCCAACAAAATGCTGGTGTATTCATCAACGCGGGACAGGCAATGATCCAAGTTCAAATGGCGCAACAAGTCAGCACTTCGCAGGGCTTCCTCTAAGTGTTCATTGTCTTTTGCTTGTGGTTTGCCCCGGGCTACGATCAACAAAGCGGCCGCAGCGGCTACGCCTTCCAGAAGTTCTTCGTTTCGAACCTTTTGGGAGAAATGATCTAGGAAATGATGAATTACTGGTTTGTTTACCATTTCATCGACGCCGCGGCGGATCCCTTCAAGTGTCGTCCTTTTTTCGGTGTTATGCGCGTCAATCAAAACCCTTCGGGCTTCGTGACGGCGACTTTTTTCTCTGCGCTCTTTAGTCAACTCTACCAGCGCACCAAGCTTATCCTTGAACTGCGAGTGTCGTTGAAGGATTTCCAACAGTATGCCCCGATCAAAACAGACAGCGATGCTATATTTTTCGGCCCGTGCAGTTGTGTCGTTCGCGTCGTCGTTCAGGATGGTTTCGACCGCAAATAGACCTCCGGGCTCATAGGCATCAATTTCCAACTCGTGCCGACCCTCGAACGTTTCAAGAATACAGACACTCCCCTCAATAAGCATAATCATCCCCTCAGGGGCAGAGCCAGAGCGGTAAAAACAGGAGGGAGGGCTTAAGTCGATAGTCTTGTACGAACGGCACAGGCCTTCGATTTCATCATCGTCTAACGTGCCTAATATCGGGTGTGCTTTAACAAGCGAGCGAACCGCGGCAGCGGAAGCTATTTCCTCGACCCTTTCGTCGATATGTGGCCATTCCTCGGGTGAGTTCTGCATCATCCGGTTCATAGAAATTCGGAAATCGTTCCGGCGTGCAGCCGACCAGATGGCCATACTCATTTCATTTTGGGCATCCCACCACGGATCGTCCCCCTCAAAGTGATATCTGATGCGATATTCGATGCCACGTTCATTGTAGCCCAGAATGTTGAAATTTGGCGCCGGGTCCCTGAACACGTATTTCGAATATTTCAATTCATCTGCAATTGATCGCATTACCTTTTCAGGAGGAGCGGAAAGTTCTGCTGTGAACTTGACATAGTATCTGAATACATCTTTTGGTTCGCTGAAATTCAATATCTTTTTGTCAGCGACGGCGCTGTTGGGGAAAATATACAACGAGTCAGTATGTGGGTCGTGCAATGATACACTGCGCCAGTTGATGTCGTAAACTTGGCCATAGACATCGTCAATCTCAACAAAATCACCAATACGAAGTGCTTTGGTAGCGTTAAGCGAAACGCCCGAGAACACCTCTCGGATTGTGGATTGGGCCCCGAAGCCTATAACCACGGCAGCTGCGCCAGAAGTGGCAAGTACCGGGCCAATTGGTTCACCGTAGACATAGTGCAAAACAAACATAACGGCGACAGAATAGATCGCCAGCCCAACACCATCAGTGATCAGTTTGGGTACTTGTCGATCTCCGTGCGAGGACAAAAGACCATCCCAGAGGAACTTGATCAAGATTGAATTCAGGAGGAACGCGAGGGAAATAGTCCACAGAAAGACAACTGCGCGCTGAACATCGGGGACGACATTAGACCATCCGAGAAAATCAAATGCTGGTTCTATCAGGAAGGACAGAACCGAAAAGATGGCGACCAATTCAACGGACAAGCGAAATCGATGCATCTTCCATCTGGAAACGGCTATTGCTGTCCTGATAAACCCCAATGTGATACAGGTCAAAAACAGAAAAAAGACGACCGCTTCAATGATGCTGTTGGTACCTTCCATAGAAATTTCCTTATTCCTTTTGTTGTTAGCTGCGTCGCGCGATAGTGTTTGCTAGGATGGACAACAGTAAGCCAAGCGTAAAATACCCAACCACGACTTCGCTGATCACAAGCATTTCGCCTATCAGAGAGTTCGCCGTTACATCGCCGTACCCAAGCGTCGTATATGTAACCAGAGAGTAATAGAACGGAGTGAACCAAGTTTGCGCCGAATTGGAATAATCCATCATTTCCCAATTCAGGTTCATATCCGCAGTGTAGATTAACCCATATAAAGTGGAGACAATCACGGCATAAAACCCAACCTTCAAAAGACTACGGCCGTGGTCAATTAGACCCCAGGCACGAAATAGCAAAAGTTCTAGCCACTTCACAAACCCGTCGGGTTTTGATTCAATTGTTATCCGAAATGTGTCAATGTAATCCTGATCTTTTATATCGCGGACAAAGACAGCGTTGCCAAAACAGTTTTCGACTCCACGGACGCCAAAGAACTTGTTTTTCATTGTTTTGTAGCCGCCGAATTTTGACAGGGTCAGATCGGCACCGCTCAGGTTGCAAAAACGGCAGTCAATTGACGTGAGGTCGGCACCACGCAACACTGCATTTTCCAGAGTTGCGGACATGAAGTTAGCCCCGGTCAGGTTAGCTCCGGATAGGTTCGCACCAGTAAGATCAGCTCCACGAAAATCCGCACCGGTGCAATCGCTGTCGGAAAGGTCTGCCCGGATTAGTTTCGCCTCCTGAAGAATGGATCCTTTTAGATTGCACTTATACAGTGACGCGTGGGACAGATCTGAACCGGCCATTTCCGCTTCGGACAGATCACACATTTTCAGGTTTGCATGTCCAAGGTTGGTGGAAAAGAAATCTGCCCCTGACAGATCCCGATCCGCCAAGTTCGCTTCCGCTAGGTCCTGTTCGCTGAAATCCAGTGGATCCTCGCCCCTTTGTTCAGAAGCGTTTCGATACTCAGACCATGCTGCTTTTCCCTTTGTCAGGGCAGCAGTATTCTCGTTTTCAATACTTTCAATGTTCACGATGGTTTTATCCCGTTTCTGTCCCATGAATCTCCCAGTGCAGTTTTCACTTCATCCATGATCTGTTCAATGGAGCGCCCGGACTTCGACACAATTTCATCGACGCTGCCAGCCAGTCTTGATCGATCTTGGGCATCCAGATCTTTTGCAGTCACGACAATAACGGGCGTAGCAGCCGAAGGTGAATTGGACGCTCGCAATTCATGCAGAAACTCAAATCCGTCCATAACCGGCATCATGAGATCTAAGAGAATAAGCTCAAATTTCATGCTCTTAACGGCTTCCAATCCAACGGCCCCGTTCTCTGCTTCTGTTACCAACCACTTTTGCTTTTCAAGGAATGATTTCAGATTGGTGCGTGCGTTGACATCGTCTTCGACAACAAGAACGCTATTGCTTTTGCCCTTGGCGTATTTTTCAACAAAGGCGCGCAGCTTTTTGCGATCCACTGGTTTTTGCATCGAGTCGACGGCACCCAATTCATAACTCATGCCTTTGTCACCGATCATAGACACCATCAGTACAGGAATATCCCTGAGTTCCTTGTCAGCTTTCAGTTTCCGTAGAACTGTCCAACCATCCATCCCCGGCATCATGATATCCAGAGTGATAAGATCAGGACTCAGATCAGCGGCCAACTTCAACCCTTCGGTGCCGTCTCGTGCAACGACCACCTCGCAATTTTGTTGCTCCAGTGATTTCGTCAGCAGTTCACGGGCGGATTCTTCGTCATCCACAACCAGAACAAGTGGCTTTCCTTTGTCCACACGGCCAAGTGCGGCCTGAAGCGGTCCAGCTGAAGCTTTGGTAGCGGTGTTTTCAGAAAGCGTGATAGCTGAATCGATGCTGGCTTCGGCCTCCAGCCCCTCATGCCGTTTCTCTACTTTTGTCGGAATCTCAATAATAAAACTCGATCCGACGCCTTCTGCACTCTCAACCCGGATGTCACCACCCATCATTTGGGCAAACCGGCGCGTGAGCGCCAAGCCTAACCCGGTGCCACCATAATTTCTTGTTGTAGAATCGTCTGCCTGAGAGAATTCCTGAAAGATTTTGTCAAGTTTGTCAGCAGGAATGCCAATGCCGGTATCGGAAATACTGAACCTCACCCAGTCAGATCCACGGCTTTCGTATTTCTGACCCGAAAGGGTAATTGTGCCATTCTCTGTAAACTTTGCGGCATTAGAAATCAGGTTGAACAACATTTGGCGTGTCTTTGTCAGATCACCTTCAAGATTCGATAGACCGTCCCCGATTTCCACTGCCAGTTTATTGCCGTTGGCCTGCACCAGACTCAATGCGGTATCAGAAACTTCGTTGGCAATCTCAGAGAAATCAAACTCTTCAATAAACAGATCCATCTTTCCAGCTTCAATTTTGGAAAGGTCGAGGATGTCATTAATCAATGACAGAAGATGCCTGCCGGCTGTTGTGATTTTGTTCAGGTCGCCAAGCATTTCATCCAGACCGTCGTCTTCCGCATCTTCGGCAAGCATTTCGGAATACCCGATGATGGCGTTCATTGGAGTGCGCAGCTCGTGACTCATATTGGCGAGGAAAGCGCTTTTGGAGGCGTTCGCTGCTAGTGCGTCTTCTTTGGCCTGATTTACTTCCGCCTCCATCTGAAGCTGTACGGTAATGTCTCGGGTAGTACCGAGGAACATGATGTCCCCGTCTTCCAGTTCAATGCACTCGACCCGCAGTTCCATTTTGAACACGGACCCGTCCTTGCGCCTCGCATCTAGGACACGAGTATTACTCACGATCGTAGACGGCTCGCCGGGAATGTATTTTTCCAGATAGTAGTCATGTTCCAACGCAATTTTCTTCGGCATAAGAATTTTCAGATTCTTGCCGATCACCTCATCCGAAAAATAGCCAAATATCCGTTCCGCTGACGCGCTGAAGCTCTGGATAATCCCTTTTTGGTTGATGGTAATAATACCATCGGGGCTGGATTGAATGACTTTGGCGATCCGTTGCTCACTGCCCTTCAGCTCGCCTTGGATTTTGGCCATCTCCTTGTTCCGGGCTAGAAGATCGCGTTCCTTCATTTTTAGGTCTGTAATGTCGGATGTAACACCGATGACAGCACCGCTGTCCAAATATGAAAACTGAATATCTATTGTCCGGCCATTGGCAAGTCTGCTCTCAACCCTTTCAGTTGACCGGAAACCATAATCGTCGAGAATTTTCTGCACCCTGGCCTCAGGGTTCTCCTTGCCGAAATCGCCTTTCTGTGCGTGAAAGTTCAGTATTTTTCGAACGTTCGTTCCAACTGATAACAACTTGTCCGGGATTCCCATCTGTTCCTGATATACTTTATTGAAAAGTACAAAGTTCAGATCCTTGTCCAGCATGTGAATGCCATTTGGCATACTGGACAGCGCCAAATTCAGCTGAGTTGACGTTTCCTTCAATTCCTCAGTCTGTTTCTGAACTTCGGTCTCTAACTCTTTTTTCTGTTCCTCGACTCTCTCAAAAGTCTCCTTCATCGCCGAGCGCATGTTGTCAAAGTCACGCGCTAGATCACCAATCTCGTCCCCTGTCTGGATATTAATAGCTTCATCCAACTTGCCGGAACTCAGACTGGCGGCAGCGCTTGCCAGCGTTCTGATCGGCCGAGTCAATGACAGTGAAAAATAGTAAGCAACATAGATTGCTGCTGCCAGAACGATGGATGCCAATAATATGAGCGTGTCACGCAGTTTTTCAAAATCAGCAAGAGCTTCGGCTTTATCGATTTCGCTCATGATAACCCAGTTAACACCCGGAATTTTTAGCGGGCGAAAGGACGATAGAACTTCGACGCCCCGGTAGTCAGCAAAGATTTGTGTATTAGTTTCCCCCGACAGGGCTGCTCGCGTCCCCACCGTATCAACCTTTTGTAGCCCGATGGAATTGCTTTGAGTATCGATCTGCTGGACCAAAGTTTCGGACGTGCCAATTTCACGTATCATTTCAAGATATTGCGCGCGATCCTCGATCAGAAACCGTGATTGATTACGAAGCAGCATGTCCTCGCCCACGAGGTATGTTTCGCCGGAAGCGCCCAAACCTACATCCTGCCATGACTGCTGCGAAGTCATCGTGTCGTTAATTTTCTCCACAGATATCTCAATGACGACAGAGCCGATACGCTCTCCATTGTCGAAAACCGGAGTGGCAACAAAGGCCGTAGGCCTGCCTAGTGCCGGTAGAAACGGTTCAAAATCCGCAAAAACAACTTCACCTGCCGCTACATTGGCTGCAGATAATGCGATCCTGCCGAGGTTACTGTTTCTGTGCGGCCCGGCAATGAGCGAGGTTCCGAGTTCGATTCCACGGCGTGTTGAATATGCGACGCGCTCCTCCTCAGCGAGGATCAGATAGATTGCTTTATAGTCAAAGCGTGATGCAAAATCTTTAAACTCCCTGTCGAGCCCGTTTTGAAGATTCAGGAAATAATCCCAGGAAAAGGAGTCGGGCCCCGCTCCCTTAGAACCCTGCGGCACGACCAATTCATTTTGGATCAAAAGGGACAACGGATCATTGGGCACCAGAGACATAATCAGCATTGAGAGGACAACTGCGTCATCTATACCACCAGCCCGCATTTCCTGTAGTTGTTGGCCAAAATCGTCGAAGTAAAATGTGTTGACCCTCTTTGAATTAGCCTCTGCAATCGGTTGCGCTATAGATGGCAGAGATTTCCAAGCAAAGGTCAGGTCAGCGAAAGATCCGGCTGTTGAGGGCGCAGATGCAATTGCCGCGACCTGATTTTTCATCAGGTCAAAGTACTCTTCTATCTGCTGTGCCTTCAGCTCGCGTACAGCTGTAAGCTTTTCAAACGCTGCTTTCTCCAGTGCATTTCTTGAAGAGTACCCCGCGACTACTGCCGCAAGCATCACAGCGACCATTGTAATAGGGATGGTAACTAGGATGATTTTTGATCCAATTTTCAGGCGGCTTTTCACGACGCTTTTTCTCCTGTTAATTGGATGTTTGATCCATTGTTTTGCATGTCGGCCTCATTCGTCAGGCCGTGTTCGCTAATGTTTAAGCCGGTGACCTCGTGGTCCGCGCTGACGCGCAAATGAAATACTCGGTTGACCGCAGAAAATAGCACATACGATATTCCAAAGCTCCACACGGCATAGATAACAATGCCTAAGAGTTGCACAGAGACCTGCTCCATACGCCCAAGACCCGTTCCCAGTGTATCCAGATCGCCATAAAGCCCTGTTGCCAGCGTCCCCCAAATACCCGCTGCTAAATGTACCGGTATTGCACCAACAGCATCGTCAAGGCGAAGCTTTTTCAGTAAATCTTCTGCAAAAACAACGATCATTCCTCCCACCAGTCCGATAAGCGCGGCGATGGGCGTAGAAACCGCAAAGCAATTTGCAGTTATCGCAACTAGGCCGCCAAGCGCGCCATTCATAAACTGTGTGACGTTCAAATGGTTGTAAACTGCGTAGCCCAGACCGCCGGCAGCGAGCGCCCCGACTGACCCTCCCACAACGGTGTTCACAAGGATTGCAGGAACACTTTCATCCATCACAAGGGTGCTGCCACCATTAAATCCCAGCCAGCCAATAAAAAGTAAAAGAACGCCTAAGGTTGCCAAGGGCAGGCTTGAGGCCTTGATCTCTCCTGTGCCATCAAATCTACCGATACGGGGGCCGACGACCATCAACAGCGCCAGCGCACTCCAGCCGCCAACGCTATGAACAACCGTAGATCCAGCAAAATCCACGAACCCCATGGAAGCGAGGAAACCATCACCCGAACCGCCTCCAAAGGAGGCCCATGACCAATGGCCTGCAACGGGGTATACTATCCCCGAAACGAACAACGCGACGATTAGGTAGGCTCCGAACTTTAATCTCTCGGCGACCGCACCGGAAATAATTGTCACAGCGGCGCCGCAAAACATTACTTGGAACAGGAAGAAAACGGCCATCTCTGCACCCTGCGCAGTAAAGTCAGGCAAGATCAGACCGGTCCCATACCAACCCGAGACAGTGTTTCCGAACATCAGGGAAAAGCCGGCTACCCAAAATACAATTGTGGTCAGGCAAAAATCGGCGAGGTTCTTAATTGCGACGTTGATGCTGTTCTTGGAACGGGTCAGCCCGCTTTCCAGACATAAAAAACCGGCCTGCATCAGAAATACCAGTGCCGCGCACAACGCGATCCAGAGCATGTCTAAGCCCGACATCACCTTTTTACCTCCGATCGGTTTGGGCGGAGTGTGATCATCAGGTTACTCCAGCATTCCGTTTATTTTCCCCAGAAGCCGTTTGAAGTCGATCGGCTTGGTATCGTAATCGTCGCAACCCGCGTCGATCGCTTTTTCCTTGTCACCAGCCATGGCGTGCGCGGTCAGTGCAATAATAGGAATGGATTGCGTCTCAGTTTGGGATTTTAGAACGCCAGCAGCCTCCCAGCCGTCCATCACGGGTAAACTCATGTCTAGCAATATCAGATCGGGTGCATCGCTTCCGGCCATTTCTACTCCTTGCTGACCATCAAATGCCATGACAACGTCGTACCCTTTCTTTTTCAGACGCCGGGACAGCATGTCACGATTCATTTCATTGTCTTCCACAAGGAGTATCTTTGTCATCTTTCCCTCGCTAAGCGTTCGTTGAACATCGGTGGTAAAACTTACAACAGAAGTTGTGACCCGCATAGAAACTACACGTGGGTCACAAAACCAATTGTTACTTGATCGCTTGCTCGTGTGCAATTTTCACAGTTTGCATAATACGATGTACAATTTGGTAGGGGTCAGCATCGGAGGCCGGGCGACGATCCTCTAGGTAGCCTTTCCAATCGTGATTGGTCGTATACATCGGGATTCTAATTGATGCACCACGGTTGCTGGCTCCGAAGCTGAAATCGTCAATTGATGCGGTCTCGTGTGATCCGGTTAAACGTAATTCATTTCCGGCACCATAAACTGCAATGTGTTCTTTGTGGAAAGGACGGAACCCCTCACAAAGTGCTTCGACGTATTTTTGACCGCCAACATCACGCAAATAGTCAAATGAGAAATTGGAATGCAGGCCAGAGCCATTCCAGTCACCGCTGATGGGTTTAGGGTCAAGGTTGGCAACAACGTCATATTCCTCTGACATCAGATAGAGCATAAAACGTGCCATAATCAGATCATCCGCAGCCTTAAGGGCCCCTTTGCCAAACACCTGAAATTCCCATTGACCAAGCATCACTTCCGCGTTGATACCGACCACGCCGATTTCTGCCTCGACACATGCTGCAAAGTGGTCGTCGATCAAGCAGCGCATCTCGACATTATGTGAACCAACCGCGCAGTAGTACGGTCCTTGGGGTTCTGGATATCCACCGTCAGGGAAACCAACAGGTCGTCCGTTGCTTTTCATCAACACGTATTCTTGTTCGAATCCGAACCAGAACTCCTCTGCTGCGGCATCATCAATTAGCGCACGCATGTTGGTCGAATGCTCTTCTCCGTTGCGCGTGAGAACGTCACACAACACTAGGTAAGCATTATCTTTCAGTGGATTAGGGTAAATACGGACGGGCCGTAAGATGCAGTCTGAGTCATGCCCTTCAGCTTGATGCGTCGAACTGCCGTCAAAGCCCCAAAGGGGTGCGTCTTCGACTTTACCGCTAAATCCATCCGGAACAACTTGTGCTTTCGTACGAATGTTGGGTGTCGGTTTGTATCCATCGAGCCACACGTAATCTAATCTGATCATTGTGTTTCCTCCCATGTCCCCTGAGCGCTCGCTATTGTTTGGCACTCATGTTGGAAATTTTAGGTTATGAAGTTAGATGATACATAGCAAATCAAATATTTGGCTGCGAAATTGCCAGAATTGGGCTATCCTGCGCCGCGTTGCCAATACTGCGGGCATTTGCTGTGCCGCAGAATACCTTCACAAAGGGCTTGCCGCCGTTCGCCGCAGTGGTCACACAGGACCGCTATGGCCCGGAAGTGTTGCAAAGCCAATCAGAATGGCGGTTCATTGTTTTGTCCATAAAGCAAAGGAAACCAGATCATGAGCCTGCTTGTTCACTATACTCTCAGGTCCAATGACGATCACGCAGCCCAGACGACCGCCATGATTGCGCTAGTGGACGGGTTGAACTCAGAGGGCGTGACTGGACTGCACTATTCCTGTTTTTCAACAGACGATCCTTTGCGGTTTGTGGGGGTATTGGAATTCGCAGATGACGCAACGAAACAGGCTTTTTTGAATTCCGCTTCCTTCGCCGCTTATCGTGAAGCCGTCGGTCCGACCTTTTCCAATCCGCCACAGACAACCGAGATCGAGGCCATCGCATCAACCCAAGGTTGAGCTTGTTCTTAAAATGCCGCGCTTCGCTCCCGTAGTTGCTGACGTCAGACACCACCGATAGAAAGTGGTTCGGAGGATGCTGAGCTTGGCCAACATTTGTCGCGCAGGTAGATGAGATTCTTCATCCAGTTGAATGATGCTCTTGCATCTGAGAATGCCCAACGCCGTATTCAATAGAGACATCCGATAGCCAGAGTAGTCATCATCGATCATTTCAAGCTGCTTCAAAGGTCTCTTGGCGCTGCTCATCACGTGTAAAGAGCAGGCGGTAAAGCGGCGGTACGAAGACCAAGGTAAGCGGTGAGGCCAGCAGGAGCCCGCCGATCATCAAAGTCGCCATCGGTTCGAACAACGCGCCACCAATTAAGGCCATCGGAAGAAGTCCCAAAACCGTGGTCAATGATGTCAATAAGACCGGCGTAACGCGTTTTTTTGCAGCCACAACGATTGCGTCATCAAGAGGTAATCTGGTCCGCTCGATGTCGATCTGATCTATCATTACGATTGCATTGTTGATGATGATGCCCATCAGTGAGATCAAGCCAAGAATTGCAAAAAACGAAAGCGGCATTCCGGTCAGCGAAAGGGCAATTGGTGCGCCCACAACAATAAGTGGAATTGTCATTAACGTCAGTGCGACGCGACGATAAGAGTTGAACTGGAACACCAACGCCCCAAGCATAACAATCAGCGCAATCGGCATACCTGCCATCAATTTTGCGTTGGCTTCGGCTGCATCCTCACTTTCGCCACCGATTCTGACCGAATAGGCCGCACCGAGGTTCAGACTGTCCAGTACCGGCTGGATCAATTCCTCGACCTCTCCCGCCGCCAGCGTACTGCTTTTTCCTGAGATGACGATTTCGCGCTCTTGGTTCTCACGGCGAATTTGTGAAAAATCCAGTTGCGGGCTAAAGACAGCGACCTGATCCAAAGAGACTAGTCCGTTCTTGGTTGGCAGCGATAGGTTTGCGAGGTCTTCAAGAGAATCGCGGAAGACTTCTTCAGATCGCAAAACTATCGGGATTGAGTTGGAGCCTTCGCGGAAGGTGGAATAGGTCGATCCAGACAGAAAAGTATCCATGACATCCGAAATCTCGCGCGATGTGGTGCCCAGTTCACGGGCTTTTTCCTGCAGAATGTCGATCTCGATCTTAAGGGTCTTGTTGCCCCAATTATTCTGGTTCAGCACAATATTCGGCAGATCCGCAAAGCCAGCTTCGACCTGTTGCGCCGCGTTGAGTATAACATTTGCATCAGGTCCTGAAATCGAGACTTCGACAATACCGGATTCACTCCCCCCCATGGAAAGCCGAGTAATCCGTGCTCGTACCGCTGGGTGATTTTCAAACAAGTGACGGCGCGCGCGTTCTGCTGCCGTAACGGCCCCTTCGAAGGACCTGGTATTGACTAGAATAAAGGCGCTGGCCGGGTCTGTATCCGCGGGCGAAAGCGCAAGATAGAATCGTGGTCCACCATGGCCAACAAACGTCGTGGTATTAAGCACCTCTGGGTTTTCTCCGGCATCCCGGAGCCATGCCTCGATAGCTAGGGCTTCACGTTTGGTTTCGGATATCGACGTGCCTTTTGGGGCGTCCAAATAAATCAGATATTCGGCTCGTTCACTCAGTGGGAACATTTCGGACTTGAGGCCACCGAACATAGAGCCACCTGCAATGACCAGCACATAGCAAGCGATCGTGATTGGAAGACCCCAGCCCAATAACTTGCGGATTAGCGCGCCGTAGGCTGTAATCAGACGGTTTTCACCAGAGACTTCGGCTTTAGGTTTTAGAAATGAAGCAGCCAGAAATGGCAATATGTAGTGAGCAGTCAACCAAGATCCAGCAAGCATGATTGCTACAACTGCGCCAAGCGAAAAGGCGAACTCGCCTACTGAGCCCTCAAGAAGCAGCATGGGAATAAATGCCGAAACAGTGGTGACTGACGCGACAGCCAGCGGTACGAAAAACTGTCCGCCTGACTGCACGGCGGCATCTCTCGGTGAGATACCCCTTCGAATCCGTGTCTCAATATCTTCGACAACAACCAACCCGTTGTCCACAAGAAGCCCAAGCGAAATGATCACTGCGGCAATAGATATCTGTTCCAGATCCACCCCAATCTGTGACATGCCCATCAGAGCGAACATGACAGTGAACGGAACGATACAGGCAATAATCAGCGCAGGGCGAAACCCAAGAAATACAAGCATTACGACGAGAACAACTGCAAAAGTTTGAGCTACATTCGAAAGTGCGCTATTGATGGCAATGGTGACATTTGCCTCTTGGAACGTCGAGATATTGTAACTGATCCCGATTGGCTGGGTCTGCTCCAGCACAGCAATCTCGCGCTTCAACACACGTCCGATCTGTTGAATATCCCTATCATCCGACATTTCGACACTGACCATGACGGCCGGATTCCCATTGTAGAAAACGGGTTTATCAATTGGTTCAACATACCCTCGGCGCACCGTCATTAGGTCTTTTAGGCGGACCAGTTCACCCGTTCCATCAATCTGCGTCAGAATTTCTTCCAGCTCCTCGATCGAGGTGATGTTTCCATTGGCCTCAAGCAAAATGCTGTTGCCTGCTGCATCAATCTGACCCGCAGGTAAAATTACGTTTTGCGATTGCAAATCGCTCAAAACCTTTTGGATCTGAACCCCAACCGTCGCGAGCTTTCTCCCGTCGATTTCAAGCCAAATTCGTTCGTCCTGCTCCCCGGAAAGAGAGACCTTTGTTACGCCGCTGACTTTGTAGAGCCCTTGGCGTAACTCGTCTGCAGCATCAGAAATTTCTGCGTCTGAAAACCCTTCGCCGGTTACGGCAATCGTAGCGATCGCGACATCACCGTAATTGGTATTCACAAATGGGCCAAAGGTCCCGTCAGGAAGGTCCGCTGTGGCTTCTTCCATCTTGGTCCGCAGGTCTTGGAATGCAGCATTCAATGCAGTGTCAGAGAGGGACTCCGACATCGCAATATTCAATTGCGCCTTGCCCACTGTAATCAGGGATGAGATGTCGTCTACATCGGCCAACTCGCGAGCTGCACGTTCCAGTGGAATAGCAAGCAAATCTTCCACTCGCTCGGGCGCCATCCCTGGGAATTGAGCTACAACAATTGCACTTCGGATCGTAAGAGCCGGATTCTCCCGTTTCGGCAACGAGAAATAGGTCATCAACCCAACGAACAGCATGCCGATCATAACAAGAACGGTTAGCCTGGATTTGTTGATACCAAAGCGTGTTAGACCTTCCATCAGATCATTCTCCCAAATCGAGCAGTTTCACGTCCTGCCCTTCCCGTAAAAATGACACACCCGCCGACGCAATCAGATCGCCTTCTTGAAGGCCATCAATCACGATCAAGGCATTTTCGCGGATACCGCCTATCGTAATCTCGCGCCGCATTACAGTATTTGAAGCTGGATCAAAGACAAAAACCCCAAGAGTCGCAGGCGCATTCGGGCTTGCGGTCTGTCCGATTTCACCGTCCATGATGGCGGCGCTCAACGGTATTGAGAACCCTTCCGCTGCAGGCAATGGAAACTCGATTGCTGCCTCCACAGCCATCCCGGCCTTGAGCAGAGGGTGCGAGTCGCTGACCTGCAATATGATTGGAAAGCTTGAAACGGCGTCGGCACGCGACCCTATTTCGCTGACAACGGCGTCAAGTATGATGTTCGGGCGATCGGCAAGGCGTATGGTGGCCGGCTTCCCAACAACGAGAAGATTGACCGTGTCAAAATTCACCGAAAATGCGATTTCGAAATTGTCGCTCGGGTAAATCGAGGCTATCGGCGAACCTACGGCGACAGTTGTATAGGATTCGACCTCGACAGCGTTTGAGCCTCCCCCTTTGAGGTGGTCCGTCCCTATAGTTAGGAAACGGAGGACCAAAGATGGCCATAAAGAGACCCAAGCCCGAGGAGATTGTCGTGAAGTTACGGCAGGTTGAAGTTC
>MAAC01017604.1_pt1 | contig 17804 bp, 15 predicted proteins | sample 1115981 | NCBI WGS metagenome assembly MAAC01 (sample SAMN04961126, study PRJNA320927) | seawater metagenome | isolation source: sample BD02T64 sea water enriched with oil for 64 days | place: USA:Gulf of Mexico | collected 2013-07-27 | reverse complement strand
AAAAAACGCAATGCCAAATCCACTTCTTTGATATAATTATGGGGGTATTTAGCACCGAGTTGATAGGTTGGCATACCACCAAAAGCACTATTGGTCCAATAGGTTTCCGATCCTGTTTGAGCACGGAAAACATTTTGCTGTTTTGCCATGCCAGTATATTGCATAATATCACTCTGGAATATTTGCTTGCCTGTTAGCACTGGATTAAAGTACACCAAAGCGACTACCACAAAGCCAATTATAATAAAGACGTGCGGAAGATTTTTTTTAAATGAAAATTTCATGAAATGCTAGTGAAAATATTTTTTAGAAAATTAATCAATTTCTTCGTAATCTACATATTCACCAACATCTTTATTTGAAGATTTGTTTGCATTAGGTGCTTTATCAATAGATATTTCACCTTCTTTTTTAGCTGCTTGAGGTGGTTTTTGATTTTGTCCGAAATTTTGTCCAAATTTTTGTTCCGCCTTTTTAGCAACATAACGCATTAATAATGGGGCAAAAATCCGTGATAAGATTTTAATACCATACCAAACTAATACAATGATTAAAATCGTTCTTACAAATCCTGTAATGGAGGCATACTGCAACATGAATAAAATATTTCTTCAAAAATACAATTCTTACAATTTAAAATCCGTTGTAACATCATAAAAAAATAATAAAATCTATATATTTGATAAATAACAAATCGAGAATGAAATCAACTAAAGCTAATGTCTTACTTTTTGCTTGTATGTGTGTATGCACGACTGCATTAAGCCAATACACCGAAGTTATTAACTCTAATCGCCCAGGAGTTTCCCAAAGCGCCTTTTCTGTTGGCACTAATGTCGCCCAATTTGAAGTTGGTCCATATTTAATAAAAGAAGATCGAACACCATCCACTAGTTATGAAATTTCAGGATTTGGTGTAGATTTCTCTGCGAGGTATGGTTTTCTAAAGGAGGCCTTTGAAATTAATATTGCCGGTACTTATCAAAATGATACTAAAACTCATCAATCATCCATAACTTCTGAAACCGATAGAAGTAATTTCAAATCCTTTGTTATTGGAGCTAAATATCTAATTTATGATCCCAATAAAAATGCTGAAGAAGAGACTCCTAATTTATATAGTTGGAAGGCCAATCACAGTTTTAAATGGCGATCTCTAATTCCTGCCGTGGCAATTGCTGGAGGTGTACATTTTGATGCTAAAAACAATCCTTTCATTGCTCCAGGAATTGAAGGTACAAGCCCTAGAGTTGCGCTAATAACCCAAAATAACTTTGCAGGTGGATGGGTTTTTATAATGAATTTTATAAAAGAACGGATGGGTACAGATCAATCTGATTTTCAATATATCATTACCTTAACACATTCTTTCAGTCCTAAATGGGTTGTTTTTGGAGAAACCCAAGGCATAAAAAGTGACTTTTATGCCGATAATCTTTTTCGTTTTGGTGGGGCATACTTAATGAGTAAAAATTTCCAGCTCGATTCGGCAGTCACGTTTAATACCAAAGACACCCCTTCGGTGTTTAGTGTGAATTTTGGGGCCTCTTATCGTTTAGATTTTCATAAAGACTAGATTTATTCCTATGATTACAGTAAAAGAAGTCCGGACTAAAAAAGATTTAAAAGCATTTGTGAAATTTCCCTTTTCACTTTATAAAAATTCAAAATACTGGGTACCACCTGTTATTAGTCAGGAAATTAAAACTTTTGATAAAAAGGTGAACCCCGTATTTAATGATGCGGATGCTACGCTATTTCTAGCTTATAAAGAAGATAAAATTGTTGGTCGTATTGCTGCCATTATTAACTGGTTAGAAATAAAGGATCAAGGAACAAAAAAAATGCGCTTTGGTTGGTTTGATGTTATTGATGACCTCGCTGTAACTGATGCATTACTTAAAAAAGTGCATGACATTGGTAAGCAAAATAAACTTGAATATATGGAAGGTCCCGTGGGTTTTTCTAACTTAGACAAAGTTGGAGTGCTCACCTATGGCTTTGACCATATTGGCACAATGATTACTTGGTATAATCATCCTTATTATGCCTCGCATTTTGAACAATTGGGTTATGCGGTAGAAAAGCAATACCTGGAAAACAAGCATGCCTTCAAAGATATAAAGTCTGAAAACTTTTCAAGAATACAGGAAATTATTAAAAGACGTTATGGCTTAAAGCCATTATATTTTAATAAAACAGAAGACGTCATGCCTTATGCGAATAAAATGTTTGATTTGTTCAATGAAAGTTATTCATCCTTATCCTCATTTGTCGCTATCAATGATGTTCAAAAAGAATATTTTAAAAAGAAATTTTTAGGGTTTATCAATCCTGAGTATATAAAATTTGTGGTTGATAAAAATGATGACCTTGTTGCTTTTGGAATTGCCATGCCTTCCTATTCTCAAGCCTTGCAAAAAATGAATGGTAAATTATTCCCATTCGGCATCAAACATTTATTAAAAGCTAAAAAGCATAGTAAAACAGTGACGCTTTATTTAATAGGTGTCCATCCCGAATATCAAAACAAGGGTGTTCATGCTATTGTATTTAATGAATTTCACGAAACTTTTTCTGAGAAAGGGATTTTGGAATGTCTAAGAACTCCTGAACTTATTGAAAATACTGCGATTCAAGCACTATGGAAAAATTTCAAACCTGTAACTCATAAAAAACGCTGTACATTTAGAAAAGATATCGCATAAAAAAGCCGCTCTTTGAGCGGCTTTTTAGTTATTTATATATGAGATAATTATTCACCCATCGCCGCAGTTACTGCTGCAGATAAGCGCTTATAAGTTCCATTTAATAATCGTTCTCTAATTGCCGAAAATGCATTTAAAGTTTCTTCAACATCTTGCAAAGTATGTGTTGCTGTTGGAATCATTCTCAACAGAATTATGCCCTTAGGTACAACTGGATACACAACAATTGAGCAGAAAATTCCATAGTTTTCTCTTAAATCTCTTACCAATGCCATTGCTTCAGGAATACTTCCTTTTAAAAACACTGGAGTCACACAACTTTGAGTTGTTCCAATATCAAATCCTCTTTCTTTTAATCCCGACTGTAATGCATTTACAATATTCCATAAGTTATTTTTCAACTCAGGCATTGTTTTTAACATTTCCAATCGTTTGAGTCCACCAACTACTAACTGCATTTGCAGTGATTTGGCAAACATTTGAGAACGTAAATTATATTTTAAATAATCTATTATTTCTTTATCTGCAGCAATAAAAGCTCCTGTACCCGCCATAGCTTTTGCGAAAGTTGCAAAATACACATCAATATCATCTTGAACACCTTGCTCCTCACCTGCTCCTGCTCCTGTTTTACCTAAGGTACCAAAACCATGAGCGTCATCTACTAAAAATCTAAAATTATATTTTTCCTTAAGAGCTACAATTTCTTTAAGTATCCCTTGTTCACCGCGCATTCCAAAAACACCTTCAGAAATCACTAAAATTCCGCCACCAGTTTGCTCGGCCATTTTAGTTGCTCTATCAAGATTTTTTTCTAAGCTTACTATATCATTGTGCCTATAAGTAAATCGTTTACCCATATGCAAACGAACACCATCAATAATACAAGCATGTGAATCGACATCATATACTATGATATCATTTTTAGATACTAAAGCATCAATGGTAGAAACCATCCCTTGGTAACCAAAATTCAATAAATATGCAGATTCTTTATTAACAAATTCCGCTAATTCATTTTGTAATTTCTCGTGTAAATCTGTATGTCCAGACATCATTCTTGCTCCCATAGGATAAGCAGATCCATATGCAGCTCCAGCTTCAGCATCCACTTTACGAACTTCTGGGTGGTTTGCTAATCCTAAATAGTCATTAATACTCCAAGTTATAACATCTTTTCCTTGAAATTTCATTCTATTAGAAATATGACCTTCCAGTTTTGGAAACACAAAATAACCTTCAGCCTGAGAAGCCCATTTTCCTAATGGCCCCTTGTCCCTATAAATTTTTTCAAATAAATCCCTCATTAAGTTATCAGTCTTAGTTAGATGCTGCAAAATTATACAAATTAATCCTTACTACATAATTAATTTACCCTACACCTGTTCATGTTTTTCAACAAAAAAAAGACCCTATAACATATTGAATAACAGGTTACAGGGTCATTTATAATTATAATATAGTTAATCTATATATTGAATTGTCTTTACCGTAGCTTCATTTTTACTGTCAAAAAAGCCTTGCTCTTCCATCCATTTGTCACTATAAATTTTACTCATATAGCGTGATCCGTGATCTGGAAATATCACTACAATTTTATCACCTTCTTTAAATTCTCCTTCGGCATTTAATTGCTTCAATGCTTGAAAAGCTGCACCACTTGTATATCCTACAAATAATCCTTCAGTTCTAGCAATCGCTCTTGCTGTGTGTGCACTTTCTTCGTCAGTAACTTTTACAAATTTATCAATAACATCAAAATCTGTTGCTGTTGGAATTAAGTTTTTCCCTAGTCCTTCAATGCGATAAGGATAAATTTCATCGGCATCAAATTCACGGGTTTCATGATATTTTTTTAATACAGATCCAAAAGCATCTACTCCAATAACTTTTATATTTGGATTTTGTTCTTTTAAATATTTTGCTGTACCAGAGATTGTTCCACCAGTACCACTACAAGCTACCAAATGTGTAATTTCACCTTCAGTTTGTTCCCAAATTTCAGGACCTGTAGATTTGTAATGTGCCTCAAGATTTAAATTATTGAAATATTGATTGATATAAACCGATCCTTTTATTTCTTCATGTATTTGTTTTGCCACTTGATAGTAAGATCTAGGATCGTCTGCACTAACATGTGCAGGACAAACATATACTTTTGCACCCATAGTGCGCAACATATCAATTTTGTCGGCTGAAGATTTAGAACTAACGGCTAAAATACAGTCATAACCTTTAATAATACTTACCATTGCAATACTGAAACCAGTATTCCCAGAGGTTGTTTCTATTATGGTATCACCGGGTTTAAGGATTCCCCTTCTTTCGGCTTCTTCAATGATGTATAATGCAATTCTATCTTTAGTGGAGTGTCCTGGGTTAAAAGCTTCTACTTTAGCTAAGTATTCTCCTTTAAAACCTGAGACTATGTTATTGAGTTTAATAAGAGGTGTTTTTCCAATGAGGTCCAATACATTATCAAATACTTGTTTGTGTTCTTTCATAAACGTAATCTGAGCTACTAATTTATTAAATGTAAGCTAAAACTTCGCAAAAATAAGTGTTTTTTTTTAATTAGGCAGTAATCCCTTCTAAATCTAACAAAAAAGCATATTCCAAAGCGTCTTCTTTAATAGACTCAAAACGTCCTGATGCCCCCCCATGACCAGCTTCCATATTCGTTTTTAATAATAAAATATTTGCGTTAGTTTTTAGTGTTCTTAATTTAGCAACCCATTTGGCAGGTTCCCAATATTGCACTTGTGAGTCATGTAATCCTGCGGTAATTAACATATTTGGATAGGCTTGTTTCTCAACATTATCGTAGGGTGAATACGATTTCATATAATCGTAATAAACTTTTTCATTAGGGTTCCCCCATTCGTCATATTCTCCTGTTGTCAATGGGATACTATCATCTAACATGGTTGTCATTACATCAACAAATGGTACTTGTGCAACAATCCCATTATACAGATTAGCATTGATATTAACGATGGCTCCCATTAATAACCCCCCAGCACTTCCTCCCATAGCATAATGGTGGACTGGAGACGTATAGCCTTCAGCAATTAAATATTTAGAACAGTCAATAAAATCTGAAAATGTATTCTTCTTATTAAATAATTTTCCATTGTCGTACCAAGGTCTCCCTAAATATTCTCCTCCTCTAATATGTGCAATAGCATAAATAAATCCACGATCGAGCAAACTCAAACGAATGGTTGAAAAGTACGGATCTATCGTTGCGCCATATGAGCCATAAGCATAGAGTAGCAATGGTGTTTTATCGCTTTTCTTAGTGTTTTTATGATAGACTAATGACATCGGTATTTTAGTTCCATCCTCGGCTGTAGCCCAAATACGTTCTGATATGTAATTCTCTTTATCAAATTTACCCCCCAAAACTTCTTGCTCTTTCAATACCTTTTTGGTTTTATGAACCATATCAAAGTCTATCACCGATGATGGTGTTGTTAGTGCATTATAACCATAACGAAGCGTTTGAGTATCGAAATCTACATTTGTACTTGTATAAGCAGTATAGGTTTCATTGTTAAACGGTAAATAATATTCATCTGAATTATCCCAACGTCTAATTCTAATTTCATTTAATCCATTACGCCTTTCACTTAGTACCAAGAAATCTTTAAAAATCTCAATATCCTCCAACATTACATCGTCTCTATGTGCTATAACTTCTTTCCAATGTGTTTTCTCTGTATCATTTTCAGAGGTTTTCATCAACTTAAAGTTAGTCGCATTATCAGCATTGGTCAATATATAAAACTCATTTTCATAATGACTCACACTATATTCCAAGCCTCTGATTCTGGCCTGAAAAACTTTAAACTTTCCCTCTGGTTGATTTGCAGGTAATATTTGATATTCGGTAGTAAGGGTACTAAAACTTGCTACGACAAGATATTTCTTAGACTTGGTTTTGAAAACGGTCGTATTAAAGGTATCATCTTTCTCTTCATATACCAATACATCATCATCAACTGATGTTCCCAAAGCATGTTTATATACTTTATCAGACCGCAATGTTTGTTCATTTTTAGCAGTATAAAACAAGGTTTTATTATCACTTGCCCAGGTCGCTCCCCCCGTTGTGTTTTTTATAATCTCGCCATAGTTTTTCCCAGTAACTAAGTTTTTAATTTGTATATTATATTGACGCCTACTAACAGTATCAACACCGTAGGAAACCATCGTATTATCTGGACTTACAGAAATACCTACAAGTTTAAAGTAGGTATGAGCTTTAGCCATTTCATTACAATCAAATAAAAGCTCATCGGTAGCTTCTAAGCTATCTTTACGACGAATATAAATGGGGTAGTCTTTACTCTTTTCAAATTTTACGATATACCAATAGCCGTTATATTTATAAGGTACTGACTCATCTTCTTCTTTAATACGGCCTTTCATTTCCTCAAATAAATCATTCTGAAAAGCATCCGTGTGTTTCATAACAGCATCGCAGTAGGCATTTTCCTGTTCCAGATACTCAATAACTTCAGGCTGTTCTCTATCATTAAGCCAATAGTAATTATCTGTGCGAATGTCACCATGAATTTCTAATTGTTTTGGATTGATCTTCGCCTTTGGGGGATGTATTGTTTTACTCATTATAATTTCAACATTGAATGCGCTAAAGTAAGTCAATTATTTCTATCAATGCATTCACTTTTGTTAATCCTTTATGAATTAAACTTATGCAAAATGCAAACCATATTTCCACTTTATCAGAAGTATATGAAAGGACCAATTTTGCCTTCCTATTTTAAAGCTTTCATTTGTTATCGTTTATGAATTGATACACGGAATGAATGCATACCTTTGATGCAACATATAAATACACACACATGTTTGGAGATTTAAAAGGTATGATGGGGAAATTTAAAGAAACCCAAGTTAAAGTTGAAGCTACTAAAAAACGATTAGATGGCGTTTTAATTGATGAACAAAGTAATGATAACCTACTTCAAGTTACGGTAACAGCAAATAGAGCAATAAAGACGATCAATATTGATGAGACGTTATTAGAAGATAGAGAACAATTGGAAGATTATTTAATCCTCACTTTAAATAGAGCGATTACACGTGCCACGGCAGTCAATGAAGCTGAGTTGGCCGCTGTCGCTAAAGATGGTATGCCGAATATTCCTGGGATGGATATGTTTGGGTAGGTTTTTAGAACGCTTGGCTTTTAGATGTTAGATCGCTGTGCTGCTAGATGTTAAACTTGCAGACCAATAGTCTAGGTTTATAGATGGGCAAATAGCGTTTTCACTCTTACATTTCCTTTGTTGAACTCAGTAATTATATAATAATTAGGAAGTAAACCATCTACTTCTGATAAATTATAAAAATCACTATATTCTTCAAATTTTGTTTTAAAATCTTTAAAATCAATATTTGTAACCAAACTCCGCTTCCAGCTAAAGTTGCCATATAATGACTTATGAATTCTAATACTTTGATTTGTATCTAGAACTATTGAATAGTTTGCATTATCATAAAAACTACAGGCTGAAGGATTGTAACTTTGAACAAAATAGAATTTCCCTTGTTTTAAATTATCTCTATAATTTGTTTTCAAAAATTTAAAAATTGAACTATTAAAACTTTCATTCCCATTGACACTTGAGTTAGAATATTGTCTGAATAATACTGAAGTGAATTGTCTTGGCATAATTGTATAATTCTTTTCAGCATAATCAATCGAAGCAAGTATCCAGTTGGCCCATGTTTTATTTACTGCTACAGTATCAGCTTGTCCAAAACTAGCCATGGCAACACTTAAAGTAAGTCCTATGGCTATAAAATAATGTGAATATTTTTTCATGGAGGTTGTTTTATATTGAAGTATCAACAACTATTCCAATAGGCTTATCCATGAGAATTTCACCACTTAATCACAGGAGTGTTGTCATTTCGAATGGAAGGAGAAATCTCAAAACCAAGCTTTATGTGATCTCTCTCTACGCTTGTGATGATTAGTGAATCGTCATTACTAGGTACGAAGCACTCTTCGTAATAAGGTCAATTATTTAGAATTATAAGGACCACCTGTGTAATAATCCTTAAAACTAAATTTTCGATCTTCAAACTTTTCATAAAGCACTTTAAAATGCTGAATGCGATCAATTCTGAATGCTCTCATGTCATGACGTAAATGACACCAGGCTATTAAGATCCATTTATTATTGGTAGAATACATGGCACAGGGTTCAATTTTACGGAAAGAAATATTAGGATCATCGGCTTTCCGGTAATTGATCTCTACATAATTAAAATTAGTAACGGCGAGTTGGATTTCAGATAATACATTGCTGGAAATACTTTCCTGTTTCGTGTCAAAAACTCGAATTTTATCACTCAGTAATTCACTTTTTTCCTGAATAGAGGACCTGAACACCGATTTAATCTTAGTGAGGGCTTCTTCAAAATGCTCAATGAATGAAGAATCATTAGACTGGTTCACCAAATGCTGAGCGGTAATTAAGGCATTAGCTTGCTTCTCTGTGAATTGTACTGGTGCTATCTGGTAGCCTTCCATTAAAGTATATCCTCTGCCTTCAAGAATAATAATTGGAACTCCCGATGTTTCCAGTTTACGAATGTCTCTATAGATGGTACGTACGCTCACCTCAAACTTATCTGAAAGCTCAGTTGATGTTAAAATTCGTTTCGATTTTAATAAGGTAAGAATCGATATAAGTCGGGATAATTGTGTCATAAAAGGGTAAAGATAGTGAATCACTTTATTGATTCACTATCTTTAATTTAAGTGCTACTTCATAGAATGAAAGGCTACTTTATTGCCTTCAGTATCTATAAATTGAGCCATAAACCCATTTTCTCCTATAGGTGTTTTAGGCATTACTACTTTACCTCCAGCTGCTTCTACCTTAGATAAAGGCGCATTGAGGTCTTCACCCCCGTTCAGGTATACCGTTGTACCTTCCTGTGATGGAGTAAAGTTTGGCATCTCTACAATACCACCACCAATACCATGACTTTCTGGATCATGTGGTAAGACGCCATATTTCATGCCATCCATTGGGGCATCCATAACTTCAGTACCTAAAATTGTTGAATAAAATGTTTTTGCTCTGTTGTAATCTGTTACCGGTATTTCAAACCAGCTTCCTGCATTTGTCATTTGATTGTGTGTTTATTTATTAAACTTAATGCAAATATAAATGCGCTCGTGTCAGATGATGTCAGGGGTTAGTTTTTTGTTAATGTTAAAATGACTTCGAATTAAAAACTTTAGTTTTTTCAATTTCACTTAAATCTATACTAAACAATTTTGACGATGGCGTTTTAAAAAATTAATTGTTATGCAAATTGCCAAAAACCTATCACTCATTGTCTCAAATACAGACTATCGCGGTAGCATTAGCAATACTTGACTTGACATCTGATTTTATGATAATATATATTCTCTACATACTTTGTAATATTCCCAACAATTTATCATGCATGGCATCGGTATAATCCAAATGGGTCACGATACGTAGTTTACCTCCACCCATGCCTATGATATGAATATTAGCATCGGCTAATTGTTGTACAAATGCTGTTTCATTTACATCTGGCTGTACTTCAAAAATGATGATATTAGTTTCGATGGGTTCTACCACTTTTATCATGGATAAATTACTGAGTACTGCTCCAATTTCTTGTGCTTTGCTATGGTCAATGGCCAATCGCTCTACATGATGATCTAAAGCGTATAATCCTGCTGCTGCTAAATAGCCCACTTGTCGCATCCCACCACCAAAAATCTTCCGAATTCGAATCGCGCCTTGCATAATGTCCTCATTACCAACCAATACTGATCCTATTGGACAACCTAAGCCTTTACTTAAACAAACTGATATGGTATCAAAGAGATCTCCATACTGTGCTGCTGTTTCTCCTTTTGCAACCAATGCATTCCATAATCTAGCACCATCCAGATGATAACCTAAGTCATGGTCGTCACAAATGGTTCTAATTTTTTTAATTTCTTCAAAATCCCAGCAAGCACCACCACCTTTATTAGTAGTGTTTTCTACAGCAACAAGACTGGTGAGCGGACTGTGATAAAAATCGGGAGGATTAATAGACTCTACAACTTGATTGGCTGTAAACATGCCACGATCACCGTCAATTAATCTACAGGACACTCCACTATTAAACGATGCTCCTCCACCTTCATAATTATACACATGTGCATATTTATCGCAAATCACCTGTTCTCCTGGATTGGTATGCAATTTAATGGCTGCCTGATTGGCCATACTTCCCGTTGGAAAGAAAAGAGCTTTAGGCTTACCAAACATTTTCGCAATACGCTCTTCTAGTGCATTTACGGTAGGGTCTTCTTTATAGACATCGTCACCTACTTGAGCGTTTAACATCGCTTCGAGCATGCCTTTACTAGGTTTGGTAACTGTATCGCTTCTTAAATCAATAATCATGGAAAAATAAGTTTATGACATAGAAAAGACGAAGTTTTAACGTTCGTCTTTTCAATTATTATATTTTCAATATTTAAAATGTTTTTATAAAAATAAACATCTCAAATTTAATTCGAGCTATTATAGCTGCAAATATCACTTCCTATTGGGGATCCATCAGGAATTTTAGGAGACACTGCTAACTTAAATTTTTCAGGCTTCGCCTTGAAATCTTTAATTAATAAAGCATATTGGCTGGCATATTTCAGACTTCCTTTTTTACTATATAATGCTTTTGAAATATTATTTATGGCTTCATTGGCAATAGCATTTACTTGGAAATAAGCACGATCAGTCACTGCCAAATTCATGATATGCTTTAATACATTCACATTCACCATTTGCTGTACTTCGTTTAAATAAGTGTCTTTATGTTGCATATTAAACGAGTTATCAATGAGTATTTGTAATACTTCATCCAATCCTAATTGCTTTGCATCTAATCCTTTTTGATGTACCAATCTATTGGCACGCTCAGGGTGCAATAATAATTTTAAAGTCATATCACTAGCGGTAGATGTTACGCTTAAGGCATCAAATGCTACTCCTGTTTTGCCATTAAATGATTCTCTTGTTCTACCGTATGAAAACGCTCTCGGCGGAAATAAATCCAGTTTGTTTTTTGGTATGGCTAAAGTATTTGGACGTAATGTGTTTAATATCGCATTAAGAGTTTCTTTTTGAGTTGACACATCTACCACTTTAGAAGTGAATTGACCATCCCCTTTTACAGCATAATTATAATCTAAACCACCAACAACTTTCGTTGCTGCTTCCACTTGAAAACGGTGAAAGAAATACAAAGGCACAAATACGTCTTCTAGTACAGAATAAGGCTCATTAGTACGGATGTTATCTACAGAGAAATTAGAAATCGCCTTTGCTCTTACAGCTAACATATTGTTTAACTCCACAGAAGCACTTTTACCATTATCCCAAAGGTGTGCTAATGCATGTGCACCGCCTTGCGCTCTGGCATCTCTATCAGCAATAAAACGCAAACCATCAGCATTTGCTTTTTCTAAAATTTTATTGAGTTCTGCACGTTCGTTAGCACCACTATCAAATTCGGCATAACTATAAGCAACAGTTACCTTATCCCAATCACCAATACCAACAGCATAGGCATTACTTAAATCTACTTCGCCATTGGTTAAACTTACCGTAGGATGTGGGTAATCCATAACCGAGGCTCTTCCATTAGTACTTGCAGCAAAATTATGTGTAAATCCAATAGTATGTCCTACTTCATGAGCTCCAAGCTGACGAATCCTCGCCAAGGCCATTTCCAACATTGGTTGATAATTATCATCACGTTCAGCAAATGGCTTGTTTAATAAGGCCTGGGCTATTAAAAAATCCTGACGTACTCTCAAACTTCCTAAACTCACATGCCCTTTAATAATTTCGCCTGTTCTTGGATCGGTCACGCTACTACCATAACTCCATCCTCTGGTTGAGCGGTGTACCCATTGAATTACATTATATCTACAGTCTAAAGGGTCAGCATCCGCTGGTAACATTTTTACTTGAAAGGCATTGATAAAACCCGCCGCTTCATAAGCTTGATTCCACCATTTTGCCCCGTCTAATAATGCCGAACGAATAGGTTCTGGTGTGCCATTGTCTAAATAATATATAATTGGCTCAACAGCCTCACTCATAGCTGCACCTGGATTCTTTTTTTCTAAACGGTGACGCGCGACATAACGCTTTCTAATTTGCTCCTGAACTGGGGTTGCATAATCCAGATAGGACATAGATATTGCACCACTACGAACATCAAATTCACGTGGTTTATAATTATCATCAGGCAATTCAACAAATGAATGATGCTGCGTTACAGTTACTAATGATGATGTTGGTGTAACACTTCTCAGGTTTCGCCCAGTAGCCTGCCCTTTAAAGGTTAATATCACATCCAACTCAATATTTTTTGGAAATGCTCTTGTACGTTCAAGATTTAGCGCACTTTTACTTTTATCTAAACTATAAGATCCTTCACCTTGCCGTTTTAATCGATTAGCAACGCCATGGGTATCTTGAACTAAAAATGGGGTGATATCAATAATAAAACCATCTGCTTTTTCTTCTATTATTTTAAATCCAAAGATCACCGACTTAGCGAATGCTTGCTCAATACTTTTGCGTTCCAATTCATTATCGGTAAGCGCTCTGTATTGTTGATTTGGCTGTATAAGCAACAGTTTATTTCCCTTTTTTACAAATTTAACAACTCGACTACCTCCTAGTTGTCCGCGATCAAGTCCTATATCATTTGACCCTATACCACTTGATAATGAATTTACGTATAAAAACTCCTGATCGAGATGTTTTACTTCCAGATACATTTTATCTTCTGATTCTTCATAAAAGAAATCAAAATATCCATTAAAATTTTCTAGCTTTTTGTCACTGAACGATTGTGAAAATCCGATGCTGGCACATAGGAATAATACAAAACAAGTACTATATTTTTTCATTTAGATTGGTTTGCAGATAATTATATTGCTTAATTATCTTAGTTAGTTAGTTTCTAATTATTTAAAAGGAACATAAACTAGGGTTCATTTTAAATAAAATAGTGCTTAAAACTAAACAAATAAATGGTTACAAAAAAGGAGTTTAACGTCTGAGTGGCTTTTCCTAATAAAATAATCCCATCCTAAGTTTTTTCATAGGTTTATAAATTCTATTTTTGTTGAAAATTGAATTCTTTATGGTAACTACAGATCAGATTAAAGATCTTATTGAACGCCTTGGCGCGTTGAGGAGGTATCTTTGACATTGATGCCAAACTTATAGAAATACAAAACGAAGAAGAGCAAACCTTCGACCCCAACTTTTGGAACGATTCCAAAGCTGCCGAAATAGTGATGAAATCACTTCGAGTAAAAAAGAAATGGGTGGCGGATTTTAACACCATAAAATCCCTTACCGGTGACTTAGAGGTCCTTTACGATTTTTACAAAGAAGGCGAAGCTACTGAAGAAGAAGTGGTAGATCAATTTGAAAAAGCAAGTACCCTATTAGAAGATATAGAGTTTAAAAATATGCTTTCAGAAGAAGGTGATAGCCTAAGTGCCGTGTTACAAATTACGGCAGGAGCTGGAGGTACCGAAAGTTGTGACTGGGCACAAATGCTCATGAGAATGTATTTAATGTATGCTGAAAAATGTGGACATAAAGTACGAGAACTCAATTATCAAGCTGGAGATTCCGCAGGTATAAAAACCGTAACCATAGAAATTGAAGGCGACTTTGCTTTTGGTTGGTTAAAAGGTGAAAATGGAGTTCATCGTTTAGTACGAATTTCTCCTTTTGATAGTAATGCCAAACGCCACACAAGTTTTGCCTCTGTATATGTGTATCCTCTAGTTGACGATACTATAGAAATTGAAATTAATCCGGCGGATATTGAAATTGTAACTGCCAGATCCAGTGGTGCCGGTGGGCAAAATGTAAATAAGGTAGAAACCAAAGTACAGTTAACACATAAGCCTACGGGGATTCAAATCTCATGTTCGGAAACGCGTTCGCAGCACGATAATAGATCTCGAGCTTTACAAATGTTGAAATCGCAACTCTATGAAATTGAACTTAAAAAACAATTGGCTCAACGTGAAGATATTGAGGCTGGGAAAATGAAAATTGAATGGGGAAGTCAAATCCGAAATTATGTGATGCATCCCTATAAATTGGTTAAAGACGTAAGAACAGCCCATGAAACAGGTAATGTCGATGCCGTTATGGATGGAAATATTGAAGCCTTTTTAAAGTCTTATTTAATGACCATGGGACAAAAAGAAAGCAGTGAATAAAAATTATTAATGTAAAAAACAGAACCCTGTGAATAATATAAAAAATGTCATTTTTGACCTTGGAGGTGTACTCATAGATTGGAATCCGGAATATGTATATTTGGATGTTTTTAATGGCGATAGACAAAAAATGAAATGGTTTTTTGATGAAATTTGTCCCTCAGATTGGAATCTAAATCAAGATGCCGGGTATCCCCTAGCCGAAGCAACTAAAGAACGTATCGCTCTATTTCCTGAACACAAAGACCTAATTGAAATGTTTTATGGTCGGTGGGAAGAAATGCTAGGCGAAGCCATAGAGGGTACTGTAGCTGTTTTAAATAAGCTCAAGGAAAACTATAAAATTGTAGCATTGACCAATTGGAGTCATGAAACATTTCCGGTGGCTCTAGAGCGTTTCGAGTTTTTACATTGGTTTGAAGGGATTGTGGTTTCTGGAGAAGAAAAAACCAGGAAACCTTTTGACGATATTTATCTAACCACGCTTAACCGATTCAACATAAAACCTGAAGAATCTATATTTATTGATGATAATGCCGAAAATATAGCAACAGCAAACCGATTGGGAATTAATGGTATTCATTTTAAAAGTCCGGAATTATTAAAAACACAGTTGCAAGATTTTGATATTACATTATGATAAAAATATACCACAATAGCCGATGCAGCAAATCACGCTGCGGATTACAAATTTTAGAAGACTCAGGAACGGACTTTGAAATTGTAAAATACTTAGAAGACACGCCTTCAGTTGAAGAGTTAACAAAACTCATTGAAATATTAGGAATCTCAGCATTACAATTGGTTAGAAAAGGAGAAGCCATTTGGAAGGAAAATTTTAAATCCAAATCCCTTACAGATATAGAACTTATTGAAGCTATGGTAAAACATCCAAAGCTAATAGAGCGGCCCATTGTTCTAAATGGTAACAAAGCCGTAATTGGTAGGCCTCCAGAGCTTATTCTAGACATTATTTAAGATTTATTAGAACTCCAAAAATCAAATTGCATTTTTGGAGTTTTTTCTTTTAACAAATATTTAACCAAACCCCGTTAAACCATAAGATACATTTGCGGTCTAACTTGCAAAAAATCATACATGAATAAATTAACCCTAACCATCCTTTTTATAGGATTATTTGTATTAAACGCAAAGGCACAACGACCAGAACCCAAGCAAGTTTCCATTACTGGAAAAGTCATTGATAGAGAAAGCAATGAGCCTTTAGAATATGCAACAATTGCCTTTTTTAGTAAACGCGAAAATAAAATTATAACTGGTGGTATTACCGATATTAAAGGAGATTTTAACATCTCTGTTCCTACTGGAATGTACGATATCTCTATTGAATACATTTCGTTTAAAACCCAAACTATTGCTAATAAAAGAATTATCAAAAATGAAAATATTGGTACATTTACTCTAGATATTGATGCTGAAGCCTTAGATGCTGTTGAAGTCATCGCAGAACGAACAACAGTTGAGATACGATTAGATAAAAAAATATATAATGTTGGAAAAGATCTTACGGTAAGCGGTGGTAACGTGAGCGATGTTCTTGATAATGTCCCATCAGTTTCTGTAGATGTAGAAGGTAATGTTGCCTTAAGAGGAAATGATAATGTACGTATACTTATTAATGGTAAGCCTTCTGGATTAGTTGGATTAAATTCTACTGAAGCATTGCGTCAGTTACCAGCAGAGTCTATTGAAAAAGTTGAAGTGATCACCTCTCCTTCTGCACGTTATGAGTCTGAAGGTACCGCAGGAATAATAAATATCATTTTACGTAGAAGTAAATTACAAGGACTAAACGGTGCTCTTACATTAAATGCAGGACATCCAACATCTGCTGGAATTGCTGGTAATATTAACTATAGAACTGGCGACTTAAACATTTTTAATAATTTAAGTTATAGATATAATGATTCACCTGGGAGCTCGATTTCACTAACCGAATACCTTCAAAGTGGTACCTTTTTAGATGAGTTTAGAGAAACAAATAGAATTAGAAAAGGGATCACTACTAATTTTGGTGTAGAATGGTATATTACTGATTCTGCTTCATTGACATCGTCTATCGTATTTAGAGACAGCGACAATGAGAGTGCAACATTAAACCGATTATTACAATATGACAGTAATAGAATTTTAACAGGAGAAAGTTCCCGTTTTGACCCTGAAAAGCAGGATAATAAAACAGTTCAATACTCGACTAATTTTACCAAGAACTTTGAAAATAGTGGTAAGTTTACCATGGATTTTCAATATGAAAATAGTGATGAAGATGAAGGTTCTGATGTATTTGTAAATGACCTAAACTCAGAAAAGGTAGCAACATTAAATGAACAAACTCGTTATTTGATTCAATCAGATTATGTACTTCCTATTGGTGAAAAGACACAATTTGAAATCGGGTATCGTGGAAGTTATAGAGATCAATCAACCGATTATACGGTTAATATTTTAAACACAGGCACCGGTGAATTTAATGAAGATCTAGGTTTATCAAATATTTTAAATTTTAAAGAAAATATTAATGCCTTATATACACAGTATGGTACTAAATTGAATAAGTTTTCATTTTTATTAGGACTGCGATTTGAAAGTACACATATCATAATTGATCAGCCTACGAGTGGTGATTATGAAAAGAAAGATTATACTGGTTTTTTTCCCACAGTAAATTTAAATTATGAATTGAGTGAAAAAGAAAATTTAACTTTAGGCTATAGCCGCCGTTTACGTCGTCCACG
>MAAC01009688.1_pt1 | contig 17804 bp, 19 predicted proteins | sample 1115981 | NCBI WGS metagenome assembly MAAC01 (sample SAMN04961126, study PRJNA320927) | seawater metagenome | isolation source: sample BD02T64 sea water enriched with oil for 64 days | place: USA:Gulf of Mexico | collected 2013-07-27 | reverse complement strand
ACGCAATGCTTCAAGCGCAATCTTGGCCTTAAACTGATCTGAAAACTTCCGTCTCTTCGTCATTTGGGTATTCCTTCATTGTGTTGGAATACACCTTAGCAGACTGTCCGAATTTGCAGAACCACTTCATTACGTTTATGGCGAACCTATTGGCGCAGTTCTGGCCACATCTGGCGCTGCAGCCGTTGTTATTGGTTTTGGTGCGCAGTCTACCGTTCGTGAAGTGTTTTCCGGCGTTGCCTTAAACGTCACCAAAGCATTGCGCATCGGTGATTATGTCGAAATCGATGGTGTTTACGGGATGGTTTACGACATCAACTGGACGCGATCATCGCGCCAACAACCTGCACCGCCTGGCTGATTGACTGGGTGAACGGCGACAACCGATCCGGTGGTAGCGCCGGCCCGGCGGCCGTCTCGGGATGCCCCAGCGTAACCGTTCCATCAGGTTATGTGCATGGTTTACCGGTTGGTTTGTCGTTTTTTTCGACCGCATGGCAGGACGCAAAACTCATTAATTTAGCATATGCCTATGAACAAAAAACTCAACATCGGGTTCGACCGAACCTTTGACACCATCGATGAAACTGTCTATCGACGGCCTCGGAAGCATGGCGGTTGACGTGACCCAACTTTCGGGCGCAGTCAGTATCACGATTGATTTGCCACAAAATGGGTGCGTACAACCTCCTATAGGTTTGCTCCAAAAAAATCAGAGGAAGCGTATGATGAACAACACTGTTTCGGCCTTAATCGCTACACACAACGCAGAAGCGCTGGCTATTGGCGCACCCGACCGCACGTGGATGACATATGGTGGATTGCGTGATTTGAGTGCGAATGTGGCAGATGCATTACATGGTTTTGGCATCGGGCGCGGTGATCGGGTTGCAATTGTTCTTCCGAACGGTCCGGAGATGGCAGCGGCTTTTGTAACGATAGCCCAAACCGCGACCACGGCACCGCTAAATCCCGCCTATCGCCAAGAAGAGTACGAGTTTTAACTCGAAGACCTTCAAGCAAAGGTGCTGTTAGTGGCGGACGACTATGACGGCCCGGCATTGCCGGCGGCCGAGAAGTTCGGAGTGCCGGTTCTGCACCTATCCTTTGATCACGCCGATCCCGCTGGGCACTTCACGTTGTCCGCTGCTGGAAAAACCGGAGACTGCGACAGCACGAGCCCCGCAGAAGATGATGTGGCACTTATTTTGCATACCTCCGGCACCACCTCGCGCCCAAAAATCGTACCGCTTTTGCAATCGAATGTCTTCGCTCCCGCTAATAACGTGCGGACGACTGTGCCCGTCACAGCTTCGGAGGATCCGTCAGAACTTGGGCCACAGGATTACGTTATCGTCACGCTCAAAGCTCATTCAGTACCGCCCGTAGTTGAGAAAATGCAGCCATTGATCGACGAGAATACAACAATCGTCAGTGGTGTAAACGGTGTACCTTGGTGGTATTTCCACGGCGTGGGCGGTGATCTGGAAGGAACCCGTCTTGCCTCGGTTGACCCGGGCGGCGCACAGTGGAATGGATTTGGCCCTGATCGAGTACTTGGCTGCGTTGTCTACCCCGCTGCCGAGGTGGTTGAGCCTGGCGTGATTAAACATATTGAGGGCAATCGCTTCTCGCTTGGCGAACCGGACGGGTCGAAATCCGAGCGCGCTATGGTGCTGTCCAAGGCATTGATGGCTGCGGGCTTGAAAGCACCGGTACGCCCACGTATTCGCGATGAGATCTGGGTCAAACTTTGGGGGAATCTTTCGTTCAATCCGATCTCCGCGCTCACACATGCTACGTTGGACGTGCTTTGCACCGATCCCGGCACTCGCGCAGTTGCACGAGGTATGATGATCGAAGCCCAAGAGATTGCCGAAAAGCTTGGCGTTAAATTCCCTATCAACGTTGAGCGCCGCATCGATGGTGGTGCGGCCGTCGGCGCACACCGGACTTCTATGTGGCAAGATCTAGACCTAGGTCGCCCGATGGAAATTGATGCATTGGTGACTTCTGTGCAAGAGCTTGGCCGCCTAACGGATACTGCAACCCCGACAATCGACACTGTGCTAGCCCTCGTTCAATTGCGGGCAAAAACGGCGGGGCTGTATTCGAGTTAATTAGAAGCGGTGCAAAACAAACTCATCCATTGACGCCGCTATAGAAAGCGTTTCTCGCGATTGGCCTCCATAGTTACACCATCCAATTGGTGTTCAAGTAGGTTCCTGTCGGACGATCACTAACGGAGCAAGTGGCACGCTAGTTCAGTTGATCATGAGTGAGAATGAATGCGCGAGAAAAGCAGACCTTCATCCTAAAGGGTGAAAAATCATACTTCAATTACAACGACTTCCTTTGTACTTGGTTCCCTAAATCCTACCCCCTCAACCAAATATCCCAAATAAAACAAAGACTTAAATCCCGAGAAAAACACTCGTGTATTGTAAGCGCGCATCCACATCAACGCCACCTCAACGTTGGACCAATCCGCTGGGGAAATCTCGCGAAATCAACGATGCAATGGGTGTTCGCCTGTGCGTTTAGTTGCCGAGAAATTTCAAACATAGTCATCTATTGTACTGATATGGGAACAGCCGAAAGGCGAGATGCCTAAGAAAACTCTGGTGCGGATGTTGGCTTTTAGTGACCAACCCTTACGGCAAAACCCGGCTTTGCTTCACAACACCATACGCAAAGCTGGTATTGATCGAGGCAATGGCGGGGATTGGGTGGATGCGTTCACGGATAAACACCTCATAGGACTCCAGGCTTTCGACCACCACCCGCAGTAGATAATCGGTGTCGCCGGTCATCAGGTGGCAGTCGATGATTTCGTTGATATTGTGTATTCGGCGCTCGAATTCTTGCGCGGCCTCGGTTGAATGGTGGTCCAGACGAATTTGGATAAACACCGTAACCGGCAGGCCATAGGCCTTTTGGTTGACGATTGCGGTGTAGCCCTCGATCACACCGCTTTTCTCTAAGATCCGTAGCCGGCGCAGGCAGGGCGAGGGTGACAGGTTTACCCGCTCCGCCAACTCGGCATTGCTGGTCCGGCCATCCTTTTGCAGTTCCCGCAGGATTTGCCGGTCTTTTTCGTCCATTTCAACACCTTTTTTGGCAGCTTATGCCAATATATCACCACATAATCAACAGGCTCGACGAAGTGATGCCGTGGAGTTATGTTCAAAACGCTGGGCGGCGAGCGCTTGCAATAAATATCGATATCACACAAAGGACGAATAACATGCACAGCGAAATTCAAATACTTGCGCTTTTTGGCCTTTTGATTGTCGTTACAGTTTGTGTACAAGCAGCACTCGCTATACCTCATTTTGGCTTGAAATACTTGGTCGGGGCACGAGATGAAGACGTGATACCAAAAGGCATAGTTGCTAGGTTAAAACGCGCCACGCAAAACAATATCGAAACCTTCACCTACTTTGCTCCGGTTGTTCTTTTGATCCACCTGCAAGATTTGGGCGCAGAATCCACCCTTTTGGCCGCGCAAATATTTTTGATTTCACGGCTTGTGTATGTTCCTGCCTATATTTCAGGGGTTCCGTTTTTGAGAACAACGATATGGTCAATTGGTTTTTGCGCAACGCTTTATCTTTATTTCGCGGCTTTGCTTTAATGAATGAAATGGGGGCGCGTTGTAACGGCGATCACTGTACGCCCCCAATCTTCGTTTGTAATGTACATAAATGATCTTGGCATCGAACTATCGAGTTCGTCATGCACATTATTAACCTCCATCTAGACAGATGGAGCCCACGTCCAGCAATGCTACTTTGAGGATGCGAGTGTGACGTGGGCAGGCAGAACGTGCCACCATATACGTTTCAGGATTGGCGGTTTGGCATTGCGGTTTTTACCACACATTAAAGCGCTTATTGTGGCAGAATATGCCAGTATTCCGCCATATTGAGGTTGATAAAGCAATGTAATGCCTCTGGTTTGGGTGTAAACATCGCGCAAACAACTTTCAGGAACCCACACATGTCAAAGCCATCCAACAACCCGCCCGAAGGCCTTGCAACCCGCGCTATTCATTTCGGTTATAACCCCCATGACGAACACGGGGCGTTAACGCCGCCGCTGCACCTGACCTCGACCTATGCGTTTGAAACCACCGAAGCCGCTGGCGAAGTTTTCGCCGGAGAGCGCGAGGGCTTTGTTTATTCCCGCGTTGGCAACCCGACTAGCGATCTGTTGGAACGCCGCATTGCCAATCTTGAGGGCGGCGAAGCGGCGCTGGCCACATCGTCGGGCATGGGGGCAATCACGGCGCTGTTCTGGACGTTTCTTGAGGCGGGCGATGAAATCATCACCGATCTTACATTATATGGCTGCACATTTTCACTGTTTGGCCATGGCTTCCCGCGTTTCGGCATCAAGGTCACGCATATCGATATGACCGATCCGGCCAATCTGGAAGCGGCGATCAATGACAAAACCAAATTCGTATATTTTGAAACCCCCGCCAACCCGAATATGCGGATTATCGACATTGCGGCGGTATCTAAAATCGCCCATGCCAACGGCGTTCAGGTGATTGTTGATAACACCTATGCCACGCCAATCATCACCCGCCCGATTGAACTGGGCGCGGATTTTGTCGTGCATTCGGCGACAAAATACCTTGGCGGGCATGGTGATTTGCTGGCCGGTATCGTGGTTGGCCGGTTGGAAGAAATGATCGAGGTGCGCACGGTTGGGGTCAAAGACATGACCGGCGCGGTAATTTCTCCGTTTAATTCGATGCTGATTCTGCGCGGCCTAAAAACACTTGAATTGCGCATGGAGCGTCACAGCCAAAACGCCCTGAAAATCGCGCAAATGCTGGAAGCGCACGAGGCGGTTGAGTGGGTGAATTACCCGGGGCTGGACAGTTTTGCCCAGCGTGATCTGGCCACCCGCCAGATGGCGATGTTTGGCGGTATGATCGCGTTTGAGGTCAAGGGCGGTTTTGAGGCTGGTAAGGCGGTGATGAACGCGCTGAACCTTATCACTCGCGCGGTAAGCCTTGGCGATGCCGAAACCCTGATCCAGCATCCGGCCTCGATGACCCACGTCACCTATGCCCCCGAAGAGCGCGAGGCGCATGGCATCAGCGAGGGCCTGATCCGCATTTCCGCCGGTCTGGAAAATGTTGATGACATTCTTGCCGACCTCGCCCAAGCCCTGCAAAAAGCCTAAGGAAACCGTTATGCCTGTCGATATTGCCCGCCTGAAACAGATCGAAAACCGGCTGTTGTGGCTGTCTTGCTGGATGGTCCATAATGCCAATCATTCGCGTGCCAAAGATGATGGTTCGGTCAAGGTGGGCGGGCATCAGGCATCGTGTGCATCGATCACCTCGATCATGACGGCGCTGTATTTCCACACCTTGCGCCCGCAAGATCGTGTGGCGGTCAAGCCCCATGCTTCGCCGGTTTTCAACGCGATCCAGTATCTGATGGGCAACCAGAGCCTTGAAAAACTGCAAGGTTTCCGTGCTTACGGCGGCGCGCAATCCTACCCTAGCCGGACCAAAGATATTACCGATGTGGACTTTTCGACCGGCTCGGTGGGCTTGGGGGTTGCGGTAACAGCGTTTGCCTCAATTGTGCAGGATTATCTGGCGGCGAAACCGTGGGTAAACAACCCTAAAAACGGGCGCATGGTGGCGCTGGTCGGGGATGCTGAAATGGACGAGGGCAACATTTATGAATGCCTGCAAGAGGGCTGGAAGCACGAGCTGCGCAATACGTGGTGGATCATTGATTACAACCGTCAAAGTCTAGACGGGGTGGTCCGCGAGGGGTTGTCAGAACGAATAGAGGCGATTTTCACCGCCTTTGGCTGGGATGTGGTGCGGATTAAATATGGTGTGCTGCAACTGGCGGCTTTTGCGGAAACCGGCGGGGCGGCGTTGCGAGACTGGATTGATAACTGCCCCAACCAGATGTATTCGGCCCTGACCTATCAGGGCGGGGCGGCATGGCGTGAACGGCTGCTGGCGGATCTGGGCGAAACGGTTGGCGTTTCTGACCTGTTGGCGCGGCGATCCGATGCAGAACTGTCGGAGCTGATGAATAACCTTGGCGGTCACTGCATCGAGACCCTGACCAGCACGTTCAACAGCATAGACCATGACCGCCCCACGGTTTTTGTCGCCTACACCATCAAAGGCTGGCGCACGCCGCTAGCGGGGCACAAAGACAACCACGCGGGGTTGATGACACCAAACCAGATGGCCGCGTTTCAGGCCGATATGGGCGTGGAAAAGGGGCAGGAATGGGAGGCGCTGGCCACCCTCGAAAACCCCGCCGCCGTTCAGGACTGGCTGCAAACCGTGCCGTTTTTTGCCAAGGGCACACGGCGTTTCGATGCTGACGTTATTCCCACCAGCGGACCGGTTTTTCTGAGTGACCGCGCCGAAAGCACCCAAGCCGGATTTGGCAAGATCCTCGACCACCTGGCCCGCAGTGATGATCCGGTCGCCGCGCGCATTGTGACTACCTCGCCCGATGTGACGGTCTCGACAAATCTGGGTGGCTGGGTTAATCGCAAAGGCCTGTTTGCTCGCGAAGGCCGCGCCGATACCTTCCGCGATGAAAAAATCCCCTCCACCCAGAAATGGCAGTTTTCGCCAAACGGTCAGCATATTGAACTGGGCATTGCCGAGATGAACCTGTTCTTGTTGCTGGGCGCGGCTGGCCTGTCGCATTCTCTGTTTGGTGAACGCCTGTTGCCGATTGGTACAGTTTATGACCCATTCGTGGTGCGCGGGTTGGATGCGTTGAATTACGCCTGTTACATGGACGCGCGTTTCATGATTGTCGGCACCCCGTCGGGCATCACTCTGGCCCCCGAGGGCGGCGCGCATCAATCCATCTCAACCCCGTTGATCGGCATCGCGCAGGACGGTTTGGCCGCATTTGAACCTGCCTATCTGGACGAATTGGCGATCATCATGGACTGGTCGTTTGATTACATGCAACGCAGCGGCGAAAATGATCCGGACGAGCGTACATGGCTGCGCGATGAAACCGGCGGCGCGGTCTATCTGCGCCTGTCCACCCTGCCACTGGAACAGCCCCACGACCGCGACAGCGCCGAATTCCGCCAAAGCGTGATCGACGGGGCCTATTGGTTACGTGAACCCGGCCCGAATTGCGAGATCGTGATAGCCTATCAAGGCGTTGTCGCCCCAGAAGCTATCGCTGCGGCTGGCCGTATCGGCACGGGTCGGCGCGATATTGGGGTGCTGGCAAGTTACCTCTGCGGATCGTTTGAACGCAGGCTGGCACGCCGCCACGCGTATGCGAAAACGCGGCCATAAAGACGCTCAAAGCCATATCGAGCGTATGCTGGGCGCCATCCCGCGCCATTGTCTGCTTATCACGGTAATTGATGGTCACCCCGCCACGCTTTCGTGGCTGGGCGGCGTGCAGGGCCACCGCACCGTATCGCTTGGGGTTGAACATTTCGGCCAAACCGGAACGGTGCAGGACCTCTATCATCACTATGGAATTAACGCCGAAGCAATCGTCGCTGCGGCAAGCGAGCTATCGGTGGGGCGCAAGATTTCTCATATTCTGTAGAGGCGCGTCCCCTTATTGATGTGATCCAACAAGGCGTCATTATAAGGCTTGCCACTTAATAACACTAAGGCGGGACATTTAGTGAATATGCGTTTGCTCGAATGCTGGGGGAATACCTGTTTTTGCGCAGAGGCTCAACGCTGCGCAAAACCCCACGAGTTATAATTGAATCTGGTGTTTGTGTTGCAAAGCATCAATCCAACCAAAGGAGATACACCACCATGAACACGAGTAACATTGTTGATTTAGGCAGTCGAGACGGGATTTCGGACGGGCTGACGGATTTTCTGAGAACGGGGGAGCAACAATTGATAGCGACAGCGGTTGAGGCTGAACTCGAGAGTTTTTTGGCACAATATGGGAGTGCTCGCACGAAGACGGGTCATGCGGCTGTCGTTCGCAACGGGCATCATCCGGACCGCCCTGTGCAAACGGGGATTGGTCCGGTGAGTGTGCGCATTCCCAAGGTTCGCTCCAAGACCGGCGCGCCCGTGACGTTTCGATCTGCGCTTGTGCCACCCTATGTTCGCAAAACAAAATCACTGGAGCTGGCCTTACCGTGGCAGTATCTGAAAGGTGTTTCCAGCGGCGAAATGGGCGCGGCTTTGAAGGCTCTTCTTGGGCCGGATGCCACGGGATTTTCGGCCAATACAGTGGCGCGCCTGAAGCGGGAATGGGCCAAGGAATATGAAGGCTGGCGCGAACATCCGCTGGACAAAGAGCCATGGGTCTACATCTGGGCTGACGGGATTTACAGCGGGCTACGGGGCGAGCAAGACAAGCCGTGTGCCCTTGTTATCATTGGCATCAAGTTCACCGACGGAGCAGAAACCAACAAAAACAATCAGGCCGCTGCATGACTGGAAAATCTCTAACACCAGATTTGTCAATGAGCGCGGGGAGATTGCCGAGGCCCCATAACGAATGTGTTTGCTGGTTTCGGAAACAGTTTGGTAATGCTCGCCCCCGAGCGATACTGTGCGGTAGCCAGAAACCCCGCCGAGCCACGAGAGTGCCGCAGGGAGACCGTCTATCACGGTGATCAGCAGACGCTGGGGTGGGATGTCGTCAGCATCCGCGCGATATGGCTTGTGGCGGAGCCATGCCCGCGTTTGCGCATACAGGTCGCCGCATGCCAGTCGGCGTTCAGGCGGTTGGCCGATGTGATCGCCATCACATCGATATCGCGCCGGTTAGAGCCAATACGCCCGGAAGCCTTGATTGCCTCGGACATGGGGCTGTTCAAGCGACAGCGTGGATAAACCACGAACAATATGATCAAGGCCCGCCTGAAACAGCGGGCCTTTTTAGGCTACACATCCAGTTCAGACCCTAAGTCAAAAATCCCCCTCTCCAATATTGACAGAGTTCATCATTTGTCACATTGTCTGACAAACGGCATTCACATTGAGAGAGTCACATGCGATTACGCCAAATCAATATCGCAACTTCATATCAAGAGGTCTTTCAGCAGCTTGAGAGCGCCATCTTGAAAGGTAGCATCAAGATTGGCGAGACTATCCCGACCGAGGCCGAATTGTGCCGGATATTCGGGGTAAAACGTTCAAGCGTGCGTGAAGGGATTAGGCTGCTTGAGCAAAGTGGTTTGGTCGCGCGCGGAGCGGGCCGGCGATTGATTGCAACTGCGCCAGCCACCGACCGGACGTCGGAAAATTTCATAAGGTCTGCAACGTTGAATGCGGTGACCCTTAGGGAGCTGTGGCGCGTAGAGCGTGAGTTGGAAGCGCTGGCCTGTCGCTTGGCTTGCGAGGTCGCGCGATCCGAACATCTGGACCGCCTCGCAGCAAATATCAAAGAAACCCGTCGAAGCGCCGGCGACCCGAAAGCGACGACCCGACTCGACATGGAGTTTCATCGCCTGCTCAGTCAGGCTACCGGTAATAGAGCCTTAACCATTGCCCGCGATCCACTGGGTATTTTGCTTTATGCTTCAACCGATTTTCTGATTGCACGATTGGATCAATCCACCGGCAGGTTGATCACGGCACATGAAAACATCCTCGCAGCAATCCGTGCGAAAGACGTGGATCTGGCTGTGTTGTGGATGACCCGTCACATGGACGACTTTAAGCGCGGTTGCACCATGTCCGGTGCTGATTTCGATCAACCAATTTCGGATTTCGTCGACCACGAAACCCTCGCTGCACTGATCCGTGCCCAACCGGAGACATCCTTACCATGACGAAAATAGATTTTTCGGTTGGCTCACTTTCTAGCTGGTTAGCGAAAGTCGTGCCTGATGCAGGACCGATTGCCGAGGTTGCGCGTTTCAAAGGCGGCCAATCCAACCCAACATACCTGCTGGACATGCAAAGCGGGCGCAAGCTGGTACTGCGGCGCAAACCTTTTGGCGACCTCCTTAAGTCTGCCCATGCAGTAGATCGTGAATACAGGGTGCAAAAGGCGCTCGCGCAAACCGATGTGCCTGTGGCCCCGATGCTGGCGTTGTGTGACGATGAATCCGTAATTGGATCAATGTTTTACGTGATGGATCATGTAGATGGACGCATCCTTTGGGATCCGGCCTTACCCGAGCAAAGCAAAGCTGATCGCGGAAAAATTTATGTCCGCATGGCCGAAACGCTGGGGGCGATCCATCGGGTTGATTTGACCGAAACAGGGTTGGACGGTTTCGGGCGCCCCGGAAATTATTACCAACGCCAAATATCTCGCTGGGGGCGGGCTTATCGCGAAACCGCCACGGTTGAGCGCCCCGAGATGGACTGGGTTATGAAATGGCTGGAAGAAACCTCTTGTCCTGCTGATGATCGGGTAACACTGGTGCACGGGGATTTCCGACTGGACAACCTGATTTTTGCCACCGGCAGCACACAGGTACTGGCGGTGCTGGATTGGGAGATATCGACGCTCGGCCACCCGTTTGCAGATATCTCTTATCAATGCATGCAGTGGCGTCTGCCACAGGGCGGCGCATTTCCCGGGCTTGTGGGACTTGATCGCACGGCGCATGGCTTGCCCAGTGAGGAAGAATATCTCGCAATGTATTGCCGTGCCGCTGGCATCAGCGAAATCCCTCACTGGCCCTATTACATTGCTTTCAACTGTTTCCGAATGGTTGCCATTCTAGATGGCATTTTGCACCGGATCAAACAAGGAACAGCAGCTGATCCTGACCGAGGGCGCGAGATGGGCAAGGTCATTCCTGACCTTTTGGCCATCGCAATGCAACAAATCAATAGCTTCAAATAAAGGATAGATCATGGATTTTTCGATCCCCCCACACGTTCAAAACCTCACCGAAAGAACGCGCGATTTCGTCCGGTCAAAGATTATTCCGTTCGAGAAAGACCCTCGTTGGGGGGCGCATGGGCCAAGCGACGAAATGCGTGACGAAATGAACGATCTGGCCCGCGAAGCTGGGCTATTCATGCCACACGGGCCGAAAGATTTCGGTGGGCTGGGGCTGAATATGGTCGATCGTGCCTTTGTTCTGGAGGCGTCGGGCTATTCCATGCTCGGCCCCGTGGCCATGCACTGCGCCGCGCCAGACGAGGGCAACACCCACATGCTGGATGTGGTCGCCAACCCCGCACAGCGCGAGAAATATCTTAGACCGCTGGTTGAAGGCGCGCGCTCCTGTTTTGCAATGACCGAACCTGACGGCGCTGGGTCGGATCCGATGCTGATGAATACCACCGCCGAAAAAACCTCTGATGGCTATCTAATCAATGGGCGCAAATGGTTTATTACCGGTGCTGCCGGTGCGCGATTCATGATCATCATGGCCAAGATAAAAGGCGGGCCGCTGGATGGCGAGGCCACCATGTTCCTGACCGATCTGCCGCGCAAAGGTATCCGCATAGCCAAGGAACAGAACTCGATGGACAGCAGTTTTACTGGCGGCCATGCGGTAATCGAGTATGACAATCTTGTTCTGCAGGAAGATGATATCTTGGGGGAAGTCGGCAAAGGTTTCGATTATGCACAAGTACGCCTAGCCCCCGCGCGACTGACCCATTGTATGCGCTGGCTTGGCTCGGCACAGCGCGCACAGGACGTTGCTGCCGATTACGCCTCAAAACGTATGGCGTTTGGTAAACTGCTGGCTAGTCATGAAGGTGTTAGCTTCAAACTGGCCGATAGCGAAATGGAAATGCGCAGTGCGCGATTGTCTATGTTGCAAGCCTGCTGGGTGCTGGATCAGGGCGGGCGCGGCACCACCGAAAGCTCAATGGCCAAGGTGCAATGTTCGGAAATTTCGTGGGAGGTGGTGGACCGCGCTGTTCAAATCCTTGGCGGACAAGGTATGACAGACGACACCATCGTCGCTCGCATCTTTCGTGACATTCGTGCTTTCCGCATCTATGACGGTCCATCCGAAGTGCACCGCTGGTCGATCGGGCGAAAGGTGGTTAAGGCAATCCGGACAAGAAACGAGGCGGTGATATGATGCTTAACGGTAAAACTGCCGTGGTTACCGGTGGCTCGCGAGGGATCGGGCTGGCAATTGCCAAGGCGCTACTGGATGCGGGCGCAAAAGTGATGATCACAGGCCGCAATCAGGAAACGCTGGACAAAGCGGCAGCAGAGTTAGGTGTTGGTGCCAGCGGTTTTGCCTCGGATGCCTCTAATGAGGCCGATGTGCAAGCGCTGGCGGATCACGCTGAATCCCTGTTTGGCGGTGTGGACATTCTGGTTAACAATGCGGGGATCAACCCCTATTACAAACGCGCCGAGCATACCGAACTGGCCGAATGGCAGCACATTATCGACGTCAACCTGACCGGTGTTTTCCTGTGCACCCGCGCTTTTGGGCAGCAGATGTTGGCGCGTGGTAACGGGTCAATTATCAATATAACGTCGGTTGCGGCCCATACGGGCCTGACCCGCAGTGCTGCCTATTGTGCGGCCAAGGCGGGGGTCGAGGCGATGGCCAAGTCCCTGACTAAGGACTGGGCCGCGCGCGGCGTGCGGGTTAATAATGTGGCGCCGGGATACGTAAAAACCGACCTCACGGCAGGGCTTGCTGCCAATGACACTTTGCGCGCAACGATTGAAGCCCGCACGCCTATGGCCCGCCTTGCTGAGCCTCGGGAAATGGCCGGCGCGGTTGTATTTCTGGCCTCGGATGCGGCCAGTTACATGAGCGGGGCAACCGTTGCTGTGGACGGAGGCTGGATAGCCACATAGCCGAACAAAAAACACAATAAAGGCACATTAAATGAACTCATCAGCTACCGAACTTCTGAACTTTCTGGAGCTTGAATTCAAAGGCGCGGACAACTTCCATGGCACAGGCGCGGGTGGTGAAAGTAGCACGCGGATTTTTGGGGGTCACGTCATCGCTCAATCGCTGATGGCCGCTTGTATGACTGTGCCACAAGACCGCCCCTGCCACTCGCTACACGCCTATTTTTTGCGCCCCGGGAATACTTCGTTGCCAGTTGAATACGAAGTTGAGCGCAGTCGGGACGGGCGGGGCTTTAGCAACCGGCGGGTCATTGCGGTACAAAACGGCAAGCAGATTCTTAACATGACCGCATCCTTCCATTTGCCGCGCGAGGGCTGGTCACACCAGCATCCGATGCCGGATGTGCCGGGTCCCGAGGGCATAAAAGAACGCGCCCAATTGCGTGCAGAATCCGCCCATCTTATCAACGAAGACCGACGCGCTGATTTTCTACTTGATCGTCCTATCGAGATCCGCGAAACGGCTCCGCGCCATTTTATTGCGCCTGAACCAACAGATGACCACGCCAATATGTGGTTTCGCATGAAGGCCGCTAAGGGGAGCGATCCGCGCATTCAGCAATGCATTTTGGCCTACGCCTCAGACCTGAATCTGCTTGAGGCATCGCTGCGCCCGCATGGCCTAACGTGGTTTCAGGAACGTGTAGCCACCGCAAGCCTTGATCACGCAATCTGGTTTCACGCTCCAGTCCAGTTCGAGAATTGGCATCTATATTCGGTAGACAGTCCGTGGGCCGGAGACGAGCGCAGCTTTAACCGGGGCGCAATATATAGCCAAGACGGCGAACTTGTCGCCTCGGTCACACAAGAAGCATTGTTGCGGAAAATTTGATCCCGCGTTTACCCCTAAGCGCATCACTTTAGGGGAGGGGAATAATAATTGATCTGGCCATTATCCAGAATCCCAATGAGCTCTGCCTTCAATATCTTGCCGGTCGCGGTAGCAGGCAGTTTATCCTGAACAATGATCATTGTCGGGAATTTGTATCCGGCAAGCTGGCTTGCAGCATGCGCTTTTAGGGTGGCCTCATCCGGATGGGCACCAGCGGCTGGTTGAACAAAGGCGATGACTTCTTCGTTGCCCTCTACCTCGGGTGGAAACACATTGAAGCCTGAACGGACAATCGGCTCCTTGCAGCCAACACTGACATCATCGGTGAATTCAGCCGTATTAGTGGCACAAACGCCGGCTCTGGTTTCGGTCAGGCCATAGCCGTTTTGTAGTGGTAGGCCGATGAATTTTTCAACAGCTCGTTTCCAAGCTGGATCAAGCGGTGCGCCGCCCGAAGAAACATAGCGAAGCTGGTGGTTTTCTATCCATTCCACCTCTTGTTCGCGCAGGTATTGCATCAGGGCCGCGTGCATCTGCGGCACTGCGGGTAATACGGTAATGCCTTCACGGACCAAGTCTTGATATAGCACTCTCGGGCTGAAACGATTGCACAAATGCACACAGCCTCCGACCCGCAAACCGGCCATTACCACTGAGGCCAAGCCGAACACATGGGTGATCGGCGAAGCGGCAAACAACTTGTCCTTATGGGTCATCACCCGCAGCGCGCCCGAGACAGCGGATCCGAATAGCAGGTTCCCGTGGGTCAGCATCACGCCCATGGGTTGGCCAGTTGTTCCTGTGGTATAAAGCATCACCGCTACTTGAGCACGTCCCTCTTGAACCGGTTCGGGGTTGGGGGGCTGGAGTGTGGAAATAGCGACAGTGCCAAAGCGGCCGGCCACGGTGATGGCATTAGCCCTTTGTGCGTGACGCCGCGCTTCATCGGATGCGTCTATTGCGAAGATTGCTATACGCGGGCGAGCATGGGCGATGAGGCGGGTGATCTCTGTCTCGGTCAAGCGAGAGTTGACGAGCACAACCCATGCGTCGGTCCGGCTGGCGGCCAGTATGAAAGCCACGGCGGTTGCGCTATTTTCGACTATGAGCAATACACGATCGCCAGCCTTCACCCCGTTTTCACGGAACTGCGTGCTCGCGTCATCCAAGGCTAGGCGCAAATCGCCATAGCTGTAGATAGTGATGTCATAGTCCACCAGCGCACGGGAATTTTCCTCATGCGGTTCAATGATCTGGTGCAAGCGGGTGAGGGTTTCTTGTCTCATAGCTCTATCCTTCGGTCTTTCGTGCGACGCGGCGAAAAACGCCGTTAGAGGTGGCCAGCATCTGACCGTTTTCATCTTCGAGAGAGGACGTCACAAACAGCAACTTACGTCCGCCGCCAGTAACTTTTCCGCGCGCAATGACTCGCCCCGACTTTGCTGGAGCGATATAGTTGATCGTTAGCGATACAGTAATAACGGGCGGGAACGTTTCGCGGTCCAAATGAAGACGAGCAGTTGCACCGCTCGCCGTATCCAGCAGGACGCCGACAAACCCACCATGCACAGCACCAACAGAGTTGATGTGTTTTGGCTGGATTTCAAACCGACAAAACCCAGTGCCGTCCATCGCTTCACCCACCTCATACCCCAGCAATTCTTGCGCTGCGCTTTCGGCAGGTATCAGGCGTAATTCCTTGGTGCTCATGCCACGCCCAAACTAATAAAACGCGCAAGATGGTGGTCCGTATCGCCAAACATATGATCAATCAAAACAATCCGTTTGGCAAAATGGGCCAGATCATATTCTTGTGTCATATCGATGCCACCGTGCAATTGAATCGTTTCTTCTGCCACCTGTCGACCAACGCGGCCAATCAGGTTTTTAGCAGTAGAAATATACAAATCACGGTTCGGCTCATCCAGATTTGCAGCCGCATTGATCACGCTGGAGCGCGCTTGTTCAATTTCCACCAGAATATCGGCCACACGGTGCTGCAACACCTGAAATTTGCCAATCGGGCGGCTAAATTGCTGACGGGTTTTCGGGTATTCATTGGTCAGCTCCTTGGCGCTTTCCATAGCTCCCAGTGCTTCGGCACAAACAGCAACAATTGCGCGGGCATGGACGGTTTCCAACGCCGCCAGTGCCTTGCCTTCGTCCCCTAAAAGAGCAGCGGAGGACACTTTAAGATCACTCAAAACAATCTCGGCGGTATTCCCACCCGTCAAAGTTGGATAGTTTCGGCGCTCCGTTATATCTGCATCCAACAGGAATAGAGAACTCCCGTTTTGATCACCTACATCACCCGAGGTGCGAGCGCTGACGATCACTTTGTCAGCTGCTGCGCCGTTCAACGCCACCGCCTTATAGCCGTTCAGAACGTATCCGCCATCAAAGGCTTTGGCTGTGGTTTCCACATAGCTTAGGTCATATCAGCTGGCAGGCTCTCCATGGGCCAGTGCCGGTTGCATGCTGCCCGCGATCACTTGTGCCAGCAGTTCCCTTTGCGCGTCATTGCCAAGTGCAGCAATCGACCCACCTGCCAGCACGCTGGTTTCCAGTAACGGGTCTACCGCGCCGGCACGGCCCAGTTCCTCAAAAACCACTGCAAGGTCGAAACCCGCACCGCCAAAACCGTAATCGACTTCAGAAAACACTGCGCCGATGACGCAAGATCTGCCATATCAGACCAGATTTGCGCCGAGAACCCGTTGCCCTCGGTTATGATGCGATTGCGGTTTTCGGTGGTGTAGTGATCCGCCAGAAAACGGCGCAGGCTGTCTTGCAACATCTGGCGTTCTTTAGTTAAGTTAAAATCCATGATGTTCCCCTAACGCGCCAGAATTGCTTTGGTAATGATTGTTCGTTGAATTTCGTTTGATCCGCCAAAAAACGATAACTTGCGATTATTGAAATAGCTGGCGGCCGCTGTGCTGACGCCATCCGGCCCAACGGGTGGTTGGTTTTCACCTTCGATCGAATCCGGAAACGGCAGGGCATATGGGCCCATTGCACGGCGGAACAGATCGGTGATTTCCTGTCTGGTTACCGTGCCCTTGAGTTTCAGCATAGAGCTTTCAGCCCCGGGTGCCTGACCGTGCGCCGCCGCCGAGATCACCCATAAATTGGTAGTCGCCATAGCCATCAGGTCAATCTCGACCTGTGCAATACGCGCCGCGAAATGCGGATTTTCGATCAACGGTTTCCCCGCATCCATCACCTGACGCGCCACGCGCTTGACCTCTGACCGGCCCGCACGGGAAAAGCCCACACCGGCGATATTGGTGCGCTCGTGGGTCAGCAGGAATTTGGCATAGGTCCAGCCGTCGTTTTCCTTGCCAACAAGGTTTTCAACGGGCACTTTCACATCGTCAAAAAACACCTCGTTCACTTCGACGCTACCATCGAGCAAACGGATAGGGCGAACTTCGATCCCCGGCGTGTTCATGTCAATCAGCAAAAAGGAAATCCCCGCTTGCGGTTTGCAGTCAACATCTGTGCGCACGCGGCAAAAAATCATGTTGGCGTGCTGGCCCAAAGTCGTCCAGGTTTTTTGCCATTTACGATATAGTGATCGGCCTCGCGCACGGCACGGTTTTTGACAGGCGCCAGATAGGACCCCGCACCCGGTTCGGAATACCACTGACACCACCAGTCATCACCGTTGAAATCCGCGGCAAATAATGCGCCTTTTGTATGTCCGACCCAAAGGCCTGCAAAACAGGCCCTAGCATCGCCAGCCCGAAAGACAAGCTGCGTGGCGCAAAAGCCGATGTGGTTTCTTCCTCAAAAACATGGCGCTGCACCGCGTTCCAGCCGGCCCGCCATATTCCTTTGGCCAATTCCCAGCCAGCCGCGGCTGTTCAGGATGGCGTGCCATTCTTCCATGTCTGCTTTGCTTAAACCTTTGACGAGCCGCACCTTTTCCGACAGTCGTTCGGGTGGATTTTCGGCCAGAAATGCGCGAACTTCGGCGCGAAAGGCTTGTTCTTCTTCTGTGAATTTAAGATCCATTTTCCTGCCTTAGCTAAAAATTTCGAACAGTCCGGCAGCACCCTGACCACCGCCGATGCACATGGTAACAACGCCCCATTTCGCCTTGCGACGACGCCCTTCCAGCAGGATCGCGCCAGCCAGCCGCG
>MAAC01016653.1_pt1 | contig 17810 bp, 9 predicted proteins | sample 1115981 | NCBI WGS metagenome assembly MAAC01 (sample SAMN04961126, study PRJNA320927) | seawater metagenome | isolation source: sample BD02T64 sea water enriched with oil for 64 days | place: USA:Gulf of Mexico | collected 2013-07-27 | reverse complement strand
GAAGTAAAGTATGATCTAAAAAGGTTTGTATTTCCAGAGAAGCCCATAGAGTTTTCATTAAATTGATCTGTCATCTTTCCCCATAACATAAAACCACTATTTGCAAGAGCAGCTTCTTCTGGCTGATCTCCTAAATGCTCAAGAATCATATAAACATCATTACTTGTGGCATTCCACAGAGTGTTTTTATAATCGTTAAGAATGTTTACTCGAGATTGATCGTAGGCGTTCCACGCTCCTATATTTCCTATAGTAACATTTTGCGTAAAACCTTTAGATAAATCAAATCTAAAGCCATCTATACGATATTCATCAACCCAATATTCTAAGGTCTGTTTTACATACTCTTTTGTCCACTGACTTTCATGATTGAAATCGTAACCTACATTAAAATCATGCGTAGGAGTAGGATTTAAATAAGGATTATTTGATGCAGGTCTAAAGTTTGCTTGATCCCACCACATTTGACATAAAGGACTCTGACTGAAAGCGTGATTATAAACTACATCTATAATAACTGCAATACCTTTAGAATGACATAAGTCTATAAGCTCTTTAAATTTCTCTGGTGTACCATAGGCTTTGTCTAAAGCACCATGAAATTTAGGATTATAACCCCAACTGTCAGTACCTTCAAATTCGTTTACAGGCATAAATTGTAAGGCATTTATACCTAGTGTTTCTAAGTAATCTATGCGATCAATAATTTGCTGGAAGCTATCCTCTTCAGAAAAGTCGCGAGCTAAAATCTCATATATAACTAGGTTCTCTTGATCTGGTTTTTGAAAATTGTTTGTAGTCCAGTTGTATGGAGTCGCTTGATATGTATGTAATGAAACATCGCCAGTAGTCTGTCCATCAGGATAAGCAGGTAAATTAGGGAAATTACCTGGTTTAATGAATTGATCGCTACCAGGGTCCAGAATTAATTCTGAAAAAGGGTCTGCAATTTTAATATCATAATCTACTAAGTACTGGTATTGAAACACTTGATTTGCAGTAAATTCAGAAGCGGGAACAGTTACCCAAAAATAATCACCGTCTTTATTCATTTGATAATTAGGGTCTAAGTTCCAGTTTGAAAAGTCACCTATGAGCATGACATCGCTCTTTAAAGGTGCTGCTAAGAGAAAAGTAACGCTACCATCTGCGTTTTCATTCACACCATTTTTTAAACCTGCTGGGCGAGGTAAGTTTTGTGTCGCTGTGGGAACAAATACGTTTACAGAATTTGAAGAAGTGTTAGTACCATTGTCTGCAAAAATGGAAAAAGTAAAAGCACCAGTATTTGTAAATGTATAGTTAGTACTTATATTCATTGCATTTGCCGTAGCAATACTAGTTCCATTTGCACTAAGTTCTAGCGCAGTATTTTGTGATGATTCACCAGATACAGTAATAGATTGATTTAAGTTAAAAATAGCGCCATTTTGTGGAGATGTAATAGCTGTATTTAATCCAGGAGGAAAAACATCTAAGAAAATATCAGGATTTGTTTGAACTGTAGCACTAGAGTTCCTAATTACTAAACATATTTCTGAAACGACATCGCCAGGCGCTACGTTATAAAATTGTTCAATAGAGGAAGGTAATGTAAGTTGGTAATTATTTCCACCAGCATTTACAAATTGAGGAGCCCCATTGTTGTCATTAAATGTAGGTACAATAATATTTTGCCATCTCTGTCCATTTATCGTTACACCAGTATAGGCATAAAATGTTCCAGGTTCGTTTTCCAGTGCGGTTCCAGTAGCATCAAATAAGATGGTAACTTGATCTGTTTGTGTAGCTGTAGAGGGCTGTAATGTTACCTGCGCTTTCGCGAAAGCGAAACATAATAAAGCTACAAAACATAGAGTAATCTTTCTCATATTTTCAGTTTTAAGCAAAAAAAAGGCCGTTGCCAGCCTTTTCTTTGAATTGAATTATTTTTTTAAATCGATGTAGCCGTATAAGAGTAAGCTCTCGGAGTACTAAGATCTAGTTCTACTTTGTACATTCCTGGTGCTTGATCAAAGGTAAGGTCGCTTCCATTAAATCCTAATAAATCTGGATTATCTGAACTCTGTCCAAAATTGTTAGTAGGTGATCCCCAATCATCATTTGCTCTAAATTTGAATTGGTCTTGAGATAACGTTACAGTAACTTCCCATTTTTGAGTAGTAGCATTATAGCTCATATCAGTGTCAGGATCATTCCAGTCGTTAGGTGTCGCAGTACCTATCATAGCCCAGCTAGTAGGTGTAGCTGTCCAGGTTGCATCGCTAAAATCTCCGTTTCCATCTGGATCTGTGTTTACAGTAATGTAATAGAAACCAGCTCCAGGAACAGAAAGGTCTCCACCTGATAAACTTAACTCGCCTGGTGTTCCAGAGTCTCCAAATGCTTCATCCCAGTCTTGTTCTAAAGTGAACTTGAAATTAGGAGTAGCAACATCCATATTAATAAATCCTTCATACTCTGTGCTTCCAAATTCAACTGCTTCTAAATAAGGAGTTGCAGCATCTCCAGGAGCCCAGTCTGCACCGTAACCGCTTGCAGCAGCATAGTTACCAGGAACCCATAATCTAGGGCTTTCAGTGGTGTAAGACGTTACAGCAAGGGCTAAAACATCAGAGATCATAGGATCCATTGATGCGTCTGCCGTTGTGGCCACAACTCTCATAGCAACCACACCTTCAGTAAATGGTGTTAATCCTACTTCAGCTGCAACTTCATTTAACCTTTCTACGCTTAGACTTACGTTATCCTCATTTGTCGTGGTTACTGTAATAGCGTTATCAAAATTTGTTGCATCATTAGAAGCTTGAACTTCATAAGACACAGAAATAGGAGTAGAGAAGTCTACGGTAGTCCATACAAGACGTTCAGCAAGGTTATCTTTAGTCTCAAAAGTTAAAATGTATGAAGTCGCTGGAGTTGATTTAAAAGACAATTGAGTAGTAGGTTGATCGATAAACAATTCTTCATCATCTTCACTACAAGAAATAGTTGCCGCAATCGCTAGAAAAGACAACATTAAAATTGAAAACTTTTTCATTTTGTAAAAATTTATTTATTAGTATCCAGGGTTTTGGACTAGGTTTGAATTTAAATTAAGTTCTGTGGTAGGTATAGGATATAAATCCCTAAAAGCAGGAGTTGTTGTACCACTTTGTACGTTTCCTTTCCATTCCCAAATTCCGTTTGAGGAGAATTGATTAAAACGTATAAGATCTTGTCTTCTGTGGCCTTCCCAATGAAGTTCTCTAGCTCTTTCTTCTAAAATAAAATCTAGATTAATATCTGATCCTGTTATATTACCAGAATTATCTCCATAAGCTCTCTCTCTCAATATATTGATATAATTTGCTGCGGTGTTTAAATCACCACCAGCACCTCTTGCAACTATTTCAGCATACATAAGATAAGCATCTGCTAATCTAAATACTGGCATATCTGTACTCACGAAAGTAGGATTTACAGCTGGACTACCATCTAAGTTAACATTTTGAAATTTTACAATTGCAAATCCATCTGTAAAACTGCCTACATCAGCAATACTTTTATTTTGTCCATCTACATAGAAGTTTTCTCTACGATCTGCAGAATTTTCTTCATTAGGAAACAACTCCACAAACTCTGGAGTAGTGCGTATTCCACCCCAACCTGCATCGAGACCATATTCTGCAGGATTCATACTACCACCTACAGGAGCGTGAGATAAAAATGTCGTACCTCCAAATGTTTGAGTGTTATCACCATCATAATTTACTGTCCAGATAAACTCATTTTGAGCTCCATTAGAATCATTATCTGCTAAAAACAAAGCTTCATAACCTAAATTAGTGTCTATTTGATAACCTTGGCCTATAACTAAATTTACATAGGTTAAAGCATCTGCATAACGAGGAGTTCCCGTATAAACTTCAGCATTTAAGTATAATTTTGCAAGAAGCATTTGTGCAGCTGCCTCACTAACTCTACCATACTCGGTTCCTCTTCCTGCCGGAAGTTCAGGTAAAATTGCTAAAAGTTCTGATTCAATGTAGTTAAACAGGTCCGATCTTGATATATAAGCTGGTAGCTCCGACCCATCTGCAGCGGTATTTTCCGTTGTAAAAGGCATTGTTCCATAAAGATCCATACCATGGTAGTAAGAATAAGCTCTTAGAAAGCGTGCATCACTTCTGTAGCTGCGCACTATAGCTGCATCTTCATTAGACAAGCCAGCATTAGATAAGGCGCCATCTGTTGTTTCTCTTAAAAATGCATTATTGAGTGTAACTTGATAACTTAAACGTGCAAACATAGCTGCTATAAATTCATTATCAGGAGTCCAATTTTGCCAGTGAAGATCCTTGATGGTACCATCATTCCAGGCAATAATTGCTTCGTCTGTAGATAACTCTTGTAATTTCCAATATAGTCGACCATAATTAGAGAAACCACCATCTATTCCTTGTATATCAGCTCCACCGTCGCCACCTTGTTGACCACCGATGATCAGTCCAGCATAAAGTTTTGCCCATCTACCTTGAAACGCTTCAAGACTATTAAGAGATTCACTAGAAGTATTTCCTTCTGGTTCTAACTCAAGGACATCTTCACAACCTACAAAAACGGTAGCTGCTAAGAATAATACTATTATTGATTTGTATATTTTCATTTGCTTAATTTTTAAAATTCAAAGTTTAGACCAAAAATAACGCCTCTGCTTCTTGGGAAAATAGCCCCATCAACTCCATTTCCGATTTCTGGATCAAGACCACTATAATCAGTTATTACAAAAAGGTTTGTACCTGTTACTGAAGCTCTTATTCCTACTTTGTCGGTGTTAAAGGTATATCCTAACGATAAATTATCTAGCCTAACAAAGTCCGATTTTTCAATATACTCACTAGAAAACAATAAGTTAAGTGGAGCGCTTTGGAAAGAATTATCTAGAATTCCCGCAGTTGAGTTATTTAACCAATCACCTGCATTCTCAGTTACAGCATCAGCATTTTCTCTTGCTGCTCGTACATTATTATAATTGTAACCTCCTACGGCACCTCTTAAAGTAAAGCTCATATCAAATCTTTTGTAATTAAAATTAGATGTGAAACCAAAAAATGCATCTGGGTTACCTTTTTTATATCTTACTCGGTCATCACTGTTAATTACATTGTCACCGTTTCTATCTGCAAAAACACCGTCTAGTGGATTTCCTTCAGCATCATAAACTTGACGATAAACTAAAAATGAAGTAGGATCTGCTCCAACAGCCCATTCTTGAATAAAATTATTGAATCCTGCACCTCCTACAGGAGTTTGTGGTACAGGTGCATCATTTGAACCTAATGATAGGTCTGTGATTTCAATTTCATTGAAAGTTAAATTACCACCAATATCCCAATTGAAATTTTCTGTTTGTAACAATTTTACATTTGCCGCTAGCTCAATACCTCTACTTCTAGTAGCACCCACATTTTGTAGAGCAAAATTTCCAAGAGAACCGGCTGCTAATGGTCCGAATTGAAGAAGATCTTCAGTATCTCTAGTGTAAACATCAATAGAACCTGTTAGAACATCATCAAAGAATCCATAATCTAATCCAACATTGTATTGAGTAGTTTCTTCCCATTTTAAATCTGTTGTAAGTTCTGGTCTGAGAGTAGTAAAAAATTGATTACCAATCTGTACTTGAGCTTGGGCATTACTCGGTGTAGAGCGTGGAATAAATAGAAAGTCTTGTCCTATTTCTTGCTGTCCAGTTACACCAAAGCCTCCTCGTAGTTTCAATTGAGAAACAAAACCACTATTTTGAATAAAATCTGTATTTGTTAATTTTAATGCTGCGCTAGCTCCTCCAAAGGTTCCCCATCTATTATCTGGAGAGAATCTAGAGGTTCCATCTCTAGACACACTTGCTGAAAGTACTAGTAGGTCTTTAATGTCTATAGAGGCTCTACCAAAAAAGGATACTAGTCTGTTTTCATTAAAAGCTATGAATGGATCAATAGCTACACCTGTGTTGTCTAGACTAAAACTAGTGCTTTCTCTTCTAAAAGCCTGAAGACTACTTCCTACAGTTAAATCTATAGTAGACTCTATACTTGTAAGTTCTTTTTTGTAATCTAAACGACCGTTTATCAATTGGTTAATTCTTAAACCATTAGAGCTAGATTTTATAGCTCCTGTTGTTAAACCGACTCCAGAGTTAGGTAATCGATTTGAAAATGAATCAAATTCATTATAATCTACACCTACTGTACCATTAAACTTAAGACCTTCTACGCCAGGGATTTTATAGTCAGCCTGCAGCGTAGTACGTATCTGGTTATTTGCAGTTTCAGCATCTAAGCTTTCTAAAAGCCCTAATGGATTACGCGGTGCTAGGTTGCTAATAGTTCCATTACTTTGAAAGTACTCAAAGAAACCATTAGGTCCGTTAGGATCAAAGGCTGGTTGAGTTGGATCAAAATCTATAGCACTACCTATCGCTCCTTCATCTGCGCTGCGCACCTCTTCAAGAGCTCCTTGGACACTTAACGTAAGTTTTAGGTCGTTATTTAATAACTTTTGAATAACACTTGCATTTAAACTGGTTCTTTCGTATCCAGAAGTTTTAAGAGTACCATTTTGATTAGTATAGCCTATGTTTGCTCTAATTGCAGTATTTTCAAAACCTTTTTGCAATGTAATATTGTGAATTGCTCTAGTAGCTGTTTGGTAAATCTCTTCTTGCCAGTCTGTATTTGCTGTACCTAATAAGGCAATATCTTCTGGAGAACCTATGTCGTTAATCAGTGCTCTAAACTCATCACCAGTTAACACATCCAGACGGTCTGTATTATTATCAATTGCAAATTGAACATTGTACCCTATTTTAAGGTCACTACTCAATTTCCCCTTTTTAGTAGTAATAAGGATAACACCGTTAGAAGCTCTGTTACCATAGATAGCTGTTGCACTTGCATCCTTTAGAATGGTAAAGCTTTCTATTTCTGCAGGGTTAATAGTATTAAGATTTGCATTTGTTGCATCAAGAGGAATTCCATCAACAACATATAGTGGATCTGCATTTGCACTTAAAGTAGATCCAGCTCTAACTCTAATTCTAGGGCCATCACCAGGGCGACCTGTTGCTGCAGTAACTTGAACACCTGCTGCTTTACCGGCTAGTAGCTGTCCTGGAGATACTATGGCTCCTTTATTAAACTCTTCATCAGAAACAGTTGTTTGAGCAGCTGTCACATTTTGCTTTGTTGTACTACCATAACCTATTAGTACAATAGTGTCAAGTTCTGAAGCATCTTCCTCTAACGTTATATTAATAGTAGACTGACCAGTATAAGGGATTTCCTGTGTTATATATCCTACAAAAGAAAACACAATAACGGCATCGCTTGGCACATTGTTTAATGTGTATTTACCATCAAAATCTGTGGAAGTACCATTTGAGGTTCCTTTAACTGCTACAGTTGCACCTAATGCAGGAAGGCCATTGGATTCTAAGACTGTACCAGTAATTACACTCTGCGCAAATGCGAAAAAGGGTAATAAAAATAACAGTATAACTGCTTTGAATTTTTGATTCATTTCTTTGATTTAATTAATTGTTAGTGTTGTCTTCTTCTCACACGCCGTAAAATTATGTAAACTAAATGTTAAGAAAAGATTTTCTCAATGATATTCTACGAAAACGTTTTCGGCATTTCGTAGTTTAAAATTGTAGTATCTTCACTTTCGCGAAAGCGAGATAAACATTCATCTAATTAATCTAGATTTAATGGCCCAAAAGATTACATTAAAAAAGATAGCTCAAGACTTAAATGTTTCTATATCAACTGTTTCAAAGGCTCTTAGAGACTCTCATGAAATAAGTGAAGAACGACGTGAAAAAATTAAACAATATGCAAAGGAATTTAACTACAAGCCTAATAGTATTGCGTTAAGTCTTAAAAATCAAAAGACTAAAAAGATAGGAATTATTATTCCTGAGATAGTCCATCACTTTTTTGCTACTGTAATATCTGGTGTAGAACGAGTGGCAAATCAAAAGGGTTATCAGGTTATTATTACTTTGTCTGGAGAAAGTTTTGATAAAGAGGTAGTTAACATGGAAATGCTTGCAAACGGTAGTATAGATGGCTTTATTATGAGTTTATCTAAGGAGACTATGGAAAAACAAGATTTTCACCACCTTAGAGAGGTTACTAATCAAGGTATGCCTATAGTTATGTTTGATCGCGTCTCAAACGATATTCCTTGCGATAAAATTATTATTGACGATGTTGCTGCTAGCCATGAAGCGACAGAATTTTTACTGCGGAAAGGGAAGAATAAATTGGGGATTATCAGTACCGTAGATTATGTTAATGTAGGAAGATTACGATCTCAAGGTTTTAGCCAGGCACTGCAGCAACGTGGTTTTGCCGTGGAGGAGCACCAATTTTTAAAAATTGAAGATATTGATAATTGCGAGCAAAAAATAGAACAATTTATAGCTAGCAATGATTTTGATGCGCTAGTTGCTGTAAATGAATTATTTGCAGTTACTGCTAGTAAGGCGATCCAAAAATCTGGAAAAAAAATACCAGAAGATGTTGCTATCGTTGCTTTTACAGATGGTATTCTTTCAAAATATGCAAGTCCTACTTTAACAACTATAGGGCAAAAGGGAGAAGAAATGGGCGGAATTGCCGCCGCAAAACTTATCGAGAAACTTGAATCAAGTGATCATGATACAGAAAGCTACGAAACCGTTATCGTAAAAACATCTCTTGTAGAAAGAGAATCTACACCATAAATTATAATTTTACAGTTCTGTTTAAAGTTATATCTTTATACCGTTTTCAAAACTTATCTTCTTCACACACAATAAGTTTTGATAAGTCATAAGGCTTATCGTCATTAAAAAAATAACGATATGCAAAAGCCTAAATTAGGTTTCTGGAATATTTGGAACATGAGTTTCGGATTTCTGGGTATTCAGTTCGGTTTTGCCTTACAGGGCTCAACCATGTCTCGTATTTTTGAGACATTAGGAGCCGCAAAGGACGATATTCCATTATTATGGATCGCCGCACCACTTGCCGGTTTAATAGTACAGCCTATTATAGGTTATTTAAGTGATAATACCTGGCATAAATCTTTAGGTAGACGTCGTCCATTCTTTTTAATAGGAGCAATACTTAGTTCCATCGCTCTGTTATTTATGCCGTACTCTTCAGAGGTATGGATGGCAGCAGGTTTACTACTTGTACTTGATGCTTCTATAAATATATCTATGGAGCCTTTTAGAGCTCTAGTGGCAGACAAGCTTCCAGAATCGCAACGTAGTTACGGATTTGTCGTTCAAACTTTAATAATAGGAGTAGGAACATGGGTAGCGAGCAACTTGCCTAAATGGGTGAATAATACCTTAGAGATATCTAATGAAGCTGCTCCAGGCGTTGTTCCAGATTCAGTAAAGGTTGCCTTTGGAGTAGGAGCATTTGTTTTTATCACTTCTATTTTAGTTACCATTTTTACAACTAAAGAATATACGCCAGAAGAAATGGCAGCTTTTGACGACGCTGGTGAGCCTGAAGAAAAGAAAGGGATGCTGGAAACTATCATGGGAACTTATGCTTTAATGCCTAGGATCATGAAAAAGCTAGGAATCGTACAATTCTTTTCATGGTTTGCTTTTTTTGCTATGTGGACGCTTGCAAATCCAGCACTTACCACTCACATTTACAACGCGCCTAAACCAGATATTAAGGAATATGCACAATTAGATGAATCTGGTGATCCTATTCTTGATGCAGATAGTGTTACTTTATTTCTGAACGATCAATCTGCTGCAGATTATAAAACTGCAGATAAAGCCTATAATGAAGCTAGTGATGATGTAGGTTCTAAAATGGGTATTTATGGATTAACCTCAATGCTATTTGCATTACTACTTACGTTTTACACTTCGTATCGCGCTATAAATAGAAAGTACATCCACATGGCCAGCCTGCTTTTAGGCGCTGTAGGATTTTTATATATGTATTACAGTCCAGGAGAACCAGATAATTTATACACATCCTTTTCATTAATAGGGATTGCATGGGGTAGTATACTTTCTATGCCGTACGCTATGCTGTCTAGTTCTGTAGAGTCTTCAAAAATGGGATTGATGATGGGTGTTTTCAACATGTTCATTGTTATACCACAAATAATTGCAGCGGTAGGTGGAGTTGTCCTATTACACAATTTAATAGGTGAAGAATCTATTCACGCTATGACTATTGCAGGAATATTTCTGGCAATCGCAGCACTTTCAAATTTATTAATAACTAATAAAAAGGCGATCACGTATCAGCCATTACTAGAGAATGAATAAAAAAGCCTTCATATTTGACCTTGATGGAGTTATCGTAGATACAGCAAAGTTTCATTTTATAGCTTGGCAGCGTCTCGCAGCTTCTCTCGATATCAATTTTACAGAAGAAGAAAACGAACAGCTTAAAGGAGTCTCTCGTGTTAACTCTTTGAAGAAAATACTTCAATGGGGGAAAAAAGAAATTTCTCCAGAGGTCTTTCAATCCAAAATGGATCAGAAAAATGAAGAATATCTCGAGTTAATCAAAACTCTTGATGTGAAAGATATTCTTCCGGGAGTTCATGATTTTCTATTAGAACTTAAAGCCAAAGAACAACCTATAGCTTTAGGAAGTGCCAGTAAAAATGCTCGACCTATTTTAGAAAAATTAGGTATTAAAGATCTCTTTGATGTTATCGTGGACGGTACAAATGTTACTAAAGCAAAACCAGATCCTGAGGTGTTCTTAAATGCCTGCGAGCAGTTAGGTTATGATCCGCAAGAAAGCGTTGTTTTTGAAGACAGTGTTGCAGGAGTACAAGCAGCAAATACAGCAGGAATGATTTCCATAGGTCTAGGAGATCCATCTATTTTAAATGAGGCAGACGAGGTCTTTGCACACTTCACTGACATGCCTCAAGATTATATCAATACACTATTAAGTAAGAATAAATAATGAATCAAGAATATATCATACCAAATGCGTGGTCTATCATTGAAGAAGGATGGAAGCCATCTCAAGTAAAATCTAGTGAGAGCCTTTTTTCTATAGGTAATGGAGCTATGGGGCAGCGCGCTAATTTTGAAGAAAAATATACAGGAGAAACATTTCAAGGAAGTTATGTAGCTGGAGTCTACTACCCAGACAAAACTCGAGTAGGATGGTGGAAAAACGGTTATCCAGAATATTTTGCAAAAGTTCTTAATGCGCCCAATTTTATAGGGATAGATGTATTTATTGACGGTGAAGAGCTCGACCTAGCAACAGTTCAAGAGGTGACAGACTATCGCCTAGAATTAAATATGAAAGAAGGTTGGTTAGAGCGTACTTTTACCGCAAATCTTTCAGACGATAAGTCCATTAAGGTAGTTGCTCGTAGATTTATGAGTTTAGATTTCGATGAGCTAGCCGTAATAAATTATAAGGTTACTGCCGTGAAAGGAGATATGAGAATATCTTTTCAACCTTATGTAGATGGTGGTATCACAAATGAAGATTCAAATTGGGATGATGCCTTTTGGGAAATTGAAGACGTCATTTCTGACGGGCATCAAGGTATGGTGCGTAGCCGTACTAATAAGACTAATTTTTATGTAACCACATTCATGCAGTCTGAGCTTCTCAAAAATAATGAGCACGTTCAATATGCAGATCATTTTGATCAAAACGATACAGTAGTTAGACATAAAGCCGCGTGTGATATCGCTCAAGGCGAAAGCGTAACTCTTAGAAAGTACGCCGGCTACGTTTCTAGCTTAAATCATGACCATCTATCACTTCAAACAGCTGCCAAATCTGTTCTACAAAAAGCGACTGAAGTAGGTTATGAAAAATTACTTAACTTGCAAGCAGATTCATGGGCTCAAATTTGGGCCATGGCAGATATCACGATTGAAGGTGACCTTAAAGCACAACAAGGAATCCGTTTTAATATCTTCCAGTTGAATCAAACTTACTTAGGTAAGGATTCTCGATTAAATATAGGTCCTAAAGGATTTACAGGTGAGAAATATGGAGGTTCTACCTACTGGGATACAGAAGCATATTGCATCCCATTCTACATGGCTACTAAAGATCAACAAGTAGCACGTAATTTATTAAAATATAGATATGAGCAGCTAGACAAGGCCGTTGAAAATGCTGGGAAACTAGGATTTTCTTCTGGAGCTGCTCTATATCCTATGGTTACCATGAATGGAGAAGAATCTCACAACGAGTGGGAAATCACATTTGAAGAAATTCACCGTAATGGTGCTATGGTTTTTGCCATTTACAACTATGTGAGATATACCGGAGACTACAGTTACATTCCAGAAATGGGACTTGAAGTAATGATTGCTATTGCAAAATTCTGGCATCAACGTGCGACCTACTCACAACGTGCTAAGAAATATATGATACTAGGTGTGACCGGTCCTAACGAGTATGAGAACAATGTAAATAATAATTGGTATACTAATTATTTAGCAAAATGGTGTATCAACTATGCTGTAGAAAACATCAACAAAGTAAAAGCAGATCATAAAGCAGATTACGACAGAATTATTGCTAAAACTGAGCTCACAGATCAAGAGATAGGAGCGTGGAAAGAAGTGGCAGATAATATGCACGAACCATTTGATACAGAACTAGGCGTGTACCTTCAACAAGATGGCTTTTTAGATAAAGAGATTATTCCAGTTTCTGAATTGCCTAAAGAACAGCGACCTATTAATCAAAAATGGTCTTGGGATCGTATTTTGAGAAGTTGCTATATTAAACAAGCTGATGTTCTTCAATGTTTTTACTTTTTTGAAGATCACTTTAGTAAGGAAGAGCTACGTAAAAACTTTGACTTTTATGAGCCACTTACCGTTCATGAAAGTTCACTATCTCCATGCGTTCACAGCATTCAAGCAGCAAAGCTAGACCGTATGGATCAAGCTTATAAATTCTATCTTAGAACTTCTAGACTTGATTTAGACGATTATAACAAAGAGGTAGAAGAAGGTTGTCACATAACTAGTATGGCAGGAACCTGGATGAGTATTGTAGAAGGTTTTGGTGGGCTACAAATTATAGACGATAAACCTAGCTTTACGACTAGATTACCACAAGAATGGGACAGCTTTAGCTTCAAGATCAATTTTAGAAATCAAATTTTAAACGTTCAAGTAGCAAAAACTGGTACGACCATAACATTAGAAGGTAAAACACCTCAAGATGTAGTTATTAACGGTAAGACAATTACCTTAGAACCACAACTTGTTAATGCTTAGACTATGAAACATAAAGCTCACTTTTTAAGTGTCGTTTTTGTTCTCGCTTTCGCGAAAGCGGTAACGGCACAATACACTCAGGTAGAACAGCCTTTAGAACACATAGAACCTAGATTCTGGTGGTCTGAGATGGAGCACGATGAGGTGGAAGTCATGTTTCATGGAGCAAATATTGCTCATTACGACGAGGTGAACAGTGATTTTACCATTTTAAATGTACGTAAGACTGATAATCCTAATTATCTGTTTGTAACCTTTGACATGAGTATTGAACCTAATCGCTACAAAATCAATCTATGCAAAGAAGGTTGTGATAAAGGCGACACCATACCTGTAGTCTACGACTTATTAGAGAGACAGAAAAATAGTAAGGAGAGAAAAGGCTTTGATTCCAGCGATGCCATTTACTTAATCATGCCAGACCGTTTTTCAAATGGAGATCCATCAAACGATTCGGTAGAAGGACTTGCTGAAAAAGCAAACCGCGACTTCAAAGGCGGTCGTCATGGTGGCGATATTCAAGGTATTATCGATCATCTAGATTATATCGATGAGTTAGGAGCAACTGCTATCTGGAGTACGCCGTTATTAGAAGATAATGATGCGCGTTATTCTTATCATACCTATGCACAAAGCGATTTGTATAGGATTGATCCACGTTATGGAACTAATGAAGATTATAAACGACTAGGTGATGAGCTACATAAACGTGATATGAAACTAATTATGGATTATGTTACTAACCATTGGGGCGCGACGCACTGGATGATGCAGGATTTGCCTACGAAAACTTGGATCCATCAATTTGATGATAATGAAGGCAAAGACTTCCCAGTTGCTGGATATGCAAATTCTTCTTACCGCCAGACCACACAAATGGATCCTAATGTGAGCAAACGAGATGCAATTTATGCTGAGAAAGGCTGGTTTGTAAGCACCATGCCAGATATTAATCAAAGTGAACCGCTTGCTTTAAATTATTTGATTCAGAATACCATATGGTGGATTGAATATGCTGGTTTAGACGGTTTGCGAGTAGATACTTATTCTTATAATGAGAAAGAAGGAATAGCAAAATGGACCAAAGCCATTATGGACGAATATCCTAATTTTAATATCGTAGGAGAAACCTGGTTACACGATCAGGCTCAAATTGCTTACTGGCAACAAGATTCAAAAATTGCGGCTATTCAAGATTATAATACTCATTTACCTAGTGTGATGGATTTTACGCTACACGATGCTATTATGGTTGCTTTTAATGAAAATGAACAAGGCTGGGACAAAGGAATGTCAAAGGTGTATGAGAATTTTGTCAACGACTTCTTGTACCCTGATATTGATAATATCTTAGTTTTTGCAGGAAATCACGATACTAATCGCATCAACGGTAACGGATTGTATGACGGTGACCTTGCCAAATACAAACTTGCCATGACTTTAGTTTTGACCACTAGAGGTATTCCTCAACTCTATTATGGTGATGAGATAGGAATGGCAGGAAATCGCGATACTGATGGTGATGGCGATATACGTAGAGATTTCCCTGGAGGCTGGAAAGGCGATGTTGTAAACGCATTTGATCAACCAACTAAAAGCCAAAAAGCCTATCAAGATTTCACTAAAAAATTGTTGAATTATCGCAAGAATAAAGAAGTGATCCATAGCGGCAAATTACTTCAATACGTTCCTGAGAACAATTGTTATGTGTATTTTAGAGAAAATGGAGTAGATAGTGTTATGGTGGTAATTAATAACAATCCAGAGTCAGTGACTTTAGATTTGAATCGTTTTAAAGAAGGTATTTACACCGCAAAAGAAGGAACAGATATCTTAACTGATAAAAAACTAAGTTTAAGAGGAAAGTTAAAGGTGGATGGGAAAACGAGTATGGTGATTGAATATAGTTTTTAAAAAAACAGTGACCATCAGACCTCAAAAGACTTAAGATGTCTTATGAGTTTGATAACGACTTAAGAAATAACATGTAAATGAAAAAACAACTAAGCCTACTTATCATCATTTTAATGATAAGCTGCGATACTAAAAAAGAAGAGGAGTTGGCAAAAGCCAGTGTTATCCAGGTGATGACTACACCTATTTATGCCAGTTCTGGTCATAACAATTCAGAATTTTTAGTTTCTGATTATTTATCAGATGAAAATAAAGTGGATAGTATTACTTTTTCGGAAGGAATAGGTTTTGCAAAATCTAAAGCTCTTGATGAAAACATTCAATCATTCAGAGTTAAAGAAAATGCGACGGCAGTTTCTCACATAACACTATGGACTAAAGGAATAAGAAACGATATTCCTGTTTTTAAAAGCACAAGTAAAACAATAGAAATTCCATATTCTGGGAATTTTAAAAACGTCCAAATCAAAGGCGAGTTTACTAATTGGGCACCACAAGATACAGAAGTGGTTGATGGTAAAATCATATATCGAGCAACAGTTCCACAAGGCAAATTTCAATATCTATTTCTGGAAGGTGGAAAAGAAGAAAAACTAACAGGAAATGAGCCTAACGTTGTTAGTAATGGAATGGGCAGTTTTAATCGCGTTATTGATAACAGCCGTAAAGCAAATCCAGCACAATTATCTTACGGAGAAATTCTAGATCAAGGATTTACTTTTCAGTCTACTGGAGAATTAGATAACGTCGTGATTCTTTATGAAAATCAAAAAATAGAAGCTCAAAAAGAAGGAAATACATACACAGTGCAACTACCCAAAGTAGATTTCTCTAACCGTATTTCTAAAACGCAACTCGTACGTGTTTATGCCAGCGATGAAAATGGCCGCACAAACGACCTTTTGATTCCTGTACAAGACAGCCAAGTTGTAAAAGACCCAACAAAACTAGCTAGAAGCGATTTCCATACTCAAGTATTGTACTTTATGATGGTAGACCGTTTTCTAGATGGAGACACATCCAATACTAAACCAGTTCCAGATCCAGAGATTTTGCCCGCAGCCAATTACATGGGTGGTGATCTGGCTGGTGTGTTGGAGAAAATTAACGATGGCTACTTTGAAGAAATGGGAATCAACACCATATGGTTATCACCTATTACTCAAAATCCAGAAGGTGCATATGGCTTGTGGCCAGAGCCGCGCACAAAATTTAGCGGTTACCACGGTTACTGGCCTATTTCTAATACAAAGGTTGACTACCGTTTTGGTGATGAAAAAGTCATGAAAGAGATCATTGAAGAAGCACATAAAAGAGACATGAATGTGATTCTTGATTATGTGGCAAATCATGTTCATGAAGAGCATCCCGTTTATAAAAATCATCCAGAATGGGCGACTAACTTATATCTTGAAGATGGAAGTTTAAATACAGAGCGATGGGACGATCAAAGGTTAACCACTTGGTTTGATACGTTTATGCCTACGCTCGATTTTTCTAAACCAGAAGTGGTAGAAAAAATGACAGATTCCGCAGTTTTTTGGGTGACTAATTATCAATTAGATGGTTTTCGTCATGATGCTACCAAACATATTCAGTTAGATTTCTGGAGAACATTGACTAAAAAAGTAAAGCAGCAAGTAGAGAGACCTATTTATCAAATTGGAGAAACTTATGGAAGTTCGGATTTAATTAGAAGTTATGTAAATACTGGAATGTTGGATGCGCAATTTGATTTTAATTTATACGATGCTTCTGTACAGGCTTTTGCAAACCCTAGTTATGATTTTAAAAATTTAGCAAACACCTTGCAAAAGGCATTGGATTATTATGGGAGTCATCATTTAATGGGGAATATTTCTGGAAACCAAGATAGAGCTCGATTTATAAGTTATGCCTCTGGTGACGTAAGATTTGATGAGGACTCAAAAAAAGCAGGATGGACACGTACCATTGGAATGAGTGATACTAATGCTTATAATAAATTAGCCATGTTACAAGCATTTAATTTAACAACTCCAGGAATACCATGTATTTATTATGGCGATGAATATGGAAGTATTGGAGGAAATGATCCAGACAATCGTAAAATGATGAAGTTTGACTTGAATGTTCATGAACAACGTTTAAAAAAGCAAATTACAGACTTGGTAAATACACGACGTAACTCGATGGCTTTACAATACGGGACAACAACAATTTTAAGAGCAGATAAAGAAGTGCTTATTATCAGACGTCAATATTTTGATGAAATAGCTACCGTTATTTTTAATAAGTCTGCCCAAGAATTCACCTTTGAAAATACGACAGTTTTACCAAATAATTTTAATTTAATACTACATTGAAAATGAAAAAAATTACCCAAATATTATTGATATTAATCATTTTTGTTTCTTGTCAAACAGAAAAAACTAGTGTAAAAAATGACATTGCACCAGTCACATCTGCTATGATGGAAACAGCAGTTATTTATGAAGCAAACATTAGGCAATACTCTCCTGAAGGAACTTTTAATGCTTTTACAAAAGACATTCCTCAATTAAAAGAATTGGGTGTAAAGGTAATTTGGATGATGCCAATTTTTCCAATATCAGAAACC
>MAAC01015534.1_pt1 | contig 17820 bp, 14 predicted proteins | sample 1115981 | NCBI WGS metagenome assembly MAAC01 (sample SAMN04961126, study PRJNA320927) | seawater metagenome | isolation source: sample BD02T64 sea water enriched with oil for 64 days | place: USA:Gulf of Mexico | collected 2013-07-27 | reverse complement strand
GTAAAATCTTTTGGGTACCAGAATAACAATACTTTTTTCTTGTTATTGATTGCTTCTTCTAAAACATTTACTTTAAAAGTACTTGCTTTAGCATCCATTGCATCTACGTTTAAATTTGGAAATTGTTTTCCTACTGCTGTAGCCATTCTATATCTTTTTTGATTAATAATTTTTTACAGCCGCAAAGATATTTTTTTATAGAAGCTTTTAAAGATTAAAATCAACTTTATTTTTTATTCTACTATAGGTTTTATTGATGTTTATTTAAAACATCTTCAATTAAAGACTAAATATCCAAATACACTACTAATAATAAGATAGTTACCACAAACAACCATCACTTAAGCAACCAAACTATATTATAAATTTATCTTATACCTAAATAAAAAGTATAGATAAAATTTATCGAATAAATTATTGTAAATTTGGAATACACAACCCAATAAACAATTAATTATGAAAGATTTAAATCAGCATACATCATCAGACAGCCCCGAAAAATGCCCTTTTATGGGAGGAGTACAACAAGAAACTGCTGGTGGAGGAACAAGAAACCGAGATTGGTGGCCGAATGAATTAAAATTGAATATCCTTAGACAAAATGCAACAAAGTCTGACCCAATGGGTAAGGATTTTGACTATACTTCTGCATTTAACAGTATCAATTATTCTGAACTAAAAAAGGATGTTATAGCCTTAATGACAGACTCTCAAGATTGGTGGCCTGCAGATTATGGCCATTATGGTGGTTTTATGATACGGATGGCTTGGCATAGTGCGGGTACATACCGTGTTGGTGATGGTCGTGGCGGTGCAGGTTCTGGCACACACCGTTTTGCTCCCTTAAATAGTTGGCCAGATAATGGAAACTTAGACAAGGCACGTTTATTACTATGGCCTATAAAAAAGAAATATGGTACTAAAATTTCCTGGGCCGATTTAATGATTCTTGCTGGTAACTGTGCTTTAGAGTCTATGGGATTTGAAACTTTTGGTTTTGCAGGAGGTCGTGTAGATGTTTGGGAACCAGAACAAGATATTTATTGGGGAAGTGAATCAGTATGGTTAGGAAATGATGAACGCTATGCAGATGGAGATCTTGAAAGTGATTTAGGAGCTGTTCATATGGGACTTATTTATGTAAACCCTGAAGGACCAAATGGAAACCCAGATCCAGTAAATTCTGGTCTTGATATTAGAGAAACATTTGGTCGTATGGCTATGAATGATGAAGAAACTGTTGCGCTAATTGCAGGTGGTCACACATTTGGAAAAGCACACGGAGCTGCCGACCCTGATACTTATGTTGGAGTTGAACCCGCAGGTGCTGCAATTGAAGAAATGAGCACAGGTTGGAAAAATACATTTGGCACTGGTGTTTTAGATGATGCCATTACTAGTGGTATTGAAGGAGCCTGGACACCAAACCCAACAAAATGGGATCATGATTATTTTGATGTTTTACTAAACTACGATTGGGAATTAACAAAAAGCCCTGCAGGTGCGCATCAATGGACACCTACAGCCGCATCTAATGCTAAAATGGCTCCAAAAGCGGGTGACGCAAATGGAAAACAAGCATTGATGATGACTACTGCAGATATCGCATTAAAAATAGACCCTGTATATTTAGAAATTTCAAAACGTTTTCATACGGATCACAAAGCTTTTGAAGATGCATTTGCAAGAGCTTGGTACAAATTAACGCATCGTGATATGGGACCGATTTCTTTGTATTTAGGGCCTGAAGTACCTAAGGAAGAATTAATCTGGCAAGACCCTATTCCTACAGGAAAAACACTTTCAAGCGTAGAAATAACTACTTTAAAAGCGAGCATACATACTTCTGGCTTATCTGTTTCACAACTAGTAACTACTGCCTGGGCGTCAGCAGCTACGTTTAGAGGTTCTGATAAGCGTGGTGGAGCAAATGGTGGTCGTATACGTTTAGCTCCTCAAAAAGATTGGGAGGTTAACAACCCTACTGAATTGGCGAAGGTCTTGGCTATTTATGAAGGAATTCAAAACAGTTTTAATGGAACAGTATCAATTGCTGATTTAATTGTATTAGGTGGCTCTGTAGGTGTAGAATTAGCTGTAAAAAATGCAGGTCATAACGTAACAGTGCCATTTAAATCTGGTAGAGGAGATGCTTCACCAGAACAAACCGATGTAGTCTCTTTTGGTTATTTAGAACCAAGAGCTGATGGTTTTAGAAATTTCTTAAAAAGTGATTTAAATGTTGCTGGTGAAGAATTACTTGTTGATCGTGCAAACCTATTAACCCTTTCAATACCAGAAATGACTGTTTTAGTTGGAGGGCTAAGAGTTTTGGGTGCAAATTATGACGGCTCAAACCATGGAGTCTTTACAGATAATGTAGGTGTACTTACAAATGATTTCTTTACGAATGTTCTTGATTTATCAATTACCTGGAAATCAACAACATCAAGTGACAAAGAGTTTATTGGTAGAGACCGTAAAACGAGTGCGATGAAATTCTCAGGAACTAGAGCAGATCTTATTTTTGGTTCAAACACAGAGCTTAGAGCAATTTCTGAAGTTTACGGCTCTGATGATTCTAAAGATAAATTTATAAATGATTTTATTTCCGCTTGGACTAAAGTGATGAACTTAGATCGTTTTGATTTAAAATAGTTCCGAAAATGTCAATTAGATATTCAATAGAACTATCGATAACAATTTAGAAATAAAACACTATACTTATTTACTTGCAAATAAATTTACATCTTTTTTAGAAACTTCATTTTCTCCTAGAATAATTAAACGTTCAACTACGTTACGTAATTCACGAATATTTCCTGTCCAATCATATTCTTGTAATAAATGTATTGCATCATTAGAAAATGCTTTTTTTGCACCTCCTTGTTCTTCTGCTATTTTTTGTGAAAAGAAATCTACTAATAACGGAATGTCTTCTCTTCGATCATTCAGTGCCGGAACATTTATTAAAATAACCGCCAATCTATGGTACAAATCCTCTCTAAAACGGCCTCCTGCTATTTCCTTTTTTAAATCTTTATTTGTTGCAGCAACTATCCGAACATTTACTTTAATATCTTTATCAGAACCTACTCTCGAAATTTTACTCTCTTGTAAAGCTCGTAATACCTTAGCTTGCGCAGACAAGCTCATATCTCCTATTTCATCTAAGAAAATAGTTCCTCCATTTGCAGCTTCAAACTTCCCTGCTCTATCTTTATTAGCCCCTGTAAATGACCCTTTTACATGCCCAAACAATTCACTTTCTATCAGCTCAGATGGAATTGCCGCACAGTTCACTTCAATCATTGGTGATTTACATCGATCCGATTTTTCGTGCAACCAATGTGCTACTAATTCTTTTCCTGTTCCATTTGGCCCAGTAATTAGGACTCTTGCATCGGTAGGTGCTACCTTTTCAATAATATCTTTAATGTGAGTAATCGCATTACTATCACCTACCATTTGATAGCTTTTACTTACTTTCTTTTTTAAGCGCTTGTTCTCAACCACCAATTCTTTTCTATCCAAAGCATTTCTAACTGTATTTAGCAAACGATTTAAATCTGGCGGTTTTGAAATATAATCGAAAGCTCCTAAACGCATGGTATTTACCGCTGTTTCTAAATCTCCATGGCCTGAAATCATTACAATTGGTGTTTCCGGTTTTATTTTCTTTGCTTTTTCTAACACCTCAACACCATCCATTTTTGGCATTTTAATATCACAGAAAACCAAGTCATAATCATTGTTCATAATCATTTCTATCCCCTGTAATCCGTCTTCAGCTTCTTCTACCTTATAGCTATCATTCTCTTCAGAAATAATTTTATTCAAAACTCTTCTAATCGCTGCTTCGTCCTCTATTATTAATATTTTACTCATTGCTTTTTCTTTCTATTTATCTATAATATGTATATCTCTTTGCGGAAAAGGAATACTAATTTTATGTGCTCTAAATAACCGATCAATCTCAAAGCGTATATCACTTTGAATTAGCTTCACTTCAAAACTATTATTCAACGAAAAAACAACCCTAAAATTCAATGCACTTTCTCCAAAATCAGAAAAATACACCAGTGCTTTTGTGCTTTTCAAAACTGATGAATGACTATTGGCCGCTTCTAATAATAATTCCTTTACCAATTGCACATCACTTCCATACGCTACTCCAATTTCTACAGACTCTCTCGTTTCTTCTCCATTTGCAGTCCAATTGTACAATGTATTTGTTAGGTATAGATGATTTGGTATAATCATTACTTTATTATCTATTGTTACCGCTCTAGTTGTTCGTAAATTAATTTCCTCTACACGTCCAATTTTTCCTTCTAATTCAATAATATCTCCTGCATGCACAGTTTGATCAACCAGAATAAATATCCCCGAAATAATATCTTGGAACAACGTCTGCAATGCCAAACCAACTCCAATTAGCAGTGCTGCAGAAGCTGCAAACACAGCAGTAACATTAACTCCCGAAGTATTCAATGTTACTAGAAAAATAACAACATAGGCCAACCATTTTAAATAATTAAAAACAGAAATAAATTTAGCCTTGTCATTAACTGGTAATTTTCTGGTAATTACCTTTCTTAATAATTTTAGAATAAATGCAGTAAGAATTAGAGCAAAAATCAACACCATAACTGCCAAAACACTTATCTGTATCTTTTCTCCAAAAGAAAATGTGTAATTCAAAATTTCTTTAATCTTCTCCATGCTTTTTGATCGCTAGTTACCCTTTATATTTTATCCATTTCCACAAATCTTTATAGGTTGGTTTTTTACCATACATTAAAATTCCCACACGGTAAATTTTAGCCGCAAACCAAACCATAAATACAAAGGTAACCAATAATAATGCCATAGAAATTGCTATTTCATACCAAGGCACTCCAAACGGAACTCGCATTAACATTACAATAGGAGACGTAAACGGAATCATTGAAAATATAGTAGCAATTGGTCCATGAGGATCATTAATAACGGTTGCGAAACCAATATAAACACCCAAAATTAATGGCAGCATAATTGGCAGCATAAATTGTTGTGTATCCGTTTCATTATCTACAGCAGCACCGACTGCGGCGAATAATGAGCTATACAGAAAGAACCCGCCTAAAAAGTAAAAAACAAACAATATAAAAATGGTAACCAAAGGCAATCTAAAAAACTCTTGCATTAGCGTTTCCATAACACCGCTAACTGCAGCTTGCTTCATTGCTTCTACTTGTTCTGGTGATAATTTTGCGGTTTGTATTTCTGTCATTCCTACCCCAAATACGGATGTTGAAACAATACTTAAAATTAATAAGATAATTCCCCAAATAAAGAATTGTAACAACCCTGCAGAAGCATTTCCTATAATTTTACCCATCATTAACTGAAAAGGTTTTACAGAAGAAACTATAATTTCTATAATTCTACTTGTTTTTTCTTCAATAACACTTCTCATTACAGAGGTTCCGTAAATCATTACAAACATCATTAACATATACCCCGAAATAGCTCCTACTCCAATTTTTAATCCATTAATTAATTTTGAAGATTCCTCGCCTGAAAAATTATACATTTTTATATCTGCTGATATCCTTGAAGCTTCAATTTTTTGTAAATCAATTCCGAAATTATCTAATTTTAAATTTCGAAGTTTTTGCTCCACTCTATTTTCTAGATTTCCAATAACGGACATGCTTGGTGACTCTTTTGAATAAAATTCAATTGAGTTTGCTAATGTTTTTAAACTATCTTTTTTAGGAATATATAGCACTCCATAATAATCACCTTCTTCTACTTTCTTTTTTGTTTCTTCAATCCCTAAAGCCGTATAATCTGAATATAAAACCGTTTTTGTATCTTTAAAATCCTCTTTTACAAACAACTTAAACTCGTCTACATATACAATATGCTTCACTTTTTCATCGTTTTTCTTACTTAAGAAAAAGACTAAAAACCCAATTCCCACCATTAACAACGGGCTTAAAAAGGTCATTACTATAAATGACTTATTTTTAACTTTCGCTAAGAACTCTCTTTTTATTATTAATTTTAACTTCCCCATAACTTAGCTATTTTTGTTTACTGCTTGAATAAATATTTCATTGGCATTTGGCACTATTTCTAAAAAGTGCTGTACATCTCCATAATTTGTCAATAACGAAAGTAATTCGTTTGGTGAATCTTCATTAGGTATTTTAACATTCAACGTCAAGCCTTCATTTAGCATTCTAAAACTCGTTGAAGAAACATCGAACTTATCTTTTAAAATAGCTTCTATTTCTGACGTATTATTTGTTTTTAATCCTACTTGAAAAGTATTGCTTCTGTATTGACGTTTGATATCATCTAACTTTCCGTCAATAATTTTGTTTGATTTATCAATTAAAGCAATATAATCACACATTTCCTCTACCGATTCCATTCTATGGGTCGAAAAAATAATTGTTGCACCTTCATCACGCAATTGTAAAATTTCTTTAGCAATCAATTGTGCATTAATTGGATCAAAACCAGAAAAAGGTTCATCAAAAATTAATAGTTTTGGTCTGTGTAAAACCGTTACAATAAACTGCACTTTTTGTGCCATCCCTTTAGACAGTTCTTCTATTTTTTTATCCCACCAAGCTCCAATATCAAATTTATCAAACCAATATTTTAATCGCTTTTTTGCTTCACTTTTACTCAAGCCTTTTAATTGTGCTAAATACAATGCTTGCTCACCAACCTTCATACTTTTATACAATCCTCTTTCTTCAGGTAAGTACCCTATATGCTCAACATCGTTTGGAACTAATGGCTTTCCATCAAACAAAATACTACCATTATCTGGTAATATTATTTGGTTGATAATTCTAATTAATGAGGTCTTCCCTGCTCCATTTGGCCCTAGTAAACCAAATACACTTCCTTTCGGGACCGTTAAGGATATATCGTTTAATGCTGTAAAATCACCGTAGGTTTTTACTACATTTTTAATTTCTAATAAGTTATTCATTCGCTTTTTGGTTGATTATTTGCTCCTGTAAAATTCCGTAAAACAAAACTACATGTTTTCTATCAATTAGTAGTTTGCTCTAGAAGATTGTTACAAAACATTATTATTTTGACGAATCCGTTCTCTTTTGTACTCTTATATAAAAAAAGCAATGAAAAGAGTCAACTACATATTCTTATCAATTTTATTTTATACAATAACAACATATTCTCAAGTTTACGATCCAATTATTAAAGAGGGTTCTTTTTGGGATCAAAGTAAGGATGTTGGGTTTTGTGGTGAATTATACACAAGATATACCCTTGTAAAAGACACTTTAATGCACAAACAATTAGGTACACAAGACTTTATCGCTTACCATGGCAATCCATGTTTTTATTATGACACTCCTCCGGTGGTAGGGTCAAAAATTAATCCGATTGATCGGTTTGTTAGAGAGGATATTGATAATAGAATTGTTTACATATGGTCAGATAAAGAAAATAATGGTGTTTTTAAAGAGTTTACTCTTTATGATTTAAGTCTAAGTCAAGGAGAAAAAATAACAAACTCCTATCCAGCATATCATATGGCAATGATATTCTTATTGATAAAGTTGATTACCACAACTAGGGTAAAAAAAGGTTTTATTTATCTAATCATGTTAACTATTATACAGAAGGAATAGGCTCTAGCGGAGGGTTTATCAATTTTGAGGCTATTATTGGAGAAGGGAATGAAACTTTATTCTGTTACGGAAACGCACAAGACCAAAACAATTGTGCATCAGTTTTAGCAATTAAAGACTTTAAGTTTTCTAAAACTACTATTTATCCAAATCCGACTACACATACTGTTACTCTTAAAAATATTCCGTTAAACTCTAAAATAAGAATCTTTTCTGTGTTAGGAGAATTAGTAGACTCGTTTTTATTGAAGCGAATATTATAAATATTTCTGACTTTCAAAAGAGGTATCTATTTTACTGAAATAAATACTTCGAACAACGCTAAAGAGATACTAAGAATTATCAAAAAGTAGCGTTCCTTTTTAATTTAAAACATAAAATAAGTCGTTTCATTTTAATAATATTTACTATGCACGCATAATTTTTCACGATTTACTATGCGTGCATAATAAATTTTTCTTAACTTTGGACTCATGGATAAAAATCTTTCTATAGATCATCAATTGAGAGCAACTTGGCAGGCAGTTGCTAAACTGTATAATGAAGAAGCAGCCAAACACAATAGCACAATGGCAACAGCCTTTGTATTATTAAATATAGATTATGAAAATGGTACGCCTTCTACAGCTTTAGGACCTTTAATGGGAATGGAGCCAACAAGTCTTTCTAGAATCTTAAAATCTATGGAAGATAAAGGAGCAATTAGCAGAGAGAAAAACCCTGAAGACGGACGTGGAGTTTTAATAAAATTGACTTCATATGGCATGAAGATGCGAGAAATATCTAAAGAATCTGTGTATCAATTTAACAATGTAGTTAGAGATCATGTTACCGATGACGAATTAGAAAAATTTTTTAAAGTAACAAAAACCATAAATAAATTAATAGCTGACAAAATGATTTATGCTAAATCAAAATTGAAAGCTCAATAAAGTAAACAAATGACTAGAAGAATTAAAAAAGTAGCAATTATTGGTTCTGGTATTATGGGAAGCGGTATTGCTTGTCATTTTGCCAATATTGGTGTTGAAGTACTCTTATTGGATATTGTTCCAAGAGAATTAAACGACAAAGAAAAAGCCAAAGGATTTACCTTAGAAGATAAAATTGTTCGTAATCGTTTGGTAAACGACGCGTTAACAGCTTCTTTAAAATCGAAACCATCACCTATCTATTCTCAAAAGTTTGCGGATAGAATTACCACAGGAAATATGGATGACGATTTGCATTTGATAAAAAATGTAGATTGGATTATGGAAGTGGTTGTTGAACGTTTAGACATTAAACAACAAGTTTTTGAAAAGATTGAAAAATACAGAACTCCTGGAACAATCATTTCGTCAAATACTTCTGGGATTCCAATTCAATTTATGAATAAAGGAAGAAGTGACGATTTTCAACAACATTTTGCGGTTACTCACTTTTTCAATCCACCGCGATATTTAAAATTATTTGAAGTGGTTCCTGGTCCAAATTGTAAACCAGAAGTTACAGACTTCTTGATGGATTACGGTTCAAAATTCTTAGGAAAAACTTCTGTTTTAGCGAAAGACACACCTGCTTTTATTGGAAATAGAATTGGAATTTTCGGAATTCAATCCTTATTTCATCAAGTAAAAGAATTAGGGTTAACTGTAGAAGAAGTTGATAAATTAACGGGGCCTGTTATTGGTCGCCCTAAATCTGCAACGTTCAGAACTGTTGATGTTGTTGGTTTAGATACCTTGGTACATGTAGCTAACGGAATTTATGAAAATTGTCCTGATGATGAGGCTCATGAATTATTTAAATTACCTGGTTTCATCAATACAATGATGGAAAATAAATGGTTAGGAAGCAAAACAGGACAAGGATTTTATAAAAAAACGGTAAATGCAGAAGGTAAAAAAGAAATTCTAACATTAGATTTAGACACCTTAGAATACCGATCTAAAAAGAGAGCAAAATTTGCAACCTTAGAGTTGACAAAAACGATAGACAAACCAATTGATCGTTTTAAAGTATTGGTTGCAGGTAAAGACAAAGCTGGCGAATTCTACAGAAAGAATTTTGCGGCAATGTTCGAATATGTTTCGAACCGTATTCCAGAAATATCTGACGAAGTGTACAGAATTGACGATGCTATGAAAGCCGGATTTGGTTGGGAAAATGGACCTTTCGAAATTTGGGACGCTATAGGAGTAGAAAAAGGAATTGAAATTATGAAAGCTGAAGGAAAAACTCCAGCTGCCTGGGTAACTGAAATGTTAGCAAATGGTTCTACTTCTTTCTATTCTGTAAAAGAAGGCGCTACTTTTTATTATGACATTCCTTCAAAGAAACAAACAAAAAAACCGGGTCAAGACTCGTTTATCATATTAGATAATATCCGTAAATCAAATGAAGTTTGGAAAAATTCTGGAGTTGTTATCGAAGACTTAGGAAATGGAATTATCAATTGTGAATTCCAATCTAAAATGAATACCATTGGTGGAGATGTTTTAGCAGGTATCAACAAAGCCATTGATTTGGCCGAAAAAGATTTCCAAGGTTTGGTGATCGGAAATCAAGCACCAAACTTTTCTGTAGGTGCAAACATCGGAATGATTTTCATGATGGCTGTTGAGCAAGAATATGATGAATTGAATATGGCTATCAAATATTTTCAAGATACCATGATGCGCATGCGTTATTCATCAATCCCAACAATTGCAGCTCCTCATGGAATGGCACTTGGAGGCGGATGTGAATTATCGATGCATGCAGATAAAGTTGTTGCAGCAGCAGAAACCTATATTGGATTGGTAGAATTCGGAGTTGGAGTAATTCCTGGTGGTGGTGGATCTAAAGAGATGGCTTTAAGAGCATCTGATTTATTCCACAAAGGAGATGTGCAATTAAATGTATTACAAGAACATTTCTTAACCATCGGAATGGCAAAAGTAGCAACCTCTGCCTATGAGGCTTTCGATTTAGGTATTCTTCAAAAAGGAAAAGATGTTGTTGTTGTTAATAAAGAACGCCAATTAGCAGAAGCTAAGAAACATGCAGTAATCTTAGCAGAAGCTGGATATACACAACCTGTAAAACGTAAAGATGTATTGGTTCTTGGAAAACAAGCATTAGGAATGTTCTTAGTAGGAACAGATTCGATGGAAGCTAGTAAATATATCTCAGAACACGATCAGAAAATTGCCAACAAATTAGCCTATGTGATGGCGGGTGGAGATTTATCTGAACCAACTAAAGTTTCAGAACAATACTTATTAGATATTGAGCGTGAAGCATTCTTAAGTCTATGTACAGAAAGAAAAACGTTGGAGCGTATTCAACACATGTTAAAAACTGGTAAACCATTACGTAATTAGACAATTGGACTGTTGGATCTCTAGATAAATAGACTTCCAAAAATCTAAAAATCAAATTATCAAAAAATCTAAAAACAATGAAAACAGCATATATAGTAAAAGCATATAGAACAGCAGTTGGAAAAGCGCCAAAAGGAGTATTCCGTTTTAAAAGAACAGATGAATTGGCTGCAGAAACCATCAAATACATGATGGATGAATTGCCAAACTTTGACAAGACTCGTATAGATGATGTAATTGTTGGTAATGCAATGCCAGAAGGTTCTCAAGGATTAAATATGGGACGTTTAATCTCTTTAATGGGATTAGATATTGTTGATGTTCCTGGAGTTACCGTAAACCGTTTTTGTTCTTCTGGAATAGAAACTATTGGAATGGCTACAGCAAAAATTCAAGCCGGAATGGCAGATTGTATTATTGCTGGTGGTGCAGAAAGCATGAGTGCTGTTCCAATGACAGGATTTAAACCTGAATTGAATTACGATGTGGTAAAAGCAGGTCATGAAGAATATTATTGGGGAATGGGAAATACAGCGGAAGCTGTAGCAAATCAATTCAAGGTTTCTAGAGAAGATCAAGATGAGTTTGCTTTTAATTCTCATATGAAAGCCTTAAAAGCACAAGCTGAAAATCGCTTTCAAGATCAAATTGTTCCTATAAAAGTAGATCAAATCTATATTGATGTAAATGGTAAAAAAGAAACAAAATCATATACAGTAACAAAAGATGAAGGCCCAAGAGCGGGAACAAGTAAAGCTGCATTAGCAAAATTGAGAGCTGTATTTGCTCAAGGCGGAAGTGTAACTGCTGGTAACTCATCTCAAATGAGTGATGGAGCTGCATTTGTATTAATTATGAGTGAAGAAATGGTAAAAGAATTAAATCTTGAACCAATTGCTCGTATGGTAAACTATGCCGCAGCCGGTGTAGAACCAAGAATTATGGGAATTGGCCCAGTTGCTGCTATTCCAAAAGTTTTAAAACAAGCTGGATTGCAACAAAAAGATATTGAGTTAATTGAATTGAATGAAGCCTTTGCATCACAATCTCTTGCAGTAATGCGTGAGTTAAATTTAAATCAAGACATCGTAAACGTAAACGGTGGTGCAATTGCTTTAGGTCATCCTTTAGGATGTACTGGAGCAAAATTATCTGTACAATTATTTGATGAAATGCGTAAAAGAGATATGACAGGGAAATATGGAATGGTTACCATGTGTGTTGGAACAGGTCAAGGTGCTGCAGGAGTTTTTGAGTTTTTGAAATAAAGAAAAAGAGCAGAGAGAAAAGAAAATAGATTTTAAATGTGTGCGAAACAAAGACATAATTACAAGAATTTAAAAATATGGAAACTAAGTTTAGAGATTACAAATGATATTTCAGACTTGTTATTAGAGTTTCCAAGGCACGAAAGATATGATTTGAGTTCGCAAATAAGTAGATGTTCCGTTTCAATGCCGAGTAATATTGCTGAAGGTTCTTCTAGAACTGATAAATCATTCAGCCATTTTTTAGACATCTCTTTAGGTTCATCTTTTGAATTAGGAACACAATTACTTGTTGCAAAACATAGAAAATACATAAATGAAAACAATTTAAAAATACTTGAAGAAAAAATAGAGGAATTCCAAAGAATGACGATGGGGTTTCAAAATAGTCTTAGTTAAGTCTATTTTCTATTCTCTTTCTTCTATAATCCATAAACAATTATGAGTAAAGAAACAAAAGAAATACTAAGAGGTGGACAATTTTTAGTTAAAGAAACGAAGTGTGAAGATGTGTTTACTCCAGAAGATTTTACGGAAGAGCAAACCATGATGAAAGAAGCTGTGATGGAATTTAACGATCGTGAGATCATTCCACACAAAGCAAGATTCGAAGCAAAAGATTATGCATTGACGGAAGAAGTGATGCGTAAAGCGGGTGAATTAGGGTTTTTAGGTGTTTCTGTGCCTGAAGCTTATGGCGGAATGGGAATGGGGTTTGTTTCTACCATGTTAACTTGTGATTATATCTCAAGTGGAACAGGTTCTTTAAGCACAGCTTTTGGTGCCCATACTGGAATTGGAACTATGCCAATTACCTTATATGGAACCGAAGAACAAAAACAAAAATATGTTCCGAAATTAGCTTCTGGAGAGTGGTTTGGATCTTATTGTTTGACTGAGCCAGGTGCTGGTTCTGATGCAAACTCTGGAAAGACAACTGCTACTTTATCAGAAGACGGAAAAAGTTATAAAATTAACGGACAAAAAATGTGGATCTCAAATGCAGGTTTCTGTAGCGTGATGATTGTTTTTGCTCGTATTGAAGATGATAAAAATATTACTGGATTCATTGTTGAATATGATCGTGAAAATCCAAACGGAATTACCATGGGTGAAGAAGAGCACAAACTAGGAATTAGAGCTTCTTCTACGCGTCAAGTATTCTATAGCGATACTGTTGTTCCGGTAGAAAACATGTTAGCTGGTCGTGGTGAAGGATTTAAAATTGCCATGAATGCTTTAAATGTTGGACGGATAAAATTAGCTGCTGCCTGTTTAGACTCTCAACGTAGAATAACAAGTCTTGCTGTAAATTATGCAAACGAACGTAAACAATTTAAAACACCAATTTCTGAATTTGGTGCCATCAAATCTAAGCTAGCAGAAATGGCAACCAATGCATATGTTGGTGAATCTGCATCCTATCGTGCAGCTAAAAATATTGAAGATCGCATCGCTATTCGCGAGGCTTCAGGGAGTACACATCAAGATGCAGAATTAAAAGGTGTTGAAGAATACGCAATTGAATGTTCTATCTTAAAAGTTGCTGTTTCTGAAGACGTACAAGCTTGTGCTGACGAAGGAATTCAAATTTTTGGCGGAATGGGATTCTCTGAAGAAGCTCCAATGGAATCTGCATGGAGAGATGCTCGTATTGCTCGTATTTATGAAGGTACAAACGAAATTAACAGAATGTTATCTGTTGGTATGTTGGTAAAGAAAGCCATGAAAGGTCATGTAGATTTATTAGGCCCAGCAATGGCAGTTGGAGAGGAGCTATTAGGAATACCTTCTTTTGACACTCCAGATTATTCTGAATTATTTGCTGAAGAAAAGGAAATTCTTAAAAAATTAAAGAAAGTGTTCTTAATGGTTGCTGGATCTGCATTGCAGAAATTCGGCCCTGAACTAGAAGAACACCAACAATTATTAAATGCTGCATCTAATATTTTGATAGAAATATACATGGCAGAATCAGCAATTTTAAGAACTGAAAAGAACGCAAAACGTTTTGGTGAAGATGCTCAGAAAGAACAAATTGCAATGACTCAACTATACTTATATAATGCAGTAGAAATCATCAATAAAAATGCAAAAGAAGGAATTATTTCTTTTGCTGAAGGTGATGAACAACGCATGATGTTAATGGGATTAAAGCGTTTTACAAAATATGCGAACTACCCAAATGTAATTGAGTTGAGAAATACAATTGCAGAAAAGGTAAAAGCAGAAAACAAATATTGTTTCTAAAAAATTAAGGTCATTTATCTTTTCTGTAAAAGGTTTGGAGGAACTGAATAGATATAAGATACTTGACTTTTAACAAGCTTCTTTAACTTTATAAGTTTTAGAATTTAGTTGTTTGTTAAAGACCGTTATAAATTCATTTTTATAACGGTCTTTTTAATTTTATATATATAAAGCTCTATTTAGACCTTAATATAATATCTCCATTGAATGTTTTAAAAGAAATTTCTGGACCTCCTCCATTAATTGAACCTGTAATCCAATTTTCTACTTTCACTTTATAAGCTCCACCTTTAGATGCTCTTCCTTTGGTTACTTTTGCTTTTTGTGGTTTAGATTGTAAATCAAAATCTGTAAATATTTCTCCTCTATCAGATTTTAATTTCAAATCTGCTTTCATCGACTTTGGAAATGTTACATCTAATACTCCGTTTAAACTACTAAATGCCATTGCCGTGTTTGGTGTTACTTTTAATAAATTGGCTACAATGTCTCCATTTACAGTATCTGCACTCACAGAACCAGTAATATCTTTCAATGTAATCTTACCATTCACATTACTGACCTCAATAGCTCCTTTAATATTTGAAACTTGAATAAAACCTCTATTCACTGTTGACACTTTCAAAGAAAAATTAACGGGCACTTTTATGTCAAAATCAATGGTTCCCATTGGAGTGGTTTCCACTTTAACAGTGTTGCCATATTCTTCAACAGAAAACTCCATTGAATTATTCGAAATTTTCTTTAACCCGTATTTGTTTGGCTCACTTTTTCTTTTCTTCCCAACTCTTCTTGTTCCTACTACAACTACTTCTTTACCATTGTAACCTGTAATTGTAATTGCCCCACTTACAATTCCCATTTTTAAAACTCCCGAACTGCCTGGATTACTTAATGGAACTGTTATTTTTTCTTGCGCTGAACTATTTGCAACCATTAAAAATAGGATTGCTACTGCGATTGATTTTATTGCTTTGAATTTCATCTTATTAGTTTTTTACTATTGTATCTCCGTTTAATTGATCAAAATTTAATTGTACGCCTCCGCTACCAATTTTAAACTGCCCTTTTGATCGTATTTTATACTTTACTCCTTTGCTTTTTCTTATTTCTTCTTTTACAATTTTGGGTGCTAAATTAGACACTGCATAACTGGTATAAAAACCACCGTTCATAGTTCTATGACTCACATTTGCGTTTAAACTACCTTTAAATTTAATATTGATATCTCCATTTAAAGACCTGTACCAGCTTTCTTTTGTCGGGTTCTTTGTATACACAATATTAATATCCCTATTCAATGCATTTACATCTGTTGTTCCAGACACATTTTTTAAGGTAATTGCCCCATTTACATTATTAGCTGATAAATATTCTCCATGCATATTTTGCACATAAATATCACCATCATTTACAGTACTCACATCAATACTTACATGCTGAGGTACTTTAATTTTAAAATCTAAAGAATAGGCATACCTTCTTCTGCTACGTCTACTGTTCCAATTTTCTCTATGACTATATGATCCTGTCTCTAGATCAAAAAGAGTATAAGGCGAATCTGAATATGCATAGATTTTATTTCCTCTTTTTTCAACTTTTAAATTGATTTCTCTTTTCCCTTTTGCTACAATTTCAGTAGTTTTCCCAGAAATTGTTTTAGTAACTTCTATTATAATTGTTTTTCCATTGTACCCTTCTACCTCAATTGCTCCATGCATATTATCTACATAAAAAGTATTGTTTTGTGATAAACTATTAAATTGCACTTCTTTTTTGATTGTTTCTGTACTTTTCTGCGCAGTTACTGCTAGTGAACAGCAACACACAATGATCATAATTATTGGTGTTAAAAATTTCATTTTTTTGTTTTTTTTTGTGAATGACTTGTTTCTTTTTAGTAAAAAGCGACCTAGGACTTGCCAGTTACATCATGTTGTATTGATTAATTTGATCAAAATTAACCAACATAATATTAAATTATTTGTTGAATACTTTCTTGCATTTTTTGCTTTGCACTTTCATTTACATCTTTCTCTTCTATTAATTTCTTAAATGAATTTACCGATTTCTTCTCTTGTAATTTCACCATTAAATCTGCCAAAGCAATTTGTACCATTGGAGATTTTTGATGTATAATTGAAGCAATTAACCCTTCTCTTACTTCAGATATGTCAGTGTAATTTGATAATGCCTCAATTGCAGATAAGCGGACATTTACATTGGTATCACTATTTAATGTAGAAAATAATGCGCTGGTTATTGTCTTTGTTACAGCACCCAATTTGCTCGCTTCATTTACCGCTTGTAATCTTTTATTTGCTGATGGCTGATCTAACAATGTCAATACCAATTGAGAACGAACATTCTCCGTTTCATTCTGAGCAAGATCTAACGTTTGCCGATCTGTATTGGTCTTAAAATTAAATGTATTTCCTACAAAAAAGCCAACGGTTAAAATAGCTAATGTATATGTAAGCTGTTTTGTAAACTTAGCCTGAAAAATGCTTACTAGCTTATCAAGTAAAGACACGTTGTTATCCTTTTTTTCTGCTGCATTTAACATCGCATAAAACTTCATGTCCATAGCAGATGTTGCTTCAACTTCTTCATCAAAACTAGTTAAGAATAAACTCATTTCTTCAACTTCTTGGTGTGCTTTTGGATTGTTTTTTAAAAACAGTTCAAACTCTTGTATTTGTTGCTCAGAACAATTACCAGTAATATAATCTGTAATTAACTCCTCAAATTGTGTACGCTCCATAATTATCTTTTTTCAAGTGTTAAAAAAACTTCTTTTAACTCGTTTAAAGCTCGGTGCACTTTAGTTCTTGCTGCTCCTTCACTACAACCTATAATCTCACCTACTTCTTTATATTTTAATTCTCTAAATTTACTTAGCATCAATAATTCTTTTTTCTCAGCTGACAATTGGTTTAATGCCAATTGTAAGGTAGATACATTTTCACTTTTTGTTATTTCAGATTCAATAGTTTCTGATGTTGTGACACTGTATTCTATTTCGTCAATATCTTGATGTCTATTTTTCTTTTCCTTTCTATAGTTGTCATAATTAGTATTTCTTGCTATCTGAAATATCCATGTGACAAACTTGCTATCTTCTGTATACGTATGCTTGTACTTTAAGATTCTGATAAAAACATTTTGCACCAAATCTTCACTTAAACTTGCATCTCTATTCATTTGAAAGAAAAACCCGAATAATCTCTTTTTATAGCGCTCGTACAACAAGCCTAATCGAAAGGTTTCTCCCATTTTTACTTTCAG
>MAAC01006680.1_pt1 | contig 17820 bp, 17 predicted proteins | sample 1115981 | NCBI WGS metagenome assembly MAAC01 (sample SAMN04961126, study PRJNA320927) | seawater metagenome | isolation source: sample BD02T64 sea water enriched with oil for 64 days | place: USA:Gulf of Mexico | collected 2013-07-27 | reverse complement strand
ATTGGTACAGTAGGGGATGGGACAACAGTAGAAATAGTAAAAAAGTATATACAAGAACAAGGGAGTGAAAAAGAGAAAGAACAATATTCCCAATTAAAACTTTTTAAGTTTTAAACAAGGTACCCCACAGCTTGCTGTGATTGGGAGTTTCATTGACGTTTTTCCTATTGTAGTACATCTAATTACAATATAGTTGTGGCAGCTTTTGAACCAAATGCTAAATTGGACTGGCATATGCATCAAGATGACAGCAGTTACTTATTACAGAAGGTAAGGCTATTATCATGAGATAGGTAAACCCATACAAATAATACAAAAAGGCTATGTTATTAAAAGCCTTCCAGGTACGGAGTACTGGCACGCGTCTGCCCCTACACCAAGTGCATTTATCTCGCTATATATGATGGTGAACCCACAAAATGGTTGAAGAAGTTAACAGAAGAGGTTTATAATAATATAGAAGAATGATTGTCGTTGATGGGCAATAATCTTTTTAGAACAACAAACTTATTTCCCAATACAAAAGTTTGCAAAGATATTACCTAACAAGTCATCGTTCGTAATTTCGCCAGTAATCTCTCCAAAGTGACAAAGCGCTTGTCTAATATCAATTGCCATCAGATCGCCACTCAATCCATTATCAATGCCTTCCTGTACCTTAATAATCTCTTCAAGGGCTTTTAAAAGTGCATCATAATGACGAGAATTAGTAACAACAGTCTCGTTATTTCGTAAGGCTCCAGTATTGACAAAGTCGAGCAGGGTAGTTTTTAGATCGTCAACACCCCGTCCCGTTTTGGCAGATATTAATTGGAGATTGTTAATTGCAGATTCGAGGTTTTTAACTTGTTCTTTTGAAAGCTGATCTACTTTGTTGGCAATAACCACTAATTGCTTTTGCGGAAAGCGATTTTTAACCTTCTCAATCTCCAATAGTATTGAAGAAAGTTCTCCCCTTTCAGGGGGAGATGCCCTATGGGCAGAGGGGGTGTAATTCAATATGGTACTCCCGTCAAATAAATAAACTACCACTTGAGCTTGCTCAATCTTTTCAAAGGTCTTCTTGATTCCTAAGCCTTCAATCACATCGGTGGTTTCCCTAATTCCAGCGGTATCTATGAATCGGAAACCAATTCCACCAATGCTTATTTCGTCTTCAATAGTGTCTCTTGTAGTTCCTGCAATTTCACTAACGATTGCCCTTTCTTCATTTAATAAAGCGTTTAAGAGCGTTGATTTTCCAACATTAGGTTCGCCAACTATCGCGACAGGAATACCATTTTTAAGAACATTACCAGTTGCAAAAGAATCGATAAGCCTTTTAAGCACTAACGTAATTTTTGAAATTAATTTCTGAAAATCATCTCTGTTAGCAAACTCTACATCTTCCTCGGCGAAATCTAATTCAAGTTCAATGAGTGATGCAAAATTTAAAAGTTCTTCTCTCAGTTTTTGTATTTCTGAAGAAAAACCGCCACGCATTTGCTGTATTGCCAATTGGTGGGAGGCTTCAGAATCACTTGCAATTAAATCCGCCACAGCTTCGGCCTGACTCAAATCCATTTTTCCGTTAAGAAAAGCCCTTAGGGTAAACTCACCAGCGCTTGCCATTCTGCTACCCTTCCGAAGACATAGTTGTATAATTTCTTGTTGAACGAAAGGACTTCCGTGACACGAAAACTCTACCACATTTTCTCCAGTGTAGGAGCTAGGGTCCTTAAATACTGTTGCAAGTACCTCATCAATAACTCGATCCCCGTCTTTTATATGTCCCAGATGAACCGTATGTGTTTTCTGAGATGCTAAATCTTTTTCAGAAACAGAAAAGAAAAGCTCCGAAGCTATTGAAATGGCATCCTTACCAGAAAGACGTATTACAGCAATAGCTCCTGCTCCTGCGGGTGTGGCTAATGCAACTATGGTATCGTTGTAAATCATCGCGGCAAAATTACGAATAACAATCTTAGCGTGTAACATTTTTGTTGAATGCCATACCAATAATGTACAACCTCAAAGTCAATCAGAAAATAGAAATCATTCACACCGCAAAAAGAACCGATACACAATTGTTGGCCATTACACATTTATCGCAATTATTGACGTACATCACTGGCTTTGGTGGTCTTATTGTACCTCTAATCAAAAGACGAAGTAGAAGGGATGGAGGAGCATGAAAAATCGATTATTAATTTTCAATTGACTATGTGGCTTATTACAATTATAAGTATTCCGGGAATTTTATTACTAGGGTTAGGAATTTTATCCCTGATATTTGTTGGTATTGTGTCTTTTATTATTCCCATAGTAAATGCTGTTAAGGCAAGTAATGGAGAAGCTCCTACGTTACTTTTGTACGATACGTTTTATCTCATAAATTGAAATCCAACGGGGTCTAGTCCTTCTTTCAACCCTTTATTTTACTGATTATTTCGAATTTTAGTTTCATATTTGTGATATCATTAATTTAATAAACAAAAATCTTATGAACTACACTATGAAAGCCCAGACATCAAATTTAAGCACAACTATTTTTAGAAACATCTTTGTTGTTTTAAGTATACTTTTCTCAACAAGCTTATTTGCGCAAGCTTCGGAAGATTCAAACAAAGGAGTTTTTGACTTTGAGACTGAAACTCTTGACTACGGAACAATCGCACATAAGTCTGATGGTGTACGTGCTTTTAAATTTAAAAATACAGGGAACGCTCCAATTGTAATTACGAAAGTAAAAGGAAGTTGTGGTTGTACAGTTCCAACAAAACCGAAAGGACCTATTATGCCAGGTGAAACTGCAGAGATAGGAGTTAAATATGCAACCGATAGAGTGGGAGCCTTTACAAAAACGATCACGGTTACTTCTAATGCAAGCGAAGCAACTAAGGTGATTAAGATAAAAGGAAAAGTATTAGCAGGAGAAGGAAAATCAGTACTTAGTAAAACACACTAAGCTTTTACTTCTTAGATATAAAAAAACCTCCCGATCCAAATCGGGAGGTTTTTTGTTTTATAAACTATTCTTGTTTCTAGTTATTCAACATAACCGGCATCACCAACATCGTTACATTTTCTCCTTCGTCAAGACCATCAACTGGGGTTAAAATACCAGCACGGTTTGGCAAGGACATTTCTAAAGATACTTCATTACTTGTTAAGTTGTTCAGCATTTCGGTTAGGAAACGAGAGTTAAAACCAATCTGCATATCATCTCCTTGGTAATCACAAGTAAGCCGCTCTTCTGCCTTATTACTGTAGTCAATATCCTCTGCAGAGATGTTTAATTCTGCTCCTGCGATCTTTAATCGTATCTGATGCGTTGTTTTGTTTGAGAAAATAGAAACACGTCGTACACTGTTCAAGAATTGGTTGCGATCGATGCTTAATTTATTCGGATTCTCTTTTGGAATAACCGCTTCGTAATTAGGATATTTCCCATCGATTAGACGACAAATCATTTCTGTGTTATCGAAGGTATACTTGGCGTTGCTCTCATTATACTCTATAGTCACTTCATCTTCACTTCCTGCAAGAATAGACTTTAGAAGGTTCAATGGTTTTTTTGGCATAATAAACTCAGCAACCTGAGAAGCTTGAACATCCTCACGTGTATATTTAACCAATTTATGAGCGTCTGTGGCAACGAAGGTTAAACTTTCTGTAGAGAATTGGAAGAATACTCCACTCATTACAGGACGTAAATCATCGTTTCCACTTGCAAATATTGTCTTGCTAATGGCCGTAGCAAGAATATCTCCTTGTATCTTAGTCGAAGAAGGATCCTTAAGTTCTACCGCTGTTGGAAATTCTTCACCGCTTGCATATGCCAATGCGTACTTACCATGATTAGAACTTATCTCCACAGTATTATTATCTTCTATTGTAAATGTTAGGGGCTGCTCTGGAAAAGTCTTCAGCGTATCTAATAGTAAACGAGCTGGAATACAAACATTTCCTTTCTCATCACTTTCAACCTCCAGCTTAGAAGAAATGGTAGTTTCCAAATCTGAAGCCGATACGGTTAAAGACTTATTATCTAAATCGAACAAAAAATTATCTAGAATAGGGAGGGTGTTGTTACTATTTATAATTCCTCCAAGAACTTGTAGTTGTTTTAATAAATACGAACTCGATACGATGAACTTCATTTATACGGTATTTTTTCTAAGGTTGGCAAATTTATTATATCGTATTCATTTTTTGTTTCTTTCTGTTAGTTAGGAAAAAAGCCTCAAAACTAGAATACAATCTCTTACAAAGATATTTCAATTGCCTTGTTTCATAAAACAAACTTATCAACAACTAAGCTGCGTATTTGCGTTTTCGATAGTAGTTAAAGATCATTCCAAAAAGCCCCAGCAAAGCCAGTGGTAATAAGAGGTTAACGAATTGCCATTTGGTACGTTCCTTCGCTGCTTTTTGAGTATCGAGAAATGGAACGGCTATTTCCTTAGTTCTAATGTTTATAAGTCCATCATCGTCTAATAGGTAATTTACTGTGTTCAGCAAAAATTCCTTATTTCCATAAAAAGATTGTGTCATTTTATCAAACCCCAATTCCAATGGACGGTTTCCTTGAAACTGGTTTTTAATAATATCTCCATCACTAATTACAACCATTTTATTGTTTGCGCTCTCCGGTTTATCTTCAGGAAGCTGAAAAGGTTTTACTCTGTTTTTAAAAGCTGAAGTTAATTCTCCTTCTAACAAAACGGCTAGGGGTATAGAACCTGCATTAAATTCATTAGGATCTGGGCCTTCATTAACAACATTTATGTTCTGCGGAATATCTCGTTCAAAATTTATCTCATTTGGTAATCCAACGAGCTTGGTAATGCTTGATGTACCTAATAAAACTGTCTTTTTCACTGAGTTTGCTAGCGTGTCAATCGAACTAGCATAATCAAACTTAACCGCTTCAATATTTGTGACAATGGGATGGTTATTTTCAGCAGCTGATAACGGATAGTAGAACCAGGGATATCTATTGTATTGGGAGTCATTTTCACTTCCTGATACTAATACGATTGGTGCAGAGATCATATCTTTTACCAAATTCGAATTGATCCGAAGACCATATTTAAAGAACAAATCATTTAGGTTCAAATCCATTGGATATGTAAGGGTTTTTCCACTGGTTTCCTCAATCTGTTGACTGGTTGCATCTATTAGCCATAACGAAGCACCACCATCCATTGTAAACTGGTCCAGGATGTATTTTTCTGTATCTGAAAAAGCCTCAGTTGGTTGTGCTACCACAATTAAATCAAAAGTTCGAAGGTCTTCCAATGTTTTTTGCGGAGAAACAGCAGCCGAATCTAAAGTGAAAGGAGCGATATAGTAATATTCCTTAAGCGTTTTAAAAAAGTCCGCTATATAGCGATCTTCAAGCTCACCATTGCCTTTTAAAACAGCAACCTTTCGTTTTTTAGGAGACACTAACTTGTTAAAACCATCGGCAAAAGCGTATTCTAGATTCTGAATAGAATTGTTTATACGTTCTTCGGAAGAGGTTCCCAACTGATTTTTAAGCAATGGAATTTTTACAGTCTTGTTACCAAAGTTGGCAAGTGCCCAAGGATATACAAATTCTGTACTCACCTTACCATTTTCTCGAACTTCAACCTGCGCAGTTGTAAGTCCTATTTGTTGTAATTGCTTTTGAATGTCTTCTGGGTTTTTCTCTCCTTCCAACGGATTAACAAACCCGTATTTTATATTTGGGTTATAAGCAGAAAACTCTTCTAATAGTTGCTTTGTTTCTGTCTGAAGTCTTTGAAATTCTGGAGGGAAGTTTCCTTTTAAAAAGACATCAATAATAATAGGCGAATTAATTAGTGCGACCGTATTTTTTGCTGCTTCAGAAAGGGTATAGCGTTTGTCTTGCGTTAAATCAAAACGCTTATAAAAATAACTACCAACCACATTAATCAGAATGATTGTAGCAAGGAGAAGTAGAAAACTCTTGGTATGACGATTGTTTTTTTTCACTATTCCTTCCGAAGTTTTAAAACAGTGAGACCAATAAATAAAACTGAAACACTTACAAAATATATAATATCTCTAGTGTCTAGAACACCTCGAGCTATACTATCGAAATGTGCTTTCATTCCAAAGCGTTCTATTGACAATTCAGAATCAAAAAGAACAGATAGCCCTTCGAAGCCATAATAGAGTACAAAACATAAAAAAACTGCAATGATAAAAGCAACAATCTGATTGTTAGAAAGTGTCGACGTAAAGATCCCAATAGAGGCGTAAGCGAGAACTAAAAATAAGAGACCAATATAGGAGCCAACAGTACTTCCAATATCCAAATTACCACTTGGATTTCCCAGGCTTGATATTGTAATTACATATAGAAGTGTTGGTATTAGGGCAATACAAATGAGAAGTACTGCACCAAAGTACTTTCCTAATACAATGTTTTGAAGCTTAATAGGCTTGGTGAGCAAAAGTTCAAGGGTGCCCATTTTTTTCTCATCGCTAAAAGAGCGCATAGTTACGGCGGGTATTAAGAATAAAAGTATCCAAGGTGCCAATTCGAAAAAGGATGAAAGGTCCGCAAAGCCTGAATCCAAAATATTATAGTTACCATCAAAAACCCAAAGGAAAAGTCCATTGATCACCAAGAAAAGTGAAATGACCAAATACCCAATAGGGCTGGCAAAGAATGAATTTATTTCTCGTTTTATGATTGCTAACATTCAATTTTGTTATGAAAGACTATGTAATGTGTCCACACTCCAGGCCTGCGCTTTAGAACGAAACATAGGCCTTGTTGTTGTCCAAACATCTTTGAATAATTCACTATTTCTATACATCTCTAAATCGCTTTCGTTTTTCCAACGACTGTAAGTAAAATAGATGGCTTTATCGTTTTTGTCAGAATAGAGTTCTAAAAAAAGACAACCTGGAAAACTACGAATCTTCGATTTTACCTCTTCAAAATTAGAGAGAAAAGTCGCAACATTCTCTGCTTCAAATTCCATTTTTACAATTCTTGTGAACATATTCTTACAAGTCAAATTTCGTTATCCAAAATTAATAGTAATCGTATCTCTAAAACCCAATCCAAAGAGGGTTGAGGCACTACCTATGGTTGTTGGATTGCTTTTATAAATAGATAGTTCTAAATAACCAGAGGAATTCCATAATGCCAATTTCTTCCCATCTTCTTCGCGCTTTTCCGAAGGCAGCTCAAAATTAATAGCATCACTATAATGTGTGTGCACCTTAGTAAAACTCGCTGTTCGAGCTGTGATTTTAAAATCTCTACCCTTACCAACATCGTCGAACAAAGATTTTGTAATGTTACAAATTACATTTCCATAGTTATCAATATAAATTACGTTTCCAATAATCTGATTTGCCTCTAGATTTATAACAGGCTTTATTCCCGTAAGCTGTTTAATTTCTGAAATGGTTTTTCCAATGACCTCTAAAGTACCTCCACGGGCAATATGACAGGCAACTTTCACAAATACGTCTAGAACAGGAAAATTGCTTATTACTCGATCATGGATATTAATTTCAACAATTCTCTCTGGATTAATTTCACTGGCCAACATCGAAATAATACCATTATTAGCACACAGAAAGTAATGGCCATCTAAGAAAACTGCAATGTGCTTATTCTCTGGGTTTAACTCACTATCTATCCCAACAATATGAATTGTTCCTTGTGGAAAACTGCGATAAGCGTTCTGAATTATATAAGCAGCTTCTGTAAGATGAAAGGGAGAAATAGAATGAGAGATATCAACAATTCTTACATTATTCAATTCACTATATATCGCCCCTTTTACCGCGCCAGCAAAGTGATCCTTTTCTCCAAAATCGGTAGTAAGCGTGATAATTGGCATCGGCGAATTGTTGATATTTTGTTGATTCAATTACCACAAAAATAGGTTACTTTTGTGAGTAGCAAAACTATTTTTTGCTTTGTGTGAATAATTCTTAAATACACGGCTTTTGAACGAAATAATTATCGAACTCACAGAAATTAGTCCCGTTGATTTCTTCGGAATTAAAAATGCAAATATTGATATCTTAAAAAGATACTTTCCAAAACTAAAAATTGTCGCAAGAGGAACCAGAGTAAAAGCTTATGGAGACGAAGAAGAATTACAAGAATTCGATAAGCGAATGACTATGTTGTTAGAGCATTTCGTGAAGTACAACAAGCTTGATGAAAATGTAATAGAACGTGTTCTTTTAAGCAGAAGTAAGGATGATTACGAAACGCCTGCAAGTAGCGGAGAGGTGCTAGTTCACGGCGTAGCAGGTAAGCTTATCAAGGCTCAGACGGCCAATCAGAGAAAGTTGGTTCAATTGATGGGTAAGAATGATATGGTTTTTGCCGTTGGTCCTGCTGGAACTGGAAAAACATACACTGGGGTGGCCTTGGCTGTAAAAGCCTTAAAAGAAAAGCAAGTTAAGCGTATTATCTTAACGCGTCCAGCTGTGGAAGCGGGAGAGAATCTTGGATTTTTACCAGGTGATTTAAAAGAAAAGCTAGATCCTTATATGCAGCCTCTTTACGATGCGTTAAGGGATATGATTCCGGCCGAGAAGCTCGACTCTCATATTGAAAAAGGAGTAATTCAAATTGCACCTTTGGCTTTCATGAGGGGTCGTACTCTTGATAATGCCTTTGTGATTCTAGATGAAGCGCAAAACACTACTCATGCGCAAATGAAAATGTTCCTTACTAGGATGGGGAAAAGTGCTAAGTTTATGATCACAGGTGATCCAGGACAAATAGATTTACCACGCCGAGTTACTTCAGGACTGAAAGAAGCCTTGCTTGTTTTAAAAGATGTAAAAGGAGTAGGTATGGTCTATTTGGATGATAAAGATGTAATTAGACATCGTCTCGTGAAAGAGGTTATTGCTGCATATAAAAACATTGAAAACATCGATTAGAATGAGCAATACCATTATCGATACCGATTTCCATTTTCCTGGTCAAAAGAATGTGTACCATGGAAAGGTCCGTGAAGTATACACACTTGAAGATAATAAATTATTAATGATTGCAACCGATAGGCTAAGTGCTTTCGATGTTGTGATGCCAAAGGGAATTCCTTTTAAAGGACAAATTCTTAATCAGATTGCAACGAAAATGATGAAGGATACCGAAGATTTGGTTCCTAATTGGTTAACAGCGGTTCCAGATCCAAACGTGGCAATAGGAGAGGCATGTGAACCATTCAAGGTTGAAATGGTTATCCGTGGGTATATGAGTGGACATGCAGCTCGTGAATACGAGGCTGGAAGACGAATACTTTGTGGTGTCGCAATGCCAGAGGGTATGAAAGAGAATGATAAATTCCCGGAGCCGATCATTACGCCAGCTACAAAGGCCGAAATGGGAGATCATGATGAAGATATTTCACGAGAAGATATTATAAAAAAGGGTGTTGTTTCTGAAGAAGATTACCTTCAGCTGGAAGATTACACACGTAAATTATTTCAACGCGGTAGTGAAATTGCTGCAGATCGAGGGTTGATATTAGTCGATACTAAATATGAATTCGGCAAAACTAAAGCTGGAAAAATTGTCTTGATTGATGAAATCCACACACCAGATTCTTCACGTTATTTTTATGTCGAAGGTTATTCAGAAAGACAGGAAAAAGGGGAGGAGCAAAAGCAACTTTCAAAGGAGTTTGTTCGTCAATGGCTTATCCAGAATGGTTTTCAAGGCCTAGAAGGGCAAACAGTTCCTTTTATGAGTGATGCTTACATTCAAACGGTGTCTGAAAGATATATAGAACTTTATGAGAACATTACAGGTGAGAAATTTGAGAAAGCAGATGTCTCAAATATTCAAGACCGTATTGAAAAAAATATCCTTAACTACTTTTTTTAAAGTTGAAACTATGCACATAGCCTAAACTAATTTCAGAGAAGTCTGCTTGACCTAAATTCGAATTTAAGTAAACACCAAAATATAGATTGTTTGCAGGCGACTTCTGTGTCCCAATTAGATAATACTTTAGTCCTAGTCTTCCAGAAATCAAACGCTTTAATTTGTATTTAGAATCTAGCTCTCCTAGCATCCAGTTCTCAGGAATTTCGCGAGGAGTATTCATCCATCCTTGATTCATTTTCCATTCGATTTCATACGACGGTTTATGTATGTTAAATCCAAGCTGAACATCTAGCCCTATATGATTTAATAGGATTTCTCCGTTCAAAGAAATACCAACATTACTTGCATTCCAACCTGGGTTGTCCTTAAAGGACTCATACTCTCTACCATCTTGTACCAGTGATTCATTATTAGCAATATAATCATAATAGTGCTGATAGAAACGGTAATACAATCCAATTCCTAATTTGAACGTATTATTAAGAACCTTTCCGTACTCGCCAGAAAGTGTATAAATACCCTTCTTATCATTAAAGGGTTCAGCTTGTCCAAGAACATTAATACCATAACCAGACCTAAACATTACATAACTGTAGGAATTTCTTTCAAAGAATTTGGAAGGGCTGGGAGTTGTATTTGAGTCTCGTTTCAAGTTTTTTATATCAGCCGAAAGACTAACTAAAAAAGAATTATAACCTTGGTTTAACAATCGCGTATGCCCATTGGAATGATGAAAAAACCCAGCGCCCAGACGCCAATCAATCTTTTTTGAACTTAACACTTGGTAGTGCATAAAGACTCTAAAAGCCCAGGTTAAATCGGTAGTTACTGCCTGGTTATCTGGATTAAGAATAGGATCGTATTGTTTGTTAAAATAGGTGGTACCCATTCCAATTTGTACTTTTAAATTTTTTCTTCGGAAGGTGTTAAATTCAAAAAAAGGCATCAGGGTTATTCCTATTCCAAGACTGTCCAAGTTCCCAAAGTCTTCATACCCAATTCCTATTCCAGTTCTTGGTCCTTTAAGACGTTGTGCCCATTCATTTAAGTTGTTGTCGTGCTCCCATCCAAAATTTACCATAAGTTGCTTTTGCAAACCATGCTCTGGGAAATTAGAATTGGAATCGGCAGTGACTCCTACCATAATTTCAGGAGTAATAATAAACTCGCTAGAATTCAAATAGGTTTCCGATTGCTGTGAAAGCATCGAAAGAGATAAAAGATAGGTTAGTATTAGAAGTTGTTTTTTCATTTAGCGCTGCAAGTAACAATATCTAAGTTGATTTTAAAAATTTTAGTTTTACATTAGTGTTTAAATCGCAACTATTTTGGAACAACTTGATAGATTAATTGAACAAATGGCATCCCTCGCCTGGGGACTTCCGTTATTAATTTTGCTAATAGGAGGAGGATTATACTTGTTGATTAGAATTCGTTTCTTACCTTTTCGATATTTGGGTCACGCCATTGCCGTTTTGAGAGGGAAATATGATAGCGAGCAAGATACTGGAGAAATCACACACTTTCAAGCATTAACTACGGCGCTTTCAGCAACCGTAGGTATGGGGAATATTGCTGGTGTGGCGGTGGCTATAGCCATTGGTGGACCTGGAGCTGTATTTTGGATGTGGATAAGTGCCGTAATAGGTATGTCCACGAAGTTTTTTACAGGTACTCTGGCGGTAATGTATAGAGGTAAGGATAGTGAGGGAAATGTTCAAGGTGGGCCGATGTATTTTATAACCGAAGGTCTAGGAAAAAAATGGAAGCCCCTTGCGGTGTTCTTTAGTATTGCTGGCCTCATTGGAGCTTTGCCAGTTTTTAATGTAAATCAGCTCACGCAAGCGGTCAATGATATTTTGCTCAAACCAGCCGGAATGTATTATGGTTTTGGTAGTAATATTGTAATCGGTATTGTATTGGCTGCCATAACTTCAATTGTGGTTCTTGGAGGCCTTTCTCGTATTAGTAGGACCGCGTCCAAACTAGTTCCCTCTATGGTTTTATTATACTTTATACTGGTTGTCATTATTTTAAGCGTTCATATTGAGGCAGTTCCTAAGTATCTTTCCTTGATTTTTACAGATGCTTTTTCTGCTTCATTCTATGAAGGAGAAGGTTTCTTGGGAGGAGCACTGGGAGCATTAATCTTATTAGGAATAAGACGAGGAGCTTTCTCTAATGAAGCGGGAATAGGTACAGCTCCAATGGCTCATGGAGCTGCAAAGACGAGTGAACCTGTTCGGGAAGGATTGGTAGCAATGCTTGGTCCTGCTATTGACACCTTGATAGTATGTACGCTAACGGCCTTGGCAATTTTAGTCACAGGTGTTTGGCAATCAAGTGATGCGAATGGTGTGAGTCTTACGGCAACGGCATTTCAAGAGGCCATTCCAACCTATGGAAAGTATGCGCTACTTCTTTGTATAGCTGTATTTAGTATTTCTTCTTTATTTTCATATTCTTATTATGGGACTAAATGTATGTCTTACTTGTTTGGGGCCAAGAATAAGTCGTTTTACAACTACTTCTATATCGTGAGTATTTTAGTGGGTGCAACAACATCCTTAAGCATGATGATAAATTTAATTGACACATTTTTTGCGATGATGGCGATTCCAACTATGGTGAGTACCTTGATATTGGCACCTAGAGTATTAACGGAAGTGAAGAAGTATTTTCAGAAATTGAAAGAAAATTAATCTTTGAATCCGTTCTGAATGATTTCATTTAAATCTTTCGAGAACTTTTCAGCTCCAACAGGATTCAGATGGTTGTGATTAATATAATCTGAAGTAATAAAATGCATCGTATCATTTTCTCGTTCAAAGACCTTAACATTTTTATATTTTATAGGCAGGAGTTTAAGGATGCTGTCACGACGCCTTAGTATATCTGGATTTCTTTCATCAAGATATGTCCTATACAAAGGCATCGTGCAAATGATGACCTTCAAATCTTTATTTTGAGCGTAGTCTAGCAGTTTATAGAGAAGCGCTGTATTATGCAGAAACAATTTTAAGTTAGGTGAAGTGTTTATTCTAAAATTTTTAGTGGCAATTATTGAATCATTGTAGTCAATACCATAAAACATACCTTCTTTCACTTTTTCATTAAAGCCAAATTTATTTAGATTAGGACCGTCTTTTCTTTTAATGTAATGGTCCATGAGGTGCTTTGAATAGATATCTGGACGGGCAAGGGATATAAGTTTGTCTTTGAAATAGGTGTTTCATTCAAAAACATTGATATCATAATACTTTAGATAAATGCTGTTCTTCCAAAAATTCTTACTGTTATGTGGAAGCTCTAGGTGACTATACGAGAGTTCAAGAATGACATACTCAAGATTGGGGAGACGATCCTTCGTTTGCTTCAGAATTTTGAAATCTAGATTGTGATGTTGAGAAGTTGAAGCTAGGCAAATAGTAGATTTATCAAAATACTTCGGTTAATGGCACTATTTGTTTGAGATGGACCTAGGTCAAGTATTTCAATTTTATCCTTTTCAGAATTAAAAAAGGCACTCGTCATAACGTAGTTGAAAGGTATTCCTAACACTAAAAATTCCAATATGATATATAAAAGAACTACTGGTATAAAAAATACCAGAATCCATTTTAGAAAACTACGTTGTGCTTTCTTAAAACTGAAAATAGATAAATTGTTCTTTTGGTCCTGTATATCTAATAAGTATTAAAATAATACTATAATATAAAATCCATCTTAAAGGTCTACTTAGGTACTTCTCTAAATCAATCAAGGGATACGCTTTGTTCCTTGTTATGGCCTCAACAATAACTAACAATGGAATTACCAGAACTTTCCATCCAATGACAAGCGAAAAATTATCACTTGGTCTAAATGAAAAAATACGCGTCAGAATGAGAAAAGAGGTCTCAATGGTATCCGATCGAAAAAAGATACAAGATATCGTTACAAGTGTAAAACTATACCATAACATCAAGGCTCTAGGTACATTAGTAATATAAGCAATTAGGCTAATTTTTCGTTTCCCTATTTTTATTGTAATCCTCTCTATAGATATCATAACAGCCTGAAACACCCCAAAAACTATAAAGGTCCAATTTGCGCCATGCCATAATCCAATTAATCCCATTGTTACAAAAAGGCGACTGTTTTTACAAGGTATCCTCTATTGCTATTTTTAACCATTGGGGCGTATACATAGTCGGTGAACCATTTAGTCAACGTAATATGCCAGCGCAGCCAAAACTCTGAAACACTTCGGGAAAAGTAAGGAACACTAAAGTTTTTACTCAATTTAAAACCAAATAGCTTTGCTGTACCAATTGCAATGTCGCTATAACCAGAAAAATCACAATAGATTTTAAAAAAGAATAGGGCAGAAGCGTATAATAGCGACAGGGTTCCAAAGTCACCAGTAGTTTCTGTTCCTCCATATGCCAATGACCCATCACTGAATCCTGTTGCGATGATAATATCTGAATCCAATTGTCCAGCTACAGGAGTTGGAGTAAATCCAGATTCGTTGAAAGTTTGGAAGTCTTCTGAATATAGAGTAGTAAAGCAATTTACATCACTAATAAAAGTTCCCGTTATAGTTCCATAACTAGGTGTAATCCAAGTCCAATCTCCAAATGCACCAGAACAATCTTGAGGACCGGTAGTTTCATTGTTAAAAGAATGTTTTCCAGTCCAGGTTACTGGTGAACCTCCAGTCATAAAGCCTACATTAGTCCTCCCATCACCACTCGTAAGATCACAAGTGGCTAAAGTTCCAGAAACAGTGCAATTATCTTGAACACCAATACCATTAAATACAGCAGTTCCAATAGCAGATTGAGTAGTTATGGTACTATTTCCTTCTGGAGTAGTGAACATTAGGTTAAATGTTTGAGTTGCTCCTGTATTCAAGTTAGGATGTCCATTACACGTAGTACATTCAAAAGTTCCAGTTATAGGAGTAACAGGAGCTCTATTAGTATGCTTTGCGATTGCAACAGCACTTTCTAAGTTTTTGAAAATTACGTTTGCTACCTTTGGGTTCGTTCCGTCAGAAGCTACGGAAAAAGTAAGAGACAAATCTCTTGAGTTAAATTCTAAATCTTCTTCTCCTTGTTCAATGCGCTGTTTAGCAAATGCTGTGTAAACGGCTCCAGTATGAAGCTTAATTTTTGCATTAGGATAGTAAGACTCCGCAGCTCTACTATTTTTTCCATTAGGAAGAGCAATTTCTACAGTTGCTCTGTATTCTGAATTATTTGTGGTGAATACACCTTTATAGATTCCAAGGTTGGACTCTAAAGATGCTAGGTCAAAACTTAAATCTTCCGAATTTTCAGTACTTTGATTGTTGTCAACAGTACAAGAAAAAAGTAGTAATGTAATAGTAACTTTTTCATTTTTTGAGTATATTTTTTATGAGGTGCGAAAGTAATACTTTAGAGAATGTCTTAATGTAAAATCTATATTATATTTACATTAAAAACAGTTAATTCCTACAGCTCTTCGCAAACCAAAAATAACATCCCATTTCGACTAATCAAAGTAACTAAAAGTGTCCCCATTTCTTATCTTCAGAAGGGATTCATAAATTAATTTGATAACATTTTCTACATCATTTTTATGCACCATTTCTACTGTTGTATGCATATAACGTAAAGGTAGAGATATTAAGGCACTTGCCACCCCGCTATTGCTGTATGCAAAAGCATCGGTGTCAGTTCCAGTTGCTCTTGACAAGGCTGCGCGTTGAAAGGGAATCTTGTTCTTTTCAGCTGTGTCGACAATAAGATCACGAAGTTTTTGTTGTACCGCGGGTGCATAAGCTATCACTGGACCGGCCCCAATTTCAGCAAATCCCTGCGTTTTCTTATTAATCATTGGTGTAGTTGTGTCGTGGGTTACATCGGTAACGATAGCGACATTGGGCTGAATTCGTTCCGCAATCATCTGTGCTCCACGTAAACCAATCTCTTCTTGAACTGAATTGGTGATATACAATCCAAATGGCAACTCTTTTTTATTTTCGTGCAATAAACGTGCTACTTCGGCGATCATAAAACCACCCATTCTATTATCAAGAGCTCTACAAACAAACTTGTCTTTATTTAGGATATGGAACTCATCGGGGTAGGTGATTACGCAACCTACATGGATTGCCATCTTTTCAACTTCTTTTTTGTTTTTTGCGCCGACGTCTATAAAAATATTATCAGGTTTAGGGGCCTCTTCCCTCGTTTTACTTCTTGTATGAATTGCTGGCCAACCAAATACTCCTTTTTTAATTCCTTTTTTTGTGTGAATGTTTACAATTTTTGAAGGAGCTATTTGATGATCACTACCACCATTTCTAACAACGTATAACAAGCCATTATCACTAATATAGTTTACATACCAAGAAATCTCATCCGCGTGCCCTTCGATCACCACCTTATACTTCGCCTTAGGGTTAATTACGGCAACTGCAGTTCCGTAGGTATCGGTAAAAAATTCGTCGACGTACGGTTTTAGGTACTTCATCCATAATTTTTGCCCGTCCCATTCATAACCTGTAGGTGCAGCGTTATTTAGGTATTTTTCAAGAAAGGTTAATGATTTTTTATTCAAAATAGAAGTAGCCATAGTTTTGTTTTTCGGTAATGAAAATGTTCAATTTCAAAATTAGTAATTTATTAATAACCGAAGCAGGGCATTTTGTTTAATTTTGGAACGATTTTGGTTTGGATACCTCATATTAAATTGATCTTGTGAAACGCATTGCATTCCTATATATAATACCTTTGCTAATTTCAGTCTGTTCATTTGCTCAGACTACCAATGAATATGAAGAGCGGAAAGTTGATAGCACCCAGACCTTCTTCTATATAGTTAAAGGTGATTCTATTCCTCGTGAATTTATTGACTTGGAAGAAGTTGTATTACTGAATAAAATTGAGTTCAATTCTAAACAAGACCGCAGGAGATATCTCATCTTACGTCGAAAGACTCGTAAAGTATATCCTTATGCTAAACTGGCTTCCGAACGATTGTTGCAAATGACAGCGAGATTAGAAACAATAGAAAAGAAGAGTAAGCGGAGAAAATATACCAAGAGAATTCAAAAATATGTAGAAGAAGAGTTTTCTGAAAAGCTAAAGAAATTGACTCGTACTGAAGGTCAGATTTTGGTAAAGCTAATCCATAGACAAACGGGACGTACAGCTTTTAATTTGGTAAAAGAGCTTCGCACAGGTTGGAGAGCTTTCTGGTATAATACCACAGCCAAAATGTTTGATATTTCAATTAAACAAGAATACCAGCCCTTTGATGTTAAGGAGGATTACTTAATAGAGGATATTTTAGAACGTTCTTTTCAAGCCAATCTATTGGAGCGACAAAAACCCGCCTTTAAAATTGACTATTTAGACTTAACCAGTCAATGGAATAAAAAGATGACTAAAAAATAATCTTCCTACTGTTTGTACAGTAATTTAATTTCCAGTATTTTAGTAGTTCGCTCTTTTATTTTGAAATAAATTGTTTTGATAGCCTTTGGCTTAATTAATATTGAAAAGTAGTTATACTTTCGAAGAATTTTGCTCCTGTAGCCTAAGAAGGGCATTTTTTTTTGAGTATAATTTGATAGCTTTCAGCTGTTTAAAAACACTTCAGGAAAATACTTGAAAAAAGTTTCAATTTGTTTTGGTAGAAAAGAAAAAGGGGTTGTATATTTGCACCCGCTTAGAGAGATAGGCACGGTCATAAAAACGGTGAAAAGGATTACAAAATAATGGTTCAACTCCATTACACCAGCAAAGTGACTCTTGAGTAATCAAGAGGAAGTCCTAAAGAAAGTTTGGGAAAGTTCATTGAGATATTGAAATTGACAGCGTAGGTTATTTCGAGAAATTGAAATAATCGACAAAGAAACTAAACTAAGTAAGAATACCTGAGAATTTTTTTGAGGTTAGATAATTTGT
>MAAC01010566.1_pt1 | contig 17825 bp, 18 predicted proteins | sample 1115981 | NCBI WGS metagenome assembly MAAC01 (sample SAMN04961126, study PRJNA320927) | seawater metagenome | isolation source: sample BD02T64 sea water enriched with oil for 64 days | place: USA:Gulf of Mexico | collected 2013-07-27 | reverse complement strand
TTATGACGAACAAGATTAAGGCTCATGTCTGGCATGACCAAGACATAATTGGTGTCGCCCATGAGAATGCAGATGATCCTGCTTATGAAACTGTATACATAGACATGGGTGATGAAGGCTCCGCTATTCTTAACAGAGCGGATGTCATCATGTTAGCTCAGCAGTTTGGTATAAAAGTAGTCGATGGATTCTCACCGCAGATACTGTCAGAGCAGCTGGATATAGTATACGACATAGCTAAAGAAGCTGGTCTAGCTACGGATGGCATCAACAGTGTAGAAAACATCGTTGCTGATATAGAGAAGATGTTATCAAAAGGTGGCTTGTCACAATGAAAATCATCTACTCGTTAATCGTTGTGCAGCTAATTAATAACGAGTCAGTTAGCTCGAGTAACCAAAATTAATATTAAACCCAGATGATTCCTGCATAAACCCATTCCTATTTATGTGGTCAAATACACAGGACCACTACATGGCCAAAATCGGGAATTCATCACAAGACAGGTTATCGAAGTCTGTTAGAAAAACATTAAAGATAAATGCCCCCTTAGTGCAAAAGTGAAACTAAAAAGCTATTAACTCATTCAACTTTTCGACACAAGATTCTATCGCGCACGCACAACCAGTGTCGCATTTATTATCTAAATCTCCGCAAAAGTTAAAGTATGATTTCTAATACGGAGGTTCGTTTGGCTGCTTCAGGCAGACCTAGGGGAGTACCTTTGCTGCTGTATCTTTTTTACTGGCTTTCTCACCCATCAACCGCTCAACTTGCTCTTGGATCTTATCTTCAATCTTCATCCGCTCTTCAAAGGGCAATTCCTTCAACCCTTCTTCAGTAAGTCCCATCTGCTCTAGTATCTGGTAACGAATCAGCTCAGAGGGGCTCATAGACACCAAACGCTCCAACTCATCCCGTGGATGTGTTGTATACGCACTCTCTGAGCCCGGTAATTGATTATTGGCATTGGGGAACTGTTTACTTTTATCAGCTTCAGTCACTTTGACTACTTGTTCGCTCAGCAACTGTGCAAAGACAGATGAGAGGTTCTCGTTACTGGTGCGCACTGAGCCACCGTTGCTGGGCTGAATCATTGAATCGATCCTAATCATATAGGGCTCCTGGTATTTAGATTTCTAAGCCACATGCAATTTTCGAGCCGTTTTTATGCTCTATTTATTCAATAACAGGTGACAAAAACGGCAAGAAAACCTGCGGCTGACTGATAGTAGGCAGATCATTGCCGATCCCACTTATGTTGTGCATCTAGGATTCACTGACCAGCTCTGGTTTTCTGCACGTATATTGGGTTCTTACAGTGCCTTATTGTTTGCTCGGCTAAAATAGCAAATATGTGTCAACTCAAACGTTATCTAGGTTGATCGTCCTAAGTTAATCCAGTGAACTGCAATTAAAGGTCTCGGCCATCGACTGCTATATAAAGTAATAGGATTTTTTCCCTTTTGCAGTTTGACTATAATAGTAAATAATATATACCGATTCTCTAAGTAAGAATTTTACTCTTCTGAGGAGGAATTAAGGATGAAGTGGATATTAAGCATCATTATTATTCTACTATTTTCAAGGCCCTCATTTGCACAAAACATTACTTTTACCGGAGGGCAGCCTCTCAATCAATATTCGCCCAGCATTATAGTACCCATATTGACCGAAGCTTTTAAACGCAACGGTATTAAATTTAAAGCGGTGCATCACCCTAGCCTTAGATCATTAGTATATTCAAGCACTGGACAACTAGACGGTGAGCTGCATCGGGTTTATGACTTTTATGATGTTAGTGACGGTAAATATCCTGACCTGATCAGAATAGAATCTGAAATGCTGACCATCTGGTTTGCAGTATTTTCCAATAAAAAGATAATATTTAATACTTGGGATGATCTCAAAGAGTACAAGGTTAGCTACTCGCGGGGGAAAAAAATTCTGCAAAAAATCCTTCCTCAGTTTTTGCCGAAAGAACAGATATTAGTCGCCAACAATGATACACATGCCTTCAAAATGTTATCTGATGGCCTCGTAGACATAGTGGTATCTGGAAGCAGGTTAGGAGACCATTTGTTAGAGATCTATCCTCAGTTCTCAAGCATCACAAAAGTAAAAAAAGTAATCCCTGTCAGAATGTACTCCTATATACATAAGAAACATAAACAGTTAGCGAAAAATATTGCCGATACCCTTGAACAAATGAAAAAGGATGGTAGTTATGCAAGGATCGTTGATGCGGTAAATACATCATTTGTATTCGATTAGTGCGACTCTAAGGAGACGAGTCAGACTAAATACTGAATAATTCACCTTTAGTCACACTTGGATACGTCTAGTACTCCAATTGCTTACCTACACCTCCCCTAGATGTATTGAAATGCCAACAATCTGTTAGCGCCTGTAATTATCCTAGCTGAGTTTCTAGCGTTGAAACGGTGAGTCATAATTGACGGTAACGGCCATTTACAGATGACAGTAAAGAGCATAATAGTAAGGTGGAGAGGGAAAGCTGAAGGTGATCATAGATAAATTTTTCCCGCTTGAACAAGTAGTGCAAGCACATGAGTATTTAGAAAATAAAGGCCGGATAGGAAAATTTTTTTAGCAATCAACTAGTCTGTCGAATAATCAGTTTGGCGGTTGCTTGCATAATAGAGGAAATAACCGCCAGCTTAAACTAGATGCTCAGACTCTCTTTCTAAAGTATTTGCCATTTTCTAATCGAGTAAAACCTGAATATTATCCAGATATTAAGACCCCTAATCCCTGCTCAAAATGCACTCACTGCTAATGCTTTACACTTACACTGCCCTTACACTTATAGATTTTCAAAATGCGCCAAAGAGAGAATTTAACTGTGTGACACACTGCCTCGCATTTTGCGAATGGTTGAAGCTTTCTGTTTTTTATCTAAGTAATAAGCAATTAAATCAACAGCTTATTAACTGGCACAAAACCTGCAATCTCATAATGATTACCAACACTTGGCAACCATTGATCTAAAAATTTGTAGCAGTGGAGAGTATTACTATGAGGACAAAAATACAGTCATTAAAGCAATGGCTTAAAACTTCAGAGCAGCCGCTTGCACAGACCTGTCTAAGACTGTATCGCGCATTGCTGTATATGGAGATTCCGGCTCCCAGGTATTTATTTCAAATCATTTCTTTTGTACATTTTTCACTGAGTGCTAGCTTTGCGAATTTCATCAGAGTGTTTTACTGGACACCCATGTTTAAAAGCAGCTTAGCCAAGCCTTGTTCTAAGTTGTATTTATACGGCGGTATGCCAATGATAATGGGACTGCTGCGAATACATATTGGTGATAATTGTCGCATCAATGGCCAAACGACATTTTGCGGACGCTGCAACTCCTCAACTCCTCCTGTGTTATCTATAGGTGATAACGTCGACATATCCTGGCAGACCACTATCGCTGTTGGTAGCCAAGTGATTATCGGTAATAATGTGCGCATTGCGGCTAAAGGTTTTCTGGCCGGCTATCCGGGACACCCCATTAATCCACAAGACAGAGCCCGGGGACTGGCAGATACACAAGCCCAGATTGGTGCCATCATCTTAGAAGACGATGTCTGGTTAGCATCAAATGTCACTGTCTTAGCTAACGTCACTATTGGCGCAGGTACTATCGTTGCGACAGGCAGTATCGTCACAAAAGATTTACCTGCCAATGTACTGGCTGCAGGAGTACCCGCCAAGATAATCAAATCGCTGCACGAAACTAACCATAGTCAACTTTAACTACTATGATTAAAAAATACTTGTGTGTGGTTTTTTCTTTTAGCAATAACCGCTATTTTTAACCCTATTGGAGATTAAAATGAACATAGACATGTTGGTTTTCGGTGAGGATTGGGGCGCACATCCCAGTAGCACCCAGCATTTAATCAACCATCTATTAGCCGAACAGCAGATTCTCTGGGTAAATTCACTGGGTTTGAGAAGACCGAAATTAGACTGCCGTGATTTTTTTAGAGTCTGTAAAAAGCTCGCGGCTATGAGTCGCCATCAGGCGTATGAGCAGTTGCAACAACAGCCTAGATTACTCAACCCAACCAGCCTCTGCTGGCCAGGTAACAAAACAATACGCCAGATCAACCGACGGCTGTTACTTAAGCAGATTAGCCCTTTAGTGAAGGCCTCTGATGTACAGCCTATCCTCTGGACTTCTCTTCCCTCTGCAGTCGATTTGGTCGGTCATTTAGGTGAGCGCGCCTGTGTCTATTACTGCGGCGATGACTTCTCTGCTCTGGCCGGTGTCGATCATCAACCTGTACGTGAAATGGAAGCTGAACTAGCTGAAAAAGCGCAACTAATTATTGCCGCCAGCGACAAACTAGCGCTTCAGTTCCCACCCCAAAAAACAGTCACCCTTAATCATGGAGTTGATTATCAGCATTTTTCAACACCGGTTAATGCCGCTAAAGATCTGCCCAGCGGACTCACTGCCGGGTTTTATGGCAGCATATCCTCATGGTTTGATCAGCAACTGATCTATAACGTTGCCAAGAGGTTACCTCAATGGAAATTTGTGTTCATCGGACCGATACAAACCGATGTCTCGCTGCTCAAAAAGCTAAGTAACGTCTACTTATTGGGACCGCGTCCCTATTCACAGCTGCCTAGCTACAGCCAGCATTGGTACGTGAGTATTTTGCCTTTTACTAAAAACCGCCAAATTGAGGCCTGCAACCCGCTTAAATTACGTGAGTACCTGGCGGCAGGCAGACCGATAGTAAGCACAGCTTTCCCGGCTTTAAAGGGATTCGAGGCACTGATCAATATTGCCGACGACGCAGAACTATTTGCAGAAAAGCTGCAGCACTGCCTGCTCTATCAAGATGAAGAGCAGAAACAAGCTCGTCAGGCGAGTGTCATGAATGCCAGCTGGCAAGCTAAAGCACAACAGCTAAAACAACTTCTGACAGAACTATAATCAGCTTTACACAATATTCCAAAACGGCAGCCACTGCAGTGCATTTGGCTGCTTTTACCGCTACTCCCCCTGTTGCATTAATTCCTGCCTGTCATTGCCTTCTGTGCTAGTAAACATGGATTCTGTAAGCGTTCAAACTGACTCGCAGAATGCGAAACCCTCCAAACCTTTCCTTTGTTACAGCTCCTAAAAAACCTAACACACTGTTAATAATGACAATTAAACAATAACGAGTGTTGGCCTAAATAATGCAGTAATCATTATATGGGGCCATATGATCCCTGCTGTTATTTCGTCACTCATTGCAAGGAGCTAATTATGCAGATCTATCAGATCAATACCTGGTTACTATTTGCTTGTATAAGCACGCTGTCTGGCTGTGCTAACAACTACTCACTGCTACAGCAACAAATGGAGACTGAAGACACTTTGTATACCAGTGGCAGCCACAGTATATCGGTAACAGCCCTGTTACAAAATGCCTCCACTGGTAGTATCGCAAAAGGCTCTGCTAAGAAAACGCAAGCACCCTTTCAGTTGCGCTATCACGACAAAGTGATTGAGTTGAACTACGTTCAAAAGCAGCGTTTGCAAGACTATGCGCAAACGCTTTCTGCCCCTATTCTGCGCATTCAGTGCGGAGCCGGTGAAAATAGTGGTGTACTTCAAGCAGTCAGTATCGCACTGCGCCGCTGTCAAAAAATACAAAGCTTCCTCTCTAGTATCGAACAGCAATCTCAGGCATCCGTGCGGGCTGATGCACCGTTGCAGTTAATCACCATCGCCGCTGCCAATCGCCAGTCAGGTATCTAAAGTGAACCGTGCCGGGATTAGCAAAAATCTGGCGGCCATTTTCTGGGCCGCCTGGCGCAGGCGCTATTTGATTGCTCTGCCTATTCTGATTATGCCTTTTGTCGGACTCAGTGTTGGTTTGTTTTCCACCAAACACTATGAAACATCTACCACCTTACTATTCCAGGAGGCCTCTCAGCACAACCCCTTTCTGGAGGACCTATCCATTGCCATTAATTTAAAAGCGCGGATGGTTTCATTAAATGCACTATTGCACAGCCGCCATATTCTGGCGGGAGTGGCCTGGAAAATGAATATGATTAGCACACAGATGAGCAAAGAAGATAAAGCGCTGGTTATCAGTGATTTATCTAAAGCATTAAGTGCCGAGCTAGTCGGTGAAAACATCATAAAGATTAAATATAAGACTCCAGTTAAAGAGAACATTATCGACATTTTAAACACTGTCAGTTTAAGTTTTATCGAACGGGTATTAGCCCCGCAGCGCTCATCTATCATTCAATCAGAAAATTTTCTGGCGAAAGAGTTGGAGCGGCGAAAAGCTGACCTGTATGCAGCAGATGAAGCACTGGCGGATTATAAAAATCGCTTTGCCAGTGAGCTTCCAACATTGCACGCCGGTAATGTGCATCGTCTGAACGAGTTACAAATGAGTCTTGCAGAAAAGAAGGTCGCGCTTGAAGGCGCCCGCGCAGCCAAAAAAAGCTTGGCCAATCGACTCTCTCAAACTAATCCTGTGGTCGGAAAAATAGAAGAGAGCATCATTAATTTAATGGCAGAGCTCACTCAATTACGCGCACGCTATACGGATCAACACAGTCTTGTGCAAAACGTGCTGGTTAATTTGCAGTCGCTGGAAAAAGAACGCAACCGGCTACTGGCCAAAAACCAAATCTTAGACACCGAAAATTTCGATAAAGCCAAGTTGGAACGGCTATGGGCTATTGCAACTACCACCACAACCGATCCTGATCAAAAACACCAACCGATGCTCATAGTGCAACTGCAACGACTGCAGAAGGGAGACGACCAAGTACAACGTTTAAGCATAGAAGTACAATCGCTGCAGAGCGCAATTGATAAATTACAGCTGCGGGTCGATGGCTTCGGTGCGCATGAACAGCACTTAAATGCACTGAAGAGACAAATTTTAGTGCGAAAAAATATCTATCAAGATCTGGCCGAGCGCCATGAACTGGCCAGAGTCACAGAGTCGTTAGGTAAAAGTGAAGAAAATGACCGGGTCAAGTTAATAGATGCACCTTTCGAACCTCTGGCACCGAGCAACTTTCCCATAACGCTATTTTTTCTGGCAGGGCTGATTTGTGGCTGCGCAATGGGAACCGGTCTTGCGTTAGTCGCCGAGCTACTCGATACCAGCATCAGACGTAAGGAGACCGTTAGTAGTCTGTTACAGGCGGCGGTGATCAGTAGAATTCCACCACAGACATCAGATTAAGGAGATTACTGATGAAACAAAGCATACTTCAAGTCGTGCAACACTTGCGCCCCGGTGGCATAGAAACTATGGCACTGGAATTAACCAGACAATTGAGTCGGTACCATAACGTACATATAGTGAGTCTAGAAGACAGCTATCAACAGGCATTAGATGCATGGCCGAGATTAGCAAGTGTTGGCGCTCAGCTGCATTTTCTAAATAAAAAGCCGGGGGTCAGTATCCCCACGTTGTGGCACTTATGCGCCCTGATAAAACGCCTTAAAATCAGCGCGATTCACAGTCATCACACCGGGCCGCTACTTTACGCAGGTATCGCAGGTAAGGTCACAGCAGTTGGCACACATATACATACCGAACACGATGTATGGCATTTATTGAAACAAAAAAATCGTCGCTTGCATCGGCTCTTACTGGGACTTATCTCCCCGACTTTAGTGGCTGACTGCAACCAAGTCGCCAGCCAGTTGAATCACTATTTTCCCACTACAGCAGTACAAGTGATCAACAATGGCGTAGATATGCAGCACTTCACCCCGGCTTCGCCCGAGCAAAAGCAAGTGATACGTCGGCGTCTTGGATTACCGGCAGCAACCTTTCTGATTGGCTGTGCAGCGAGACTAGAACAAGTCAAAAATCACAGTATGTTAATCGATGTTTTTAGTAAAATCCCAGGAAATACCGCTCTAGTGCTAGCAGGTGATGGCTCACTGCGTCAATCTCTGATGGCTAAATGCAAAAAATTGGGCATCCGGGATAAGGTCTATTTCTTAGGTAACTTGAATGAAGTATTACCTTTTTATCAGGCACTGGATTTGTTTTGTCTTGTTTCCCATAACGAGGGCTTGCCGCTCTCACCTATTGAAGCTCAAGCTTGCGCTATTCCCGCTATATTGACGGATGTGGGGGGCTGTCACAACATTATCTGTCCAACAACTGGCACTTTGATAGAACCGGGCAATGCGCGCATGTTAGAGAAAGCTATTTTACAACAAATACAGTCTCATCAAGATAACTCTCCAAGACCTTTTGCTCTTGCAGTCGCTGATTTACAGGAAACCGTTAACAGCTACCGCAGTTTGTTAACTTAATTTAAAGGAGATAACTATGTTTGTTAGCTTACTTTCCCTCACTCTGGCACTTTGGCTATTGGTCATTTATCACCATATTATTTACCCTTTTTTGCTGCTCAAGTTTAGTGACACAACTGTCAAGCCAGGCTCTGATAACACTGCAGAGAAAATATCGGTCAATAGCTTACCGGGTATCAGCTTATTAGTGCCTGCTTACAATGAAGAGCATTACATTGCTGACAAAATCAGGAACCTCGCCAGTCTTGATTATGCCAATGATAAACTATCAATATGGGTAATCTGCGATGGTTGCTCTGATGCGACAGAGCAAACCGCTCGCCAGTGTATGGCAGAGCCCGAGATCCAACACTTAAATATTCGCCTGATCAATCTTGAAAATAATATTGGCAAAACAGCAATCTTAAATCGCTTTATCCCGCAGCTTCCCGGTGAAATTATCGCCCTCTCAGATGCCTCTGCAATGCTATCTATGGATGCCCTGTTAATCGCCGCTGAATGTTTTCAGACCACTCAGGCCGATATAGTTGCAGCTAGCTACAAGCTCTGGGCACCAGGCAGTGACGGTGAGTGTGCCTACTGGCGTTATCAGAGCCGTATCAAACAAGCTGAGGCCTGCACTGGAAACCCTATAGGCGTGCACGGCGCTTTGTATTTCTTTCGTGCCGCAAGTTTTGTCGCGCTGCCAGTAAACACCATCAACGACGATTTCATCTTGCCGATGGCGATGGTTGAAAGAGGCAATACTGCCATTTATTGTATTGATATTGTCGCCCTGGAGTTAGAACAAAGCAGTAACGACATTGACCACAAACGCAGAGCGCGTATAGCCGAAGGTAATCTGCAGCAGCTAATACACTGTCGAAAGCTGCTGCATCCAGCATTTAGAGGTACGGCGTTTAATTTTTTCAGCGGTAAAGCTCTGCGGGCACTGATGCCGCTGATATTACTCAGCCAAATACTTCTATGCCTGATTCTCGGTGTGCTCAGCCCGCCATTTATCGCAGTGTTCGTATTGCAACTTGGCGCCATTGTACTGGCATGGCTGAGCCTGAAACTCGACTCGGCTTTTATACCAAAAGTATTCAAACTACTGTTTTACCTGATCAACGGCTATAGATATGGCTTGCTGGGAAGCTGGCGCTTTCTTAGAGCCCAACGATCAGGCCACTGGCATTAATCAAAAAGGAGAATCACTATGCCTCTTACACAAAGCGAATACGTACCCACTAAAGTATTAAAACTAAAACGCGCCACCGACATAGTTTGCGCACTTGTGGGGCTCAGCCTCGGACTAATAATTTTACCGCTGCTGGTTCTCTGTATAAAACTGGAGTCATCCGGGCCTGTCTTTTTCCGGCAAATGCGTATCGGCAGGGCCAGTGCAACTTGTACCGAAATATTCTGGATGTACAAACTTCGAACCATGCAAGATAACGCCGAACAAAAAACCGGTGCTGTCTGGGCCAGTAGTGCTGACCCAAGAGTTACAAAAGTCGGGAAAATACTGCGCAAGACCCGTCTAGATGAATTACCGCAGCTGTATAATGTATTGCTTGGTGACATGTCAATTATTGGCCCCAGACCTGAACGCCCTGGATTCTATGCAAAACTGGAGCGTGCTATCCCCTACTTTTGCGAGCGCACTTGGGGTTTAAAACCCGGCAACCAGGGATATGATCGGAACATAGAAGATGTACGCAATAAGGTCGCATTCGATCATATTTACGCCCTGAGCTTATCGGCGATACTCCCCTGGTTATTAATGGATGCCAGTATCGTCGCCCGAACCTTTTGGGTAATGATCAGCGGGCGAGGCCAGTAAACGTATCATGTCTTCTCAACTCGAGTAGCCAGTACAGTAAGTCGAAGACCATTGAATACTTGTGGTTAAGTACAATTAGCTAACCATTGATAATCTACAATGTGTAAGTGTTAGAAGTTGCTACTTAACCCGTAATTTTACAGATCAGCTCAGACTTAAACCTGAAATTACTAAGGTTGGTATGTTCCTCTGACACATTGCAGACATTTCAAAATTCCTAATTTGATGCTTATGAGTATCAAGTATGCAATTTGAAAACCAGGGACTTACCAAAGTATCTCTGATGATGTTTATCATCGAGTTAGTGTGCCTGTTTTACCAAGTTTGGTGTCTACTTAAAGTCCGAGGAGACAATACTATGTGTATTAACTTGTTACATTTTTATTGAGAATAATTTAACTAACAGGGCGTTTTGATATTAAAGTCCAGATACCTGCCAGAGACAACAATGAGCCAGCTGTAAAATTAAAGCCACGTTGTATACGTGGTGATCTTGAGTAACTAAGTGCTGTGCTTGCGAATATAGCATACGAAGAAAAAATGACGTTGCTAAAGCAATAAAGGTGATTGCAAGATCCCATAATTGAGTAGCGGTACTTGAGTTTGTATTTATAAATTGTGGTATGAAGGCCACAAAGAACATTAAACTTTTAGGGTTGAGGGCTGTAGCAAAGAAAGTATTAGCGAATAGTTTCCATCGTGAATCCAGACGTACAGATGGATTAGATTCCGTTGGTAAAGCTCCAGATCTTAACATTGATATCCCTAGGTAGAGTAAATGCCCCCCCTATAATTTTAACAACATTAAACCAGAATGCCGATGCAGTAAGAAGCGCACCTAACCCGAGTAATGATCCACTTACAGCTACTGTAGTACCTAGAATAACAGCAAGTAAAAGAGGTAGGTTTGCTCGTTCTCCATGCGTCAAAGCGTAACTAATTACTATCAGGACGGTTGGTCCTGGAATAGCAAGCATAATAGATGATGCGACGACGAAGCCTAGCCATAGTTCTATGTTCATAAGTGCGCCTTATATATTGGGAAAGTCAAAAGCATAGTATTGTATAAAAAACACCCGCTGCCGGCCGATAGCCATCTACACCCTTAGCCTTTCGCGTTAAATTGAATTATTTACTTGTGCTACTTGATAAGTAAATGTTTGCTAAACACCTGAAACACTATTGAGAGAGGATAAGCCCAGAGTTACGGGGCTTTGGTAGGGTTTCAGCGGAAAAACATGCAACAAAACAAACCGTATAAGGTACAGAGTTGCATCAAATTTTACGCATCTAGAAAAGAGCTGATTTTGTAGGCTAAAATATTAATAGAATCCCTTCTAGATCATTATTAGGCTTACACCCTAGAGCATAACTGGTTCTATTAGCGTGATTATTACAGTTTAGTTCTGCTGTGGGTAATGATGATTGCCCTGTATATTGATTGTCATTTCTTGAATAAGAGAAAACTACTGCTATTAACAAAACTGCAAAGGCTATTGCAAGCGTTGTGCTTTTAAACAACTTATTTGAAGTTTCATTCTGCTTTTCTATATCAGACGATTTGCTTAGTAATATTGAGCTTGTCTCTGAATAATTCATGTTACCTCTTGTGTCATCTAGTTGGTTGTCATTATTCCAGCTAGCGGGTTTGGCTGATTTTCTTCCTTAGTCGTGAAGGGTATAAAAAGGAAACAACGGGCATCTTTAGAAATCCGATACAATGCTGAATGGTTATGTGTGATATTAGACCCCCGTTAAGAATCCCAACCGTCGATTAATCGGATTACCATACGTTACCTTGCGCATTAAATTCGCGGTCAATATCAATGTTGTGAACCAATTCATTTGACACCTTCGCATAGTAATCATCAAAGTTGATAATCACAGTGGGAGATTGCTGTTTGGCGATTTTTGTAGATTTTTCAAACATCAAATTTACGTTATCAACCATAGAAGCAATTGAATCAGATACTTTTTCTATTAAGTTAGTTTTACTTATGTATGAATTGGTATTTATCATGACTTCATTCCTGCTTATAGGCTTTATGTTTCTAAGTAAGGCTATTTTTAAATAATTATTGGATAATAACAAACGATAAAAAACCTAGTCACTTTAGAAAAACTTAACTGTTTTGTTAGTAAACTCATTAAGTCATACTTAAAGCAAAGAGTTTTTCACCGCTTTCCCAGAACCGCATGAAATCACTGACTACCGCGTTAATTTGGCTAATTTGTCTGTGTTAAAAATGGTACTAATGAAGAAGTTTGTACCAAACTGTTTGAATAAGCATATTTTTGAGAATATGAAAACTGTCTAGATAACTGGGAGCTTATCATGCACTTGAGATTGTCGACCTCAACAACCGTTTCATGTCACTACGTGAGCAATTCTTTAATCCAACTGAGACATTTGACTACGTCACGGGTAGCTTACGCTGCAATTGGAATTGTGATTATAATTCTCGATCCGCCTCTAATATTTTTCGCAGTAATAGTGCCATTCATGTCACGGATGATACCGTAAGATACTGACAACCCTAGCCCCGTTCCTTTGCCCATTGCCTTGCTTGTAATGAAGGGTTCAAAAATATGGGGAAGCAATTTAATCGGAATACCGCCCCCCGTATCACTGATTGTAATTTCCAATTTATCATCATCCACAGGCGTTCCGGTAATGGTGATCTTCCGCTCAGTATTTTTCCCATTTTCCAGGATGGCATCTCGTGAGTTGCTTAGTATGTTGAGAAACACCTGCTCAAGCTGAATTTGCTTGCCGAGAATAACAGGGCACTCGTGGTCACAGTGCGTTGTCACTTCAATGTTTGCCAGTCTTAGCTGCTCTCCCATTAGTTCAAGCACACAGTTCATCACCTTCCGAGGCTCAATATTTACCGGTTTTTCAACAGCCTTGCGCCCGAACATTCGCATATGATCTATAATATTCGAAGCCCGCACGACCTGCTCCTCAATGCGTTGCAGTTTCTTAGTAAGATACACCGGGGTGACTTTGTTAAGCTCAATCCTATCTATAACATTACTGGCCGCCATCCTGATCGTATTCAGTGGCTGATTTAGTTCGTGTGCAACAGATGTTGCCATCTCACCGAGCGAGGCAAGTTTTGAAGCTTGAATAACTTGGGCCTGTGAATGTTTAAGTTCAGTGATGTCAGAAATCAAAAGAACCGATCCTAAGTGCTCCATTTTCTTCTCGCTGACCAATATGGTTCTTCCGCCTTGTCTCTTCACTTCAACCGTACTTTGTGGGCTCCTGTGTTGTTCCAAGCGTTCCGCGACCCATTCATTTTCCCTGCCAATTCCTTCAATCATAAGTCCAGCCCTCACGCCCGCCCTTAAATGGTCTTCAAAAAGCGTGCCAGGATTGGTGAATTCGACGATGCCTGCATTCAATTCGCGGAAGGCTTTGTTGCAAAAAATAATACGCTCATCGTTATCGAATAAAACGATACTTTGATCTACTACATCTACAATCAATCCCAACTGCTCAAGCTCTTTATAGCTATTATTTAGTTCTGTGATATCCTGCCCCACACCAATGACACCGGTGATAACTCCATCGATATTTCGGCGTGTTGTTGAATTTAGTAGAATTTCAACCCGCTCACCTGACTTCGTGAACAATGGGAAACGGTAATTGGCGGTCTCGTTACCTTGCATGGCTTGATTTAGAACCCCCCGTACGGGCCCTTTAAACTCGGTCGCAAGAAACTCTTCCACCAAATTCCTACCTATTACTTCATTCTTGCTATACCCGGTAATTTCTTCTGCTTTCCGGTTCCATTCGTTAACAAGGCCCGCCTTATCAATACCAAAAATAGGAGCGTTTGCCGTATTCACCAATTGAGTTAGTTCATTTGCTGAAGCCTTGTATTTATCAAGAGAAAGGTTAGTAAAGTTAATTTGAAAAGCTAGCTGTGTTGTTAAATCATTGTAGTGTTTTGCAATCCTTCCCGCTTCTGTGTAAGGCTGGACCTCCGCTTTGTTGTCGAACTGTCCCTCTCGGGCATGTTTTTCCATTGTTTCTAGTAAAGGACCAAATGGGTCAACTTCTCCGTGTTCGGAAATATTGAGACCTAATTTTTCATCGTCCAGTGAAACTCGAAGCGGAAAATACCTATTTAACGATCGAAGCAATAAGTAGGCCAATCCAAAAGACCAGATGCCGCAAGTAATAACACCGACGGCCTGAGCACCGAGTTGCTCTAACCAAGTGTGATCGTTGCTGAGATGCGCCGGATCGGAGAAAATGGGTACAAGGAGGGTACCCGTTATTCCTGCCCCAAGGTGCGCTGGTATCGCCCCTACAGCGTCATCTATTCTAGCTTTCTCCAGCATAGACGAAACCATCAACATTGCGACGGCTCCCAATCCACCAATCAAAATGGCAGCTAACGTGCTTACAACGTCGGCACTGGCAGTTATGGCAACAAGACCTGAGATCAAACCATTGATTATTTTGTAGCCGCTAGGAACTTTTGAAAATATATATCCAGAAACAATTACAACCAATACTCCCGCGCCCCCCGCAAGTGCAGTATGAATGAGAATCTGTGGCACGCGGCTATCGAAACTCAACAAGCTCCCCCCATTAAAACCAAACCATCCAAAGAAAATGAGGATGGCGCCCAATGAAGCCAACGGAATGGATGAAGGGAAAAAATTCTCACACTTCCCAACATTTGGAAACCGACCTGTTCTTGGGCCAATCACCAGTACGGCGGCTAATGCCACCCATCCACCAACGCTATGCACTACTGTTGAACCTGCGAAATCGATAAACCCAAGCTGATTGAGCCACCCTGATGCAATCAAGTCTTCGTTCGTATTCCACGCCCAGTGTCCAAACACCGGATAGATTATCGTAGAAACAAAGATAGCAACAATGAGGTATCCTTGAAATTTCATGCGCTCAGAACTCGCACCTGAAATAATCGTGACAGCCGTGCAGCAAAACATTAATTGAAAAAAGAAAAAACTAGATTTCGTTGAGCTGGCTTCATAAAAATCTGGAAAAAACGCGGTCGAGCCAATTACCGAATAAGTTGAAATACCAAACATTAAACCATAGCCAACGGCCCAAAACAGGATCGCACTTAATGCAAAATCAGCAATATTTTTTAATGCGACATTAATGCTATTTTTTGTTCTAGTCATCCCGGCTTCAACAGCCAAGAAGCCTGCCTGCATAATAAAAACTAATATCGCACAGACTAATACCCATGCTAGATTAGTGCCTTCACCTAACATTTACCTAACCCCGCATTGGGAATTTCAATAGTTGCCGAGGTTCCTTGGTTTGGCATGCTCTCAATTAAAAGCGTTCCTCCATGTAATTCAGCAAACATTTTTGCAAGGAATAGCCCAGCACCGATCCCAGAATGTTTTTTGGTTGTCGAACTATCTATCTGGCTTAAAGGCTCAAGGGCTTTTGTAATCTCTTGTTCTGTCATTCCGACCCCATCATCCTGAACCGAGATCGTGAGAGCGTCATCAGTTTGCTGGGCGGATATTTGAACCATGCCTCCGGTTGGAGAAAAGCTGATGGCGTTATCAACAAGACGGCCAACAGCCTGTGATATTCTGACTGGATCTAGATTTGCGCTAGAGGCTGATATATTGTTTGTGTTGATGGTAATTCCGGCTCGCATAGCTTTGCCCTGATAAGCAGAGACGGCTTTCTCAATTACCTCTGAAACGTTCACATCTGTGAAGTTCAACTGAAGGGCTTTGGTCTCCACAGCGACCATGTCGATCATGGAATTGACCATTTCCGTTAACCGCCAACCGGCATCCTTGATTTTCTCTGCAAACTCCCGTTGTTCGGGGTTCTCTATGCTTTGCTCGATAATTCCGGAGAACCCGACGATTGCATTCAAAGGTGTTCGTAGTTCATGGCTAACCATCATCAAGAACTCGTCCTTCACCTGATTGGAAATCGCTAGTGCCGCGTTGGATTTTTCAAGTTCACGGGCCTTTTGTTGAAGATCACCTGTCTTTTTCTCGACCAGAGCCTTTAATTGTTCCTTAAAATCACGTTCCAGCAATCGCGCTTTGATATGCTGATCGGCACGTTTTACTGCATGGACAAGAAAATCAGGAGATAGAGGTTTGGTCAAAAAGTCCAGCGCACCCACTTTCAGAGCTTCGATGGCTTCAGATAGTCCTGCATGACCGGTCATGACTAAAAGTGCGAGTTCACGCTCAGCAGATATTTCATTTCTAATTGTTTTACATAATTCCAGGCCATCCATACCCGGCATTCGGATATCCGCCAATACAACGGAAATGGATGCTTTTGAATGAATCAGTTCCAGCCCGGACTTTGCATCTGTTGCAACAACACAGCGAAACCCATGAAACTCTAGTTTTTCAGATAATTCTTCGCCAATCTCTGGTTCATCGTCGATGATGAGGATTTGAATATTATCCTCAACGCCATCGGCTTCCCATGTCTCGTCATTGTGGATAAATGGAACTTCGCCCCTATCTCCGTTGCCGTAGTGTAATTGTGTCTGAATGGACTTTGACATGCTTAAAACCTCTGAATTGGATGAAACGCTGTTATGCCTCTCACTCAGCACTTTTCGGGCCAGTTTGGGAAATCACCAGGCTCCGCAAGATTGCTCAACTTATTTGATGAAAGAATTCAAACTAGAAACACACACCGCAATTTGCGTTGCAAAATGCGACACATTGTCAAAATGAAACTGATGAAATAATCAATGAAATTTGTTCTGGATATACCCCGCAACTTGTTTGGACGAGAACGGCTTCCTTAGTATTGCCAACGTATTGGTGTTTTTAATTGTCGCGCCCTCAAGGAAGGTTTCCTCTCCGGAAATCAGAATAAAATGGGAAGCTGGCAAGAGCTCTCGGAGAACAGAAATAACGTCCAACCCATTCAAATCTGGAAGCCGATAATCCATCAGAATGTATGCCGGGCAGTGCCACGGGGCAAATAGTATGCGGTTTCTCCATCTTCAGCTTTGTATGATGTCAGGCCAATGTTTTCCAATGCCTCAACAATCTCATCAAGGCAGTCCGGATCGTTGTCTACGACTAATACAGTCTTAGTTTTTTGTGATTTTACATTTCCCATTTGGATCTACTCCCAACAAAAACTTGAGCTCCTATCTGAAGAGCGTCGAATTTCTCTCCAATTGATCGTATTGGGATATCCGCAATTAAGATGCCAACATTTATCTTCTACCAAGTCAGCTCATCGCCATGTCATTTACATTTTGCACAATCCATCCAACCATTCATCTTCGAATTCGTTAAAAGTCGAATATTTTATTACATCATTTGCGATGTGGAATTTTTGTAATATTGAATAATCATTGGCATTAAACTGTTTCAGGGACACTGCAGTGTTAATCTGATTTGCTATAAGACCTGCTTTCTTGCCAAGCATTAATGTGTTGCTGCCAATATTCTGCCTTTGTTTAGGGTTATAAGACATCTGCCACCACAAAATCGGTTATGCCTGCATAGCCTGGAGGCAGATGTCTTATAAGCATCAAGGGAGGAAACTGCGGGACGTTACTCAGAAGCTTGTTTTGTAATTCAAGCTATGGGGATTTGAAACTACTTCAACTTGCTCAACTTCCTAATTATCTCCTCTTCAATAAGTTCATGCCACTCTCAGATTCT
>MAAC01015762.1_pt1 | contig 17828 bp, 10 predicted proteins | sample 1115981 | NCBI WGS metagenome assembly MAAC01 (sample SAMN04961126, study PRJNA320927) | seawater metagenome | isolation source: sample BD02T64 sea water enriched with oil for 64 days | place: USA:Gulf of Mexico | collected 2013-07-27 | reverse complement strand
GCCATGCAGCACTTCTTCAGCACTATCCATTGCCACATTCATGGAGGGTAGAATTCTACTTTTATCAAGAAATTTTAATGTCCCCAAACGAGACAAATTAGCCTCTGCCTTTTGAGAAATGCCAACGACCAGCACTTCTCTTCCACTGGCCCGTTCCGCACGAACCAGCTCATCGAGAATCATCGCTGTTGAGGTCCCCACCAAATGAGCACCGGTTAAGTCGATGATCATCAAACGATAAGACTTATGACCCGCAAGACGCTGACGCAACCCTCGTCCCACACCAAAACTCAGGGGGCCTTCTAGCCTTAACAATACCGCTGCACCCTGATAAGACTCCAATTGTTGTTCTTCAATAGGCCGGCCTTTACTCTTGGCATTGGTACCATCAGTTAGACGTACATTATCCAACTGGATACTGGTCAATCGCTCGATGGTGATAAGATTTGATATAAATACACCCACAAGAACAGCTGTAATCAGATCCACAAATACCGTCATCAACAACACGATTAGCATAAGAACAACCGTATTAGCTGGCAGTTTGGTTATCCGCATGAAAAATGGCCAATCGATAATATCGATGCCCACCCTAAGCAGAATACCGGCTAGCACAGCAAGGGGAATATGGGCGGCATATTGGCCAGCACCAAGCATAATCACCAACAGTGCCAGCGAATGAATAGCACCGGAATAGCCGGTTCTACCACCGGCACGAATATTGACTACGGTGCGCATGGTGGCACCTGCTCCAGGTAGCCCACCAAATAAACCAGCCACGGCATTACCAATACCCTGACCAATCAGCTCTTTATCAGAATCGTGTTGCTCCTTGGTCAAATTGTCAGCAACCAGAGAGGTCAGAAGTGAATCAATGGCACCAAGCACTGCCAGTAGCATGGCGGCATAGAACAGCTCACCCATCACTTCCAGAGTAAAAACTGGCCAGTGTGGAGTGGGAAACCCCGAGGGGATGTTACCTATAACTGCGATAGATTCTGGTGGCAACCAAAGCAACGTACCAACAGTACCAAGTAACAGGGCGGCCAACGGAGGAGGACACCATACAGCCAAACGCGCAGGCCACAAATATACTACGGCTACAGTTAACAGCGTCAATATCAGTGCAGGCCAACTGAGAGCCTGCAACCAGTCGGGAATACTTATCAGAGCAGATGTAAGCGACGAGGCACCCGTATGCCCCAGCATTGGGCCTATCTGCAGGATGATAATGATCACGCCAATGCCGGTCATGAAACCAGAGATTACCGGGTATGGGACCAGGATAAAGTACTTACCCAGCTTCAGTAGCCCAAGTGCGATTTGCATCAAACCGGCAAGAATTACTGCGCTAAACCCAATAACCAGCCCCGTCTCCGGGTACTTTGCTTGTAATGAAGTAAAGACACCGGCCATCACAACAGTCATAGGTCCTGTCGGCCCAGAGATCTGACGAGCAGTACCTCCGAATAATGCGGCAAAGAAACCTACAAAAATGGCACCGTAGATACCCGCCTCGGGGCCAGCACCAGATGCCACCCCAAAAGCCAATGCCAAAGGTAAGGCAACGACGGCTGCGGTCAAACCACCCATAAAATCCACGGGTAAATGACGCACTGAAAGGGAGTTAAATAAAGAGTCTGGCATAACGACCTACTGTTATTGACGAGCACTTACGCATTGTTGATTAAGCGCTTCACCTGCCCAGCTGTAAAAGGCCATCCTTTTTCCTGACCATCCGGCAGAACAATCACGGGAATGCGCACAGCATACTTCCCTTGAAGAGATTCATCCTCGGCAATATTGACCTCTTCCAACCGCCACCCCATTTCTTGCATAACAGGCTCTTGTATAACAGAGTAGATAACGGTCTTTGCCTGATCGCAAAGACAACAATGAGGGCCTGTGTAGAGAGTGAGAATATTGTCCATAGGTGTTCTTTTTTCTAATGTCTTGATTATTTTTTCCAGGGGTTTGTTGCTTTTTTATAGACGCTCTGTTCTTTTTTAGAGTCACTTTGTTCTTTCTTGATCAACCAGCAATTATGGATTTTTTTATTTCTTTGGAAATCGGGATCAAGAGTGTTGTCCGTGATATTTTCAACCTGATATTTACGGGTGACACTCTCATCCATGGAAAATTTTCGGAAGTTATTAGAAAACACCAGTGTGCCTCCCGGTGCCAAAATTGCCATTGCCTCATCAATCAGTCGAGGGTGGTCACGCTGAATATCGAGGACTGAATCCATTTTCTTGGAATTTGAAAAGGTGGGTGGATCGAGAAAGATAACATCGTACTCACCTTCACCCTTGGCCAGCCATTCCAGACAATCTTCACGCAATAATTGATGGCTGTCTTTATCGATCTCATTCAACGAAAAATTGCGCTTTGCCCAATCAAGATAACTATTGGACATATCAACACTTAAACTGGTTTTTGCTCCACCCAATACGGCTTGAACAGTCGCAGCTGCTGTATAGCTGAACAGATTGAGAAACCGTTTTCCGTCTACCATATCAGCAATCATTCGACGAACGGGGCGATGATCCAAAAATAAGCCGCTATCCAAATAATCGGCAAGATTCACTTCAAATTTGGCCTTACCTTCAGTGACGGTAAGTACCGCATTATCCCTAGTTCGGTTCTGCTGACGCTGGTACTGACTATCACCTTTTTGACGACGCCGTTCCTTAAAAAATAATTTTTTACTGCTATCAGGATAGAGATACTGCAATGCTTGGCGCACTTCGGTGAGGTGTTTGTTGGCCTGCTGCTCGTCGATATCTGCTGGTGGTGCATACTCCTGAACATGGATAGCATCATCGTAAATATCCACAGCTACAGAATATTCCGGCATATCCGCATCGTAGAGTCGATAGCAGCTGACACCTGATTTTTTTAACCAGTTATTAAGTTTCCGAGCATTTTTCTTCAAGCGGTTGGCAAACATCGTTGCGCCTTCCGTCAATGGCGACTCCTGCTTTCTGGCCTGCTGCTCATTACTTTCCTTTGTATTTCTGTCCTGCTCCGCCTTATCCCTGAGCTGAAATAACAGCAGCTGGCTGGGAATCGTCCCATTGAACAGTTTGTACTTTTTCTCAGCGCGCAGACGCAATTCACCCGCCAACTCTGCGTTACCGGTAATCACCGCCAAACGCCATCCTGGGCATTCCCGTTTAGCCAACTCACCAAGACTCTCGTACAGAGGCCGGAGCTCTTCCATTTCCCCCCAACGCTCTCCGTAGGGGGGGTTACAAATCATTAAGCCGTGATCAATCTGAGTATGGGTCGGTTTTTTAAAGGCCGTCATCGGCTTGGGAATCACCCGAACCTGCTTATCAAGGCCCGCAAACTCTATATTTTCCTGCGCAGCCCGAATGGCACGAGAATCTTTGTCATAGCCACGTATTTCCGGCAGTGTTTTAGCGAGCCCCGCTTGGCAACGGTCTAGTGCTTCCTGGCGCACGACCTGCCATAAATCAGCATCGTGTAAAGACCAGCCATGAAAACCGAACTTGCGGCGATTGAGGCCAGGTGCAATGTCGGCCGCAATCATCGCCCCTTCGATCAACAGGGTTCCACTACCACACATTGGGTCAATAAGTGCACCGCCCTGCTCTGCAATCTGTGGCCATCCTGCACGCAGTAAAATGGCAGCAGCTAAATTTTCTTTAAGCGGTGCGGGTACCATGGCAGTACGATAACCACGCTTGTGTAAGCTATCACCCGACATATCCAAACTGACATTGGCCTTATCTCGGGCCAAATGTACATTAATACGAATATCCGGATTCCGAAGGTCTACATCCGGGCGGTCACCAAAACGCTCCTGAAGCGTATCCACCACGGCATCTTTGACCCGCTGAGCACCGAACTGAGTATGACGAATCGCATCATTGGATCCGACAAAATCCACGGCAATACTCTGCCGGGGTGTCAGATACTGGTGCCAGGGGATGGATTTCACACCATCATAGAGATCATCGGCACTGCCAACCTCAAACTTCTCCAGAGGCATCAGAATTCGGTTGGCCAAACGAGACCAAAGGCAGGCACGATAGGCAAACTCCAAGGGGCCCTCCGCGTAAACACCTGCCACAGTGAGTCTTACCTGATCAGCGCCAAGGGATTCAAGTTCACTGGCTAACAACTCTTCCAGCCCCTTCGGGCAACTGGCAAACCACTTCGTCATAAGGGTAATGTCCCGATTGCCCTTGGTATTCAGTAAGGACACATCTAAAAATATTTTTGTGAATGTACGTGAGTGCATCAAAGCATCGCACGGATAATCGCTGTCTACAAAACCAACCTAACAATCAACTATGAATTTATATCTGACAAATTCAACGTCAGTACCAAAGATTTACTTTTTTAATTACTAAAGAGTATTAAAGCCAGCCCTTTATAGACAAATTAAATCTTCGACAGTGTCTCCTGCTTTTGGTGAACTAGGTCGGCTAAGCAAAAATAATATTACCTTTAACCACTGCACTTTTTTCACTGCTTTTTGACTAAATACAGTGGTCAGTCCATCAGGAGCTTACTTTCTATGAGAAGACAGAAACGAGATTCTTCCCACCGTGCTTTTATCAAAGGTTACCAAGCTGGCTTCAACGGCCGAAATAAATCAACTTGCCCTCACTCAGAAGAAAACCCTGTAGCACAAGACTGGTGCAACGGTTGGCGAGAGGGCCGCGAAGACAACTGGAATGGCTATAGCGAACAAACCTCTCAACAAAAGGTTGTGAGCCTATAATCAGTTTTCAATATAGGGCTTTGAGCCTTATTTTAGCCCCAATCAGGCTTTAAAGCGGCAGAGACGGCTCCCGTCTCCGACCGCTTTACAAGGCCGGATTTTTTCGATTCACGCCACCAAATCAAGCAAACCCCTTAACACCACCCTCAATGACAAGATGCTATCTTTCTCCCATGCCATTTAGGCGGGTGAGGATATAGTAAGGAACCGTTCAAGTCATGTGCTATGCCCGGCTTGAATGCGAGATACGCTGAGTACTCTACGCGAATAGCCAGTGATTAAAATATGGCTAGACCAAGCATACCGGTGGCGTATCCGGACGGTTTTCCGTGGCCTGTACGATATCAAGAAGCTCTCTGAGGGCAACTGAGAACATAGCGAAATCCCGGCTGGGGGTATTGTGGAGCTCCTCAGTCATCTTAAGCCAACGCTTAATTAATGGCCCCTGGGCCGCTTTCCAAACATCGATAACGCCATTGATGTCTTTAACAAATTCAACACTGGATAGCAGCGCATTGGCCAAACTGCGACGCTGAGTTTCCAGATCATCCACATAGGACTCACGGGCAAAATCCTCCCACTTTGTGGTGGGGTCAAGATTAACGATTTCATCAGCAAACCAGTCCAGGTCGAGTTCAACACTGATCCGATAATACAACTCAAGAACCAGCCCCACCGGTTTGCCGCTGTTCACGGCAATATCTGCAATACCAAAACCAAAATAGAGGAAATTAGAACTGGCCACCAGTACCGCCACATTCTGCGGCACATTTAACGCAACTATCCGCTCTACCTCCTCGACCCAATCTCTTGATTGCTGTTGAGAAAACAGTATAGGTAGCAACAACTGTAATTCCACTAACTTTGGTCTAAAAGCCGGCACTTCACGCTCTGGACTAAGACAGGATCGGCGATTGCGCAGGATCCAGCGCGAGGTACGCCGACCCAGCCGCATCAATGCATAAAACAACTCAAACTGTACGTCTGCGGGCACTTGATGATCTAGGGCTTCCACTTGCTTCCAGACTCGGTCAAGCCCAAGCACACCACGGACAACCACATAAGAACGAATCACCTCATCAATCTCGGCACCTGTGGATGCAACCTGTCGTTGACAGAACGTCAAGCCCATCACGTTGACCACTTCATTCACAATCTGATTAGTGATGATTTCCCGTCTCAGACTATGGTTGTGTACCTCCTGCGGATATTCATCGACAAGTTGTTTTGGGAATGCACCAGCAATCGACTTTGCAATATAGCTGTCTTCCGGTAAGTTGGATTTCAACACGGTTTCTTTCAATAATATCTTGCCATAAGATACCAGCACGGATAGCTCGGGGTGTGTCAAACCTGTGGAATTTTTCTCCCGTTCCATCAATGTTTCATCATCGGGTAGATTTTCCAGTTCACGGTTCAGCTCACCCGCAGACTCCCGCTGAGAAATGAAGCGCCAAAACTCTGAAAAATCACTCTGACACCGGTAATACGCGAGACTGATAGCCTGGGTTTGCCGATAATTATTACCCAGCACCAACTCAGTGACATTATCAGTCATGGTCACAAGCAGCTGATTCCTCTTCTCGATGGTCAAGGTTTCATTCTGGACCAGCTCATTCAACAGAATCTTAATGTTGACCTCATGGTCAGAGCAGTCCACCCCCGCAGAGTTATCAATAAAGTCTGTATTACAAGCACCCCCATTGAGGGCAAACTCAATACGCCCTCGCTGCGTCATGCCCAAATTACCGCCCTCTCCAAAGACCCGACAACACAATTCCTTACCGTTAACCCGCACGGAATCATTGGCTCGATCCCCCGCATCCTGGTGGCTCTCATCAGACGCTTTTACGTAGGTGCCAATGCCTCCGTTCCAGATCAGATCTACATTTTCCTTAAGAAGTACATGGATCAACTCATTTGGCCGTAGCTGCTCATCTGTAATGCCAAAACGGTCTCTAATTTCGACAGACAACGGAATGGACTTGGCATCACGAGAAAATACACCCCCGCCTCTGGATATCAATGAAGCGTCATAATCTTCCCAAGTAGAACGCGGTAATTCGAATACCCGTCTACGCTCGATAAAACTTGTGGACACATCAGGATTGGGGTCAATAAAAATATGTTGGTGATTAAATGCGGCAACCAACATGGTGTGCTCCGACATCAACATGCCATTACCGAAGACATCACCAAACATGTCGCCAATACCAATGACGCTAAAATCATCTGTTTGAGTATTGAGTCCCAGCTCACAGAAATGTCGCTGCACTGAAACCCAGGCACCACGAGCCGTGATCCCCATTTTCTTGTGGTCGTAACCTTGACTGCCACCAGAAGCAAATGCATCGCCCAACCAGAAGCCATAGGCAGTAGATATTTGGTTGGCAAAATCAGAAAAGGTAGCGGTACCCTTATCTGCAGCCACAACCAAATAGGGGTCATCATAATCACGGCGAACGACACAGTCAGGCGGAATGATAGCGCCCTCTACAATATTGTCGGTAACATCCAGCAACCCCTGTATAAATAACCGATAGCAGGCAAGACCTTCCTGTAAAAATTCCTCACGAGTCGCTTTACGGTCAATTTGTTTTGAAACAAACCCACCCTTGGCACCCGTGGGCACAATCACCGCATTTTTTACCTGCTGAGCCTTAACCAGACCGAGAATTTCAGTACGGTAGTCCTCTAGACGATCGGACCAACGCAGACCACCCCGGGCAACCTTTCCCGACCTCAAGTGGACACCTTCCACTCGGGGAGAATAAACAAATATTTCGTACAGTGGTCGTGGCTCCGGTGCATCGCTGAGTTCTATCGGCGATAGTTTCACCGACATATAGGATTTATATTTATCATCGCCATCTGGCTGAAAGAAATTAGTTCGTTTGGTGGCATTAATTAGCTGTAAATAACTCCTCAGTACCTTGTCTTCATTCAGGTTGCTTACCAAATCCAGTGCTTCAATAACTTTCTCATTGAGCCTATCAGCACGACCATATTCCTCACTGCTCGGATTCACAATTTTGGGGTCAAACAAACAGCGGAATAACGCCACCAAATTGCGAGTAATATCCAAGTTCGATGCCAGCGTATCTGCAATAAAGTTCTGACTATAGTTACTCCCAAGCTGCTTCATATAACGAGCATATAGCCGTAGCAAAGCCACTGTACGCCAATCTAATCGTGCACCAACGACAAGATGATTAAAGCTGTCATTCTCTGTGTTGCCATACCAAACTGCCTTAAAAGCTTCTTGAAAGGTATTGCGGACAGCAGAGACATCGACCTCAACATCCAGACCAAATAACAGCGTGAAATCATGCACCCAGACATCACCACCCTTCTTTGGTGTGATTTGGTAGGGATGCTCACCCATCACTCTAAATCCAAGATTTTCGAGCATCGGAACCATACTGGAAAGTTCCAGAGGTTCAGTGTGGTGAAATACTTTAAAACGCATCACATTGCGTTCAGCATCCACTGCTTGATCAAAACTCATGGCAATTTCATCTTCACTGGTCAGCAGATGAAACAGCTCGATATCTTGAATAGCGGCACAGTGATCAAAGTGATCTTTATAACTTGCAGGAAAAGCATTTTGATACAAGCTGGACATATGGCGTCCCGTCTCATCACCCCACTGTCGTATCGCCTCTTCCATCAGATCATCACACCAGTCACGAGTGAGCTGAATAATCTTATTTTCAAGCTCTCGATGATCCACTTGCCGAAAACGGGAAGAGTTAATCCTCACCACGTACTGAGTGCGAGCTAACACTGACTCCGAAAAATAGGTGTTAAATTCACATTCGCTGGCGTCCAGTTCCTGTTTAAGCAGTTCTTCTATTTGCTCACGAATCGATGTCCGATAGGTATCCCGAGGCATGTAAACCAGACAGTTAACGAACTGCTCAAAGGGGTCTGCCCTCATAAAGAACTTAACCATTCTTCGCTCATTAATATGCCAAATACCCATCAGGATTTTATAAAGCTCATCCGCTGAACAATTAAACAACTCATCTCTGGGATGCACTTCAATAAGCTGGCACATTGACTTGTAGTCATGGCTGGCTTCGGGAAAGCCTACCCTGTCGAGTACTTGAAGCACTCGCCGGCGGATAAGGGGCATCTGAAAGGGACTCATGGTATATACCCTGGAGGTATACAAACCCATGAATAGGTATTCACCAACTACCGCTCCTTTTTTGTTGTACCGTTTAATGACGATGTAATCTGAGTAAGCTTGGCGGTGTACCCTGGCGCGAAGTGAGGACTTGGTAAATGCCATGGGCGTACTGTCCTCGTAAAACACTCGCCGCCCCGGGCTCAGGTCATCCAATGCGGCTTCAGAAACCTCAATAGGATGTCGAGCGAAAATACCGAGCTGCCGCTCAGAGAGGTGCTCAAGTTTTGGCGTGGTCTGTCCCTCTATGAGTTTGTATTCAGAACACCCGAGAAGGATATAGGCATCATCACGCATCCACTCAAGGAAAGCCGCCTGCTCACTTGCCTCATCTTGAGGCAGGTTACCGTTATTCTCCTTAACCTCGTCTATAGCCTCATTTAACCGATGAACCATGGGTAAGAAATCATCGGTTACTACCTCCACATCACGGAGTACATCAACAATATCCTGTTCCAGTGCCAGGTGTTTTTCTTGTGATTGGTGAAAATCCACACCAATAGAGATCAAGGCCTCTTTGCAACTATCGGGGTCATCCTCATCGGCAAAAGCACTGACTAAGATGCCCTCTCCATCGCGGATCACATTGAGAATTGTGCTCTTGATGGTTTGAATATTAAGACCACACCGATTCAGCTCAATACGAACAGAATCTACTAAAAAAGGCATATCGCGCTGGATAATAAAAATAGACGTTGTGGAACTAGCCCTGCCATCCCGCTGTTCCGGATTGAACACCTTCACCTTGGGATTGCGCAAATCAACTTTCTTGGTAAATTCTAGAAAATTTTGAATGAACTCCAGCGCGATACCAATGGGGTCACCCTTAAGTTCTTCCAAGGCTGGGAGGTCAAAAATTTTGTGAGAAAACGAAAGGAGCTGCGCGGCTAATGGCGCTGGATACAGGTCATTAATTTGTTTTTCAAGTTGCTTGAAAAATTTGTCTCCAACAACTGCTTCCATAGTGTCTCACTGTTATTAGTTTTTTATTACCACTGACTTTGTTTACCAGCTCTTTCTTTAAAGATATTCTCTCCAGCTCCTCTGATTATGCGCTATACCCATGCATAACTGAACTTCATCTGTCACCTATAGTCTAGGTTACTTTCTAGCCACTACCCACTTGGGTTAATGCTCATCAGACAGTACAATTCCAGGCCATAAATTACCACTCACAAGAGAAGTATTTCAAAACATGAGTCAGCAGCAAACAATTAATGTATTACGTGATTTTCTCAACAGCCAAATTGTCGGCCAGCCACACTTGATTGATCGGCTAATTATCGCACTGTTGGCAGATGGGCACCTATTAGTAGAGGGTGCGCCCGGCTTAGCTAAGACCAAAGCGATTAAAACCCTATCAGAGGGTATCAGCGGAGATTTCCATCGTATTCAGTTTACGCCTGACCTGTTACCCGCGGACATTACAGGTAGTGATATCTACCGCCCGGAGGATGCCAGTTTCAAATTTCAGCCAGGGCCGATTTTTCATAATCTGGTGTTGGCCGATGAAATTAACCGAGCACCGGCAAAAGTTCAGTCGGCACTTCTTGAGGCAATGGCAGAACGTCAAATTAGTGTTGGGCGTACTACTTATCCACTACCCCAACTTTTTTTGGTCATGGCTACCCAGAACCCGATCGAGCAAGAGGGGACCTACCCATTACCCGAAGCCCAATTGGATCGGTTTCTGATGCATGTAAATGTAGACTACCCCGCAGCTGAGGCAGAACGTGAAATTTTGAGCCTGGCTCGTAATGAGGCCTTGCAAACCCCTCAACAAGATATTGAGCAGATCGCTGAAGCAACCCTATTGGAAGCACGAAAGGAAGTACTTTCAGTGCATATGGCTGAGCCCGTTGAGGAATATATTGTCCAACTCATCCTTGCAACGAGAAACCCTGCTCAATATGGTAATCAGCTGGAGAATTGGCTCGATTACGGCGCCAGTCCTCGGGCAACTATTTCTCTGGATCGCTGTGCTCGTGCCAATGCCTGGCTGAACGGCCGAGACTATGTTTCACCCGATGACGTCCGCGCAGTGGCACATGATATCTTACGGCACCGCCTGATCCTCAGCTTTGAAGCTGAGGCCAATGGTGTCACCCCTGACCAGGTTATCGATACCCTGATTAGCAGCGTACCTTCTGCCTAGTCGATGAATCATAGTGATCACAACAATCCGGCTATTGCCGATATTTCGACGCTGGTAAAACTCCGGTTTGGCGCTCGAGACCTAAAGTTCTTCCCCAGGCTTATGGCGAAGAATCTGGTATTGGGCGGCCATCAATCACGTTTCCGTGGGCGGGGTATGGACTTTGAAGAAGTGCGCCAATACCAACCGGGCGACGATATTCGCACCATTGACTGGCGGGTCACTGCCCGCACGATGACACCTCACACCAAACTGTTTCGTGAAGAACGAGAACGACCCGTTCTGATTGTCGTTGACCTGAGACACACCATGTTTTTTGGCTCAAAGGAGCTAAAGTCTGTCACGGCTTGCCAGGTAGCTGCAGCTCTGGCCTGGGCCGGGCTCAATGCCAATGACCGAGTCGGCGGATTGGTTTTTGGTGCAGACCAGCAATGCGACATCCGGGCACGCCGTAGCCACCACACCGTACTTCAGTTGATTCATAAGTTACGAGACTTCAGTGAACAGCTCATCCATGCGAACACTAACCGGTATAGCCTTGCAGAAATGCTGGAAGATACTCGACGGGTAGCGATGCCAGGTTCCACACTATTCCTCATCAGCGATTTTCATGACCTCGATAAAAACTGTGAACAACACTTGTTTGAACTGGCTCGACACTGTGATCTTAATTTCTGTCACGTACACGATGCGCTAGAAGCTCAACTCCCTCCCCCTGCTAACTATCAGGTGAGCAATGGTCGTCAACAATTTAACCTAAATACCCGAGGGTCAGAACTACGTCGACAATTTGAAAAGCAGTTCAAAGACCGTCTGGCGCACCTAAAACACCTGTGTAGTCAGTTGCGAATGGGCAACCTGTCATTCGAAACTTCGGTGCCCGTTCTTCCTGTCTTACAGCAAGCCTACGGCAGAAAAAAACCGAGGCGACGCTAATGAATAGCCAATTCCCTAATACCCAAGCCCCTAATATCCAAGATCCTTTGGCACAATTGCGTGATATCCACCTGCCGGACCCTATCTCCTGGTGGCCCCCTGCCCCGGGTTGGTGGTTGTTAGCCATATTGGTAGTGACGGCAATCTATTACATCCTGCGGTGGTGGTTAAGACGGAGGGCCTACAATTGCTATCGCAGTGAAGCTCTCTGTAAACTCGATGAACTTTATTCATCGTTATCCCATGATCGCCTTACCCTGTGCCGGGAAATTCTAACGCTGTTACGCCGCACGGCAAAAACGGCCTATCCAGATCGCTCGCTTGAATCAGAACTGACACCCAAACTGCTATCTCAGCTTAACGAATACTGTTCTGATCCCATGTTTAACAAACAGATGCAGGAACAGTTAGGCAACCTTCCCTATCAGGCAAATCCAGATATCCCTGAACCTTTGATTCAGCAGCTATATGAAGCCAGTAAATATTGGCTCAAAAAGCACCGAAGGAACCCTCTTTCATGCTGACCTTTGAATGGCCATGGATCATGCTGCTGCTCCCCTTGCCCCTTCTATATAGATTGTGGCGGAGTAAAGCGGAGACTGCTGCCCCTGCACTAAAGTCACCCATCTACTCAGACTTGGCAGCGCAATCAACGGGTTCCACACTGAGCAACCACTGGCATTGGCTGGTATTAATGCTGTTAGCCCTCGCCTGGGTAGCAACACTACTGGCGGCGGCACGTCCTACATGGATTGGTGACCCCGTTGCACTGCCCAGTAATGGAAGAGACCTGTTATTGGCCGTCGATATTTCTGGCAGCATGAAAGAAACAGACATGGTAATAGATGGTGATTCTGTGGACCGATTGACCACCGTTAAATATGTGGTCACCGACTTTGTAGAGCGCCGCCAGGGTGACCGCCTCGGTCTTATTCTGTTTGGCACACGACCCTACCTGCAAACACCACTCACCTTTGACCGCCAGACCATGAATACCTTGCTCGGGGAGGCGCAAATAGGGTTTGCCGGGGAAAAAACAGCCATTGGTGATGCCATTGGCTTAGCCGTCAAACGTTTAAAACAGCGCCCCGAAAATCACCGGGTTTTGATCCTGCTTACAGACGGAGCGAATTCTGCCGGTGAGGTTCAACCCCTAGAAGCAGCTGACATTGCCGCCCGCGAGGGCATTACCATTTATACCATCGGTATCGGTGCTGATGTCATGATTCAGCGTGGCTTCTTTAGAAACAAACGTATCAACCCTTCACTGGATTTAGATGAGACAACACTCACCACGATTGCCGAAAAAACGGGGGGGCAGTATTTTCGAGCGAGAAACCCGGAAGCACTGGAAGCAATTTATCAACAGCTAGATCAGTTAGAACCTGTAGCTCAGGAAGCAGAGACCGTACGCCCCACCAGAGCGTTATTCTATTGGCCACTGGGTCTGGCCATGCTTTGTAGCTTGTTGCTCGTACCCGTGTCTGTACTTATGTCAGCACCTATTGCCAATCGTGGAGGCCAACACTAATGGATTGGCTAGCCCCATTGTCTGAATTTCATTTCCTGCGCCCTCTCTGGCTTCTTGCCCTACTACCGGCTTTCGTTGCCAGCGGTTGGCTTTATTATCACCAAAAACGTAGTGGCAGCTGGGAGCATGTGATTTCAGCTGATCTCCTTCCGTTACTGCTGGATCATATTCCGGTAAAACAACGAAGAACCCTGCCATTATTGGCTCTAATCGGGTGGCTGCTTGGTTCTCTTGCCATGGCGGGTCCCACCTGGGAACAAACACCCTTACCGGTTCACAAACAGGAAAGTGCGCTTGTTGTCCTGTTCGACCTGTCTCCCTCAATGTTGGCGCAAGACCTTAAACCCAACAGACTGACTCGAGCTCGGTTGAAGTTGATTGACCTGCTACAACAGCGCCAAGAAGGCACAACTGCACTGGTAGCTTATGCAGGTGAAGCTTTTATAGTAAGCCCTTTGACGGATGATGCCGATACTGTGGCAGCACTGGTTCCAGCATTGGACCCCAATATCATGCCCAGTCGAGGCAGTAATGTAGAAGCAGCGGTAGAACAGTCTATTGAACTGATGTTTAACGCAGGGCTTACTCAAGGGGACTTATTATTGGTCACCGATGATATTCCTCTCTCTGCTCGCGACACACTCAGTGAAACGATACGCAATATGGGCGACTTCCGACTGTCTATTTTAGGTGTCGGCACCAAGGATGGCGCTCCAATTCCACTAGGTAGTCAAGGTTTTGCCAAGGACAGCAACGGCAGCATTGTCATCCCACGTCTGGACACTGCCAGCCTTAAGAAACTGACCCGCCGTCACGGAGGCCGCTATAGCAACCTCACCGCTGATGATACTGATATCAAACGCCTCTCCGAGGGCTTTAGTGTTGAACCGGGCGCACCAGGAAAACAACTGGAACGCACCTTTGATACATGGAAAGATCAAGGTTACTGGGCTGTGTTGCCCTTATTATTCATCCTATTACTCGCTTTTCGACGTGGCCTGTTAGCCTGTTTACTGATCACCCCACTCCTCTACACACCGCAAACCTCTTATGCCTTTGGCTGGGATGATCTCTGGTCTACCCCTAATCAACAAGCGGCTAATGCCTTATCAAAAGGGGATACAGAAACAGCTCAGGAACGTTTTAACGACACTCAATGGAAAGCATCAGCCGCCTATCGCAATAATGACTTTGAAACAGCGGAACAACTCTATAACGACCTCTCTGTAGATGGGCATTACAACCGGGGCAATGCACTGGCGAAAGCTGGAAAGCTTGAAGAGGCCATTGAAAGTTATGACCAGGCGCTGTCGCTCTCATCGGGGACTGAAGACGCATCGGGGAGCGAAGATGCTCAGTTTAATAAAGCCTTAGCGGAACAATTGCTTCAGCAGCAACAAGACTCACAGCAAAATTCGGATCAAGACTCTCAAAATAGTGACTCGCCTCAGGATCAACAGGATCAGCAAAACGACAGTCAGAAAAGTGATGACAAACAACAAAATGACTCACAAAATAATGAGCAGCAGGATCAATTTTCAAACCCTGATAACAATCCATCAGATAGTGAACAGTCCGAAGACGATCCAGAAAACAGTCAAGACAGCACTCAAGACAACAATCAAAAAAGCGACGAGCAACAATCCAGTGCTGATGAATCACAAAATCAGGATGAGCAATCAACTGATAGCCAGTCAGAACAAGATAAAAATCAGCAGGAAGAAGCTCAGCCAACGGGTGATGATGAGCAATCAGCTGATCAAGGTAAACCGGCAAATACAGAATCACAACAGATGACTGATGAGGAAAAACAGGCGATGGAACAATGGCTACGGCGTATTCCTGATGATCCTGGTGGTCTGTTGCGTGAAAAATTTCGCTACGAGTCCAAAAAACGTCAATATGAGCAGCGTCGAGGCATCAACAGAGCCCCTGACCACGATGAAGAACGATGGTAAGTAACCCATGATACCCACCTATTACTCCACAATACGTATTCTCCTGGCAGTCCTTTTTTGTCTGGCCAGTACGGTGACACTGGCTGACACCTTAACGGCCTCTGTAGATCGCAACCAGCTGGGTAAAGGGGAAACGCTGGAGCTCCTCGTCCAGCTTGATGGACAAACCACAAGCGACCCTGACTTCACACCACTCAATGATGACTTTGAGGTGTTATCCCAGCAGCGGAAAAATAAATTTTCCATCATGAATGGAAACTCTACCTCCCACACCGAATGGCGCTTGCAGCTATTACCAAAGCAAACTGGAAAACTGCAAGTCCCCTCATTGAGCTTCAAAGGCATAGTTACTAAAGCAATCACACTTCAGGTGGAAGATCGCCCCCAGACCAGCACCAGTAATCAACCGGTATTTGTTGAAACAGACGTGGTCAAGTCATCCGCCTATGTTCAGGAGCAATTACTCATCACCTTTCGTATCAATGCATCCACCAACCTTCAAAGTATTTCCAGTGAAGAGCTGATGATTAAAAATGCCTCCGTGATGAAAGTGTCTGAAAACCAATACCAAAAACAGATCAACGGTATCAATCATTTGGTGATAGAACTCAAATATGCAGTATTCCCTGAATCAAGTGGAGACCTGACCATTCCGTCACTTCGATTCAACACAGTGATTCCCGACCGCCGCGATCCCTACTCAAACTCATTTTTCTCCCGTGGGAGTAAGCGGCTTTTTCTCTACTCAGAGGAGAAAAAAATCACCATTAAGCCTCGCCCAACCAGTTACGGCACCGTGGATTGGCTTCCTACCACCGCAGTGAGCCTCAGCGAACGCTGGAGCCGTCCATTGGACGAGTTAGTCGCCGGTGAGCCCATCACCCGTACCATTCACGTCAGCGCCCAAGGGCTAACCTCAGCACAACTCCCCCCACTAGATATTAATGCTGGTGATGGGTTTAAAGTTTATCCAGACCAACCACAGTTGAATGATGATGTCAGCAGTAACGGCGTCATGGGAACCCGATCGGAATCCATAGCCATTGTTCCCTCCCGGGGAGGCACGATCACCTTGCCACCGATCACCGTGCAATGGTGGGACACGGCCAGCAATCAAATACGTGAAACAGTTTTAGAAGGCAAGACGCTATCGATCAAACCAGCAGAAAACACGCTTTCTGTACCAGTACCAGCGACAGAAACATCCAGCAAGGCTGAAACACCATTGATGGAAAAACAACAACCTGGCCTGGCGTTTTGGCTGCTGGTCATTAGCAACATGCTCTTGCTGGGGATGGCTATCATTTTTCTGATTCTTTGGAGAGGGGCTCGAAAAAAAGCACTCACTGAGTCGCCACCCGCTGAGGAGTCGCCAGAACGAAAGGAAGCGACGCTATTTAAGCAACTCCAACAACAGACAAAGAGCAATAATCCATGTGCCTTCCGTGAGACCCTGCTGGTCTGGGCCAGTGTTCGGTGGCAACGCCCACTGGTCACCCTCGACGATGTAGCTATCGTTGCCAACGACCCATTATTAACCACTGAATTACAGACACTGGACCGTGCCCTGTATAGCCCTGATGCAGCAACAATCATTGATTTAGGCTCATTACTGGACCATCTGAGAAGCCTGCGTAAACAGCCCATGGGAGAGAAACAGCCCAAGGGAAACCATTTACAATCTCTCTATGCAGGGAGTTAGGAGCGCCTCATTCATTTCTATACAGTCTGTCAAAGAAAGTCGGTCAAATTAGGGCGAAAAAAAAGGAGAGCCAATGGCTCTCCTGAAAAATCGCTAAGATAGCCCCCCTAAAATAGAAGGGTAAATGTCACTCTGTTCATCAATACACTTTCCTCAAGATTATGTATTGATGGCGCCATTGTTAACCTTCCCGCTTACTGTCACCTTGATAGCGATCAAGTAAATTCTATCTATCTCCCTAAAGGCTTTTTGAGGCAATCTCATAAGTATCTCTAGACAACGCTGTAGCTGCCAACACATTGGCCAACTGTCGACGCATTGCCTCCTGACGCTCACCACCGTAGCGACGCCACTTTGTCAGTGGGGTAAGCAATCTGGCCGCTATTTGAGGGTTAAGCTTATCCAGTGTGATCACGTTGTCCGCAAGGAACTGATAACCAGAGCCGTCTTCACAATGAAAATTAACCGGATTACTATTACAGAACACACCAATGACCGAACGTAAACTGTGCTGCGTGACCTCTTTAATATTCCGCCCATCAATTTTTATCTGCCCTTCACTTGGGTCATAAAAACGAAATAACAATTTTACTAAGGT
>MAAC01018202.1_pt1 | contig 17853 bp, 13 predicted proteins | sample 1115981 | NCBI WGS metagenome assembly MAAC01 (sample SAMN04961126, study PRJNA320927) | seawater metagenome | isolation source: sample BD02T64 sea water enriched with oil for 64 days | place: USA:Gulf of Mexico | collected 2013-07-27 | reverse complement strand
CCCGTATCTGAAGGCGTAGCTGCAAAGACGCCTAAAGAGGCCGCTGCGGCCGCTGATGCAATCGGCGGAGACAAGTGGGTTGTTAAAGCCCAGGTTCACGCAGGTGGACGAGGCAAGGCAGGTGGCGTAAAGCTAGTATCCTCCAAAGACGAAATTATGGAGTTTGCTAAGGCACAACTAGGTACTAACTTAGTAACCTACCAGACAGATGAAAAGGGTCAGCCAGTTAATATTATTCTGGTTGAGACGTGTACTGATATTGCTCAAGAGCTTTATTTAGGTGCTGTTGTTGATCGCGCAAGTCGTCGAATCACATTTATGGCGTCTACTGAAGGCGGCGTTGATATTGAGACTGTTGCTGAAAACACACCAGAAAAAATCTTAAAAGCTGAAATTGATCCATTGGTTGGTGCTCAGCCATACCAAGCGCGTCAATTGGCTTACAAATTGAACCTTAACCCTACACAAGTTAAGCAATTTACAAAAATCTTCTTAGGCCTTGCGGCCATGTTTGAAGATAAAGATTTTGCATTGCTAGAAATCAACCCGCTTGTTATCACCTCTGAAGGAAACCTTCATTGCTTAGATGGCAAAATTGGTATTGATGGAAGTGCTGTGTTGCGTCACCCAGATCTTCAGGATATGTATGATCCGACACAAGAAGATGAGCGTGAGCGTTTGGCTGCAGAATGGGATCTTAACTATGTAGCGTTAGATGGCAACATCGGTTGTATGGTTAACGGTGCTGGTCTTGCAATGGCTACGATGGATATCATCCAGCTTAAAGGCGGCAAGCCTGCTAACTTCCTTGATGTTGGTGGCGGTGCGACTAAAGAGCGTGTTATCGAAGCATTCAAAATCATTCTTTCTGACGAAAGTGTTGAGGCTGTTCTTGTAAACATCTTCGGCGGCATCGTTCGTTGTGATTTGATTGCAGAAGGTATCATTGGCGCTGTTGAAGAAGTTGGCGTAAAGGTTCCTGTTGTTGTTCGTTTAGAAGGAAATAACGCTGAGCTTGGTAAAGAAGTTCTTCGTAAGAGTGGTTTGAACATTATTGCAGCAGACGGCTTTAACGATGCTGCTGAAAAAGTTGTAGCATCAGTAGGGGGGGCATAAGCATGAGCGTCCTAATCAATAAAGATACAAAAGTAATTTGCCAGGGTTTTACTGGTGCACAAGGTACTTTGCATAGCGAACAAGCTATTGAGTATGGTACAAAAATGGTTGGTGGTGTTACTCCTGGTAAAGGTGGAACAACTCACTTAGGGCTTCCTGTATTTAATACGGTTGCTGAAGCGGTAGAAGCAACAGATGCTGATGCGACTGTCATTTACGTTCCCGCTGCATTTTGTAAAGATTCAATTATCGAAGCTGCTGATGCAGGTATCGAGCTAATTGTTTGTATTACTGAAGGTATTCCTACAATCGATATGCTTTATGTTAAAGAGTATGTTGTTCGTAAGGGGGTTCGTCTTATCGGACCAAACTGCCCAGGTATTATTACTCCTGGAGAGTGTAAGATCGGTATTATGCCTGGTCACATTCACCAAGTAGGTAAAGTTGGTATCGTTTCTCGTTCTGGAACATTGACCTATGAAGCGGTTCATCAAACAACTGCTTTAGGATTTGGTCAGAGTACTTGTATCGGTATCGGTGGCGATCCAATTCCTGGTACAACGTTCATTGATGCATTGGAATTGTTCCAAAATGATCCTCAGACTGAAGCTATCATTATGGTAGGTGAGATCGGTGGAACAGCTGAAGATGAAGCTGCTGCTTATATCAAAGAGCATGTAACTAAGCCTATCGTATCTTACATTGCCGGTGTTACTGCACCTGAAGGTAAGCGTATGGGTCACGCTGGTGCAATTATTGCCGGTGGTAAGGGTACTGCTGCAGAGAAGTTTGCTGCACTAGAAGCTGCTGGTGTTAAGACCGTTGCTAACCCTTCTGAGATGGGTATTGCTCTTAAGGAACTTACCGGTTGGTAAGTTTTTATATTGCTGAGATATTCATCTAAAGCAGTATATTTTAAAAAAAGCGTATCGAGGTAACTTGATACGCTTTTTTAATGCGTGTTATTTGTGAACATTGTTTGTCATGCTGCTTATGCATGCTTCTGGGCGGATAAAAGCTCGGAAATTGGCGTTGGTTTTCCGAAGTAGTAACCTTGAATGTAGTCGCACTTATTGCGCTTGAGAAAATCTAATTGATCTTTGTCCTCAACACCTTCGGCGACAACCTTTAACCCTAACTTATGTGCCATTGCTATTACCGCAGCAGTTATTTCCATATCATCTTTGTCGTGTGGAATGTCCATGATAAAAGAGCGGTCTACTTTGAGTATTTGAATGGGTAGGCGTTTCAAATAACTTAGCGAAGAATAACCTGTACCGAAATCATCAATAGCGAGGAATGTCCCTAAATCCTTGAGTTGTGTAAGCGTTGCGATGGCGCTCTCTACATTGTCCATTATCAGGCTTTCAGTAATTTCGAGTTCAAGGTTCGCGGGGTTTATGTGTCGGCTTTCAACCATGTCTTTTATATATTGAACAAGGTTGGGAGCGTGAAATTGCCTGGCGGATAAATTGATGGCGATATGGCCATCTTTGGGTATTAGTCCAAAATTGATAAAACGCTCTATATTTTCACAGGCATTTTTGATTACCCATTCGCCGATAGGGATGATTTGGCCAGTGTCTTCTGCAATAGAAATAAAGTCATTGGGAGCAACGACTCCCCGTGTCGGGTGGTTCCAGCGTATTAAGGCTTCAAAGCCAAAAACTTGCTGTGTATCGAGTTTTACTTTGGGTTGGTAGTAAAGTTCAAATTCATCGTTTTGTAAGGCCAGGCGTAACTCGTTTTCAATTTTTAATTGACGCTGGATAGCGACATTCATTTCAGAGGAGAAAAACTGATAATTGTCTCGTCCCGCTTCTTTTGCGCGATACATTGCAAGATCAGCATTTTTCATCAATATATTGGCGTCATCATTTTTCTCCGGCCCGATTGCCACACCGATGCTAGAGCTTATGATGATTTCCTGACCGGTTAGGCGTATAGGTACTTTGAGTACGTCCAATACTTTTTTTGCAATAGCATCCACTTGCTGTTGATTATTTATTTCGGGGATAAGAATGGTAAATTCATCACCTCCGAGACGTGCAACGGTATCGCTTGGACGAGTGCAAAAGCGTAGGCGGTGTGCAATGGCGCGTAACAATTCATCCCCTTGGTCGTGTCCAAGGGTGTCGTTAATGCGCTTGAAATGGTCAATGTCTAAAAAGAGTAGGGCGAGATTTTTGTTGGTGCGTTGGGATTGCTTTATTGCTTTTTCCAGCCTATTTCGAAATAAGTGGCGATTAGATAACTTGGTTAATGGGTCGTATAGCGCCATCTGTTCCAGTTGGCGCTGGGCAGATTTTAACTCTGACATGTCCGATATACTGCCAAGAAATCCTGACGGTTTATTGTCAATGATAAGCAGTTTTGCGTGACTTAAAACCGTTGTTGTTTCACCGTTATCCTTGAGGAGCCGGTATTCCATTTTAAATTCTTGTGCCGCTTTAACACTTTCTTTCCAGCGGCTTAATACATGGAACCGCTCTTCAGGGTGAAGAGCCTTTACCCAAACATTAAACGTGATATTGACATCAAAAATGCCAGTTATTTCTCGCCACCGGTCATTTACATAAATGTGGTTGCCGTCAATGTCAGTTTGAAATACACCGACGGGTGAGGCGGTGGTTAGCGTTCTAAAGCGTTCCTCGCTAGATTGTAATGCTGAGTTGTCTTCCTCAATTTTATTGAGCATGTCATTAAAGGAGTCGACAAGGTCTCCGAGCTCGTCATTCGACAGTTTTTCTGCTCGGTGTGAATAATTGTTATCCAAGCGGACTTTGTTAGCTGTTTCTTGTAATTTTCTAAGAGGGGACGTAATAAAGCTTTGAAGACGAAGTGCAAGGGCGTATGCAATGATTAGCGATAGCGTTGATATAAGGCTGATAATAATAAGGTTTAGTGCTAAATGAGAACGTAAAAGGTTAATGTCAGACCCTAGTTGTAGGGTGCCAATGGGTAGTTTTTTTGTAAGAATAGGTTGGGTTAATAGGATCATTCTTTTTGTTCTACTAAGGCCAATGGTGCTTGGTGCTTCTGGGCATTGATTGTTGATATCGTTATTTTTGCTGTATTGTGCGAAGAGCCTGTTCTTTTTGTCGAATAAACAGCCCATAAGGATTGAAGAATCTGCATTGAGGGAGGAGAGGTTCTTTATGGCGGATCGTTTATTGTTAGAAATTAGGGTTTGAGTGAGATTAATGGTGAGTAGTTTACTGGCGATATAGAGTTTTTCTTCTGCATGTTTTCTGCTGTTTTCTTGACCGTGCAAAATGTTGAAAGTAGATGAAATAAATAGCGCAATAAGACTGCAAGTGCTTGCAACTAATATGGTTTTTTCACGAAGTGATAACTTGCTCGCCCACTTCATAATAGGGCGGCTTCCTGCATTTTGAGCATAGGCGAGAGCATTTAAATACGAGTGAGTGGTTAGATAAACATCGTGTTGTGATAACGCTAAGCGTAACCCTTTAAATATAGCTGAATTATGTGCCTTTTCTATTTTTCTGCTTTTAGGTTTGTATTCTGGTTGGGTGTTTTTTTTAGGACGGCTCATACTCTGTAGGCCTTATGAGGCGTACATTTTTGTTGAAATTCATCACTAGCGAGCGCTTTTCATAAACCCCATCGATCATATGACCATTCCAATGGTAAGAGAGGTGAGAGCTTTGGGTTGGTATGGTGGTTGCGGGTGGGCGTAGTAGGGCAAGGCATTCGCCGCCAGCGTTTCTTGCTGAAGGGTAGATGATCCCCCAGGAATTGCTGTTTTTTTGTGTGCGTCCAAAGGACTGGGCGTCGGTGTAGGAATTCATATTGGCCTGGGTTAGATTGGAAAAAGAGGAGCTGCGGATGTCGATCACTGGTTTTGTCAGTTTGCCGATATAAACCCTCATATCCAGTTCACAGGTAGCTTCTTTTGTTGCACCAAGAAAGCGCTCACGATGAAAAATAGTCTCGCGAATAGCGGTTTCCAAATCCCTGGCGGCATAATATACCCCAAAGCTCCCATCAGTGAATCGACTGGGATAACCAATATGGGTGAAAGCGGCCATCACTATTGATGCGCCGGGCCCTGAGATCCTGTCTTCTGTTGCAACGAGCTTAAGTTTGCCAACTTCTTCTTGTAGCCTTTCGTTGGTAAGTCCCTCTAATTCAAAGGTTTCCTCCATTAATTCGGGAGGAGTGAAATGTTCAAAAAAATTAATAGGAGGAAGTTTGGAGGGGATGATTCGGTAGTGGTTACCGCTTACGATGGCTGTTTTTTGAGTGTTCATTATTATCTAGTGGGGGTTTTGTTGTTCCCCTACAGTCCTCGCTCCGCGTCCAAATATCGGCGAATATCCGCGAGATCAATGACTCGCCCCTGAAGCATGGTTTCAAGAGCGCTTTTGCCCGCAAATATTGATGCGGAGTTGCTTTTTTTGACCCACTCCGCTGCCCTTCGTGAATTGGGAAGAAGAATGTTTAGTGCTTTGTAGATACCCATAACATAGGAAATGCGCTCAAGGGTATCTTTTGTGAGTTTGGAGGGGCGCTCACACTTTCCTTCTGCAAACTCTTTCATTCGGTAAAAACTGCTTTTCGAAGGTGCCCCTAAGATTGCTATTTGCTCTTTCGCTTGAAGGTCCCATTCCTTTGTTATGCCAAAGAAATTTAGGATTGCAGCAGCATTTAATCTATCTTCTTTTGTGTTGAGATTCGATAGCGGGGTAGCATTGGCGCTGTGCATGGGGTGCACCTCCATAACATTACGATGAATACCGTTTTATTATGGAGGTATTTGGGAAAAAAACAAGATATATTCCCTTGTGGGATGGTTGGTGTTGTTAATAAGGTTTAGAGATCCGTTGGATAGCGTTTAACGTGGCTTCTTAGCCACAGATTCCAATTTCATTCCGACAACTGCCAATTTCAAGAGTTTTAGAGGGCTGCGGGTAAAGAGTGCATTGATTAAGTCCACAAACAAATTGTACTTTTTCTGTGTATAAGGGTACCAATTTGGCTCGATTATACTGCTGTCTTTGTCCACAAGAATTGATTTGCTACGAGAATATCCTAACAAACCTTCTTCACCTTTCTGACGGCCAAAACCACTTTCTTTGCAACCACCAAAGGGTAGGTTTGGATTGCCCTCGGTCAGCATGACATTATTAATGGATACAGCCCCGCACTCAAGTTGTCTTGAAACGCGGTCGGCACGCTTCAAATCCTTGCTCCATACTGATGCAGAAAGCCCAAAGCTGGTGTCGTTTGAAACCTGGATAACTTCTTCTTCGCTAGAAAATTTGAAGATTGGAAGTAGAGGGCCAAACGTCTCTTCGTTAACGACATCCATAGATTCATCTAGATTGGTAAGCACCGTCGGCATGAAGAACATCTCGTTTTCATGCAGTATTTCGCCACCTGTGAGTATCTTGGCCCCTTTTGCTTTGGCATCTTCAACATGTTTACGGGCAATATCGAGCTGGAAGTCGACGGTCATACCTCCGATGTCTGCGTTGCCAGAGTCGCCAGAGTTAAGCACCAACTTGTTGACTTCTGTGATGATTCTTTCAACAAACTCATCATATATGTTGTCTTGAACATAAATGCGTTCTACTGAACTACAAGACTGGCCTGCATTGGTGAGTGCTCCCCATATGACACCGGCAACGACACGATCCAAATTCACGTCATCAAACACAATGGCCTGATCTTTTCCGCCGAGCTCAATGTCCACAGGGATTAGCTTTTCTGCTGCTTGTGCAAGAATGCGTTTACCTGTTCTTGCGCTGCCGGTGAAAAATATTTTGGCTGGGCGTTGATCGATAAGTCGCTGTGCGGTGATGCCAGTGCCGTAGGTGATAAATACACTTTGTTCTAGCATTGGTGCAACAGAGAATATTTTTTCCATTAATCCCGTCATAGGGGTCACTTCAGATGGCTTAAATACCACTGTGTTACCTGCAACGTAAGCTGACAATATTGACGTAATGCCAATGTGGAAAGGGTAATTCCAAGGAGCAATGATTAATACGGTGCCGAGAGCCTCTTGGTAAATCTTGGAGGTTTTTCCCATTAATGTTATAGGTGTTGCGACTTTTTTATCTTTCAAGATTTTTGGTGCGTTGTGAATAAGCCATTCAAAATTGTCGAGCACACCCATCACTTCCGATACCATTGCATCAGTTCGACTTTTTCTGGTTTCTTTACAAATGATGTCAGTGATTTCTTCTTTATGGTCGCGCACATAGTCAATCAGTCGCTCAATATCTTCTAAGCGGTTTTTAAGGGGGACTTTTTGTAGGCGTTGAAATGCTTTTCTTGCTGCAATATAGGTATCTTTAACCTGTTCTTCACTGGTTTCAGTGATTTGATCAAGCGATATGTTGTCTGTTTTTGCAGGTTTTGAAGGTGCTTTTTTAGCTTTTGTTGTATTTGTACTCATGACATTATCCTTGCTGATCTGGTGTACAGCTAACATTGTAATCAATTACATCGTGAACCATGGGCCCGGTGTAAGAAGATGAAGTTTGGTTTGAATAGTACAAACTAAAGATGACACCACGAAGGCTGATGTTGAGCATTCTAAAAGGTGGTGCAATGAGTTTTGGCATGGACTCAGCGTTATCCGCTAGCCATAAAATCATTGAAATAAATGCTGTTGGCATGTACCGAAATAATAATAATAGATACCCGAAGGCTGTAGTGTCATCAGCATCAGCAGGGGCCATAACATCATCGATATAATCACAGCAACCAGTATCTGAGAAAGAGGGGAAGGTTCCGTTACGCGGAACGACCAGGTCACCTAGTTTGTTGAGACCCTTTAGTTGGTTTTCAGAATAAAACTCAGAGGCTCCAAGTTTCATGATGTTTTCTCCTTTGATGCTGTTTTCTGAGTTGTTCTTGATGCTGTTGTGCGTTGGCCTGCTTCTGCCAATATCGTTTCACTTGCTCGATGTGCAAGTGCGAGTATTGTTAGCATTGGGTTAACACCAGGAGCATTAGGGAATGTCGATGAATCTGCTATGTAGATGTTTTTCATGCCGTGAACTTCAAAGCCTTCGTTCACGACGGATGTTGCAGCATTTTGACCGATGGTACAGCCACCCATTAAATGTAACCCAATTCGCATGGGTGATGTCATTACTTCATAAGCACCAAGAGAATTAAACATATCATTCACTAAGCGGTTTCCGTGGTTGGCTCGTTGTCTATCTCCATCAGATAGCGGCTTTTTAATGACAACTTTGCCCGCGTTGTTGAGTGATATCTCGCCGGGATCTTGATCTCTAACGGCAACTTCTATGCAAGCCATATTGCGAAGACGTTGCATAAATTGTTGATGGTCACCGCCGTAACCCTGTTTCAATAAGGCAAGAGCGATAGGGCCAGCAAAGACATTTTCAAGTTTAAATCCCCATTGACGAAAGCGAGGATCCGACGATTTTAGTGTTTGGAAAAAACCTTTGTGAGAATCGACAGTGTCGTTAAAAAAAGCAAGGGTCATCCATTGCGGGTGGCAGTGGAAGTTTTTGCCAAGTGCAGGAAGTTTTTTCTGTAGTTGAGATTTAAGTAAAAGTTTGGTGGTTCCTACTGCGCCAGAAGCAATGATGCACTTTCGCCCGTAATAAGTGGTTGCTTCACCCTTATGATTGCCTTGTACAGTAACAAAGCTTTCACCATGAATAACTTCAGCAACTTCAAATTCAGAAATGAGTGTTAAACCTTCTTTTTCTGCCTTTGGGATAAAAGTTTCTAGGGTGCTTTGTTTGGATTTTCGAGAGCAACCGCCTAGGCAAACGATACAATCGTTATCGTTATTACAGTTTGACTGCCCACGGCGAAGAGGGGAGTGTTCTAATCCCAAATTATCGAAAGCCTTGGCATATAATTCAGCATTACCATTCCAGTCTTGTTTTTGCATCGTATAAAGGCTGAGGTGGCTTTCGACTTCATCATAATGCCGGTTCATGGTGCTTAGGTCGTGAAACCCAACCCCAGACTGAGTTCGCCAATCATTATAGGCAACGTCATCAAATCGATCTAAAAGACACTGGTTAATGATTGTTCCGCCACCAACGACTTTTCCCCTAAGAAAAATCTGGTCTGCTTCGGTATTCATTTCCGTTCCGCCACCCCACATTAGGCGCGAGTTTGCGTGCATCTCGTTGCTGGAAAATGTATCGGCAGCGTAACGTTTGCCTGCTTCTAGCATCAATACTTTAGCGCCAGAGCGGCTCAGGAAGTAGGATAAAGCACCACCTGATGCGCCTGAACCAACAATGATATAATCATAAAACTTTTTCATAACAGGCCTTTTCTTTTTATTGTCATTAAACAAAACATTGTCCGTCGCCACGATACGTACTGACATGGTCGATGACCTCGCCACTTTGCATTACCGCAAGCTGGGTGAAACGCTCACAAAGTTCACCGGCTTTGCAATGGCGGAAAAATACCGGACTGCCAATGTTAAGTAATTTTCCATTATATTTTAAAGGCGTTTGCACTTCACCGGGGCCTTCATTTTTAATGTAGGATAAATTTTTAGGTAAATAGGGTTTGGGAAGTTTTATATCACCCGATGTGCCTGATGCAATATAGCCACCACCAGAGCATGTGTAAATTCTCTTTCGTGGCTGGCGTGTAACTTCTAATGCAAAGCCTGCTGCGGGTTTGTGTTGAAAATGAGAATAGTAGTCAAATAAATGAGGAGCAAAAAAACCACTACCTACGGCAACTTCTGTAATGGCAGCTTCTAATATCGTACTCTCGATACTGCCAGTCCCTCCGCCATTAACAACACGAATATCCGCCCCTTCATTTTTAAGGGCTGCAACGGTGTTGCCGCGTCTCTCAGCAATGATGGGGATTGCTCTTTCCTGTAATTTCTTTACGACAGGGTTTTCGATAAGTTTGCCTGGAATTTGATCTCCTAGGCCGGCAATTTGTGCTTCGTAACCCATCACCGCACACAGCTCTACATTCGCTAGGGGCTTTAATTTTTTATATAGTGATACGGCGGCTTCGGGGCTGCGAACAGATGAGCGATAAACACCAAAATACAGGCCTGGGAAGTTAACGGACATATCCAAGTCTAAGCAAAGTAATGCTTTCGTATTTTCGCTGTTGGCTACTTCGTTGACTAACGAAGCTTGTTCTATGGAATCAACCATGAAGTAGATGGTTTTTCCGGCTTTTACATGCTTACAGGCTTCTCTAATGGCGCTTTTTTGCATACTCGGGTAGGCAATAAGGAGATCATCAAACCCTTTGCTTGCCAAAAAAGCGGCTTCATTAGGATGAAAGCACATAAGCCCTTGGAATTGCTTATTGGCGTTAAGAATACGCTCCATTACCCAGCGACAACGAATGGATTTTGAGGCTATCCGGATGGGCGTGTTTTGGGCTCGAAGCGCTAGGTCATGGATGTTTTGGTCTAGTAGGTCTAGGTCGACCCATGCAAAGGGTAACTGCTCAGTGCTAAATGCTTGCTGGTATGCTGGGTAATTTGGCAGAGCTTTTGTCATTGTTTTTCGCCTTATTATTGAGCAAGGGGGCCTATAACTTAATATATGGAACGATCGTACCATATGAAGTGTGGCTTGAGTAGACATATGTTCGTTTATAACAGTATAAATTTGTAAGTTGTCGTTAAGACCAGCCTAGGGCAAGAGACACAGTAGTCTGATATTATAGGTGCCCTTAAATATGGGAGTGTGTTGTGAGTATAGAAAGTGAAATGTTGGCTTCGCTGCCGGTATCGGAAGTGGCTGCTTTGATATGGTTTGTCGTGTGTTGGGTTGGGTATACCTATTATTCAGAGCGAAAGGCAGCAAAAAAACAATGCCTACACAATACCTTGCATCATCATCGGGAAATTTGGATGACGAATATGCTGGCGCGGGACAACCGTGTTGCCGATGCCGCGTTGTTAGCCAATTTGGAGCGTAGTGTTTCATTTTTTGCTTCTACAGCAATGATTATTATTGCAGGGTCGCTAACTCTATTAGGGTCTTTAGATCATCTAGAAAATCTCCCGCTCCTGAATCCTGAGCAGCAGCGCCTTTGGGGGGGGAAGTTACTACTGTTAATCGCCATATTCGTTTATGCATTTTTCAAATTTACTTGGTCACTACGTCAATATGGTTTCGCATGTGTGATGATTGGAAGTGCACCAACTAAGGGAAGTCCTACCGATAACTTTGATGTTGAGGCTGCAGAAGTCATCTCAAGGGCTGCAAATGCCTATAATCTTGGATTGAGATCATATTATTTTGCATTGGCTTTTATTGTTTGGTTTGTGAGCTGGTGGGTTTTTATGGGTGCGGCAACGTTGGTTGTTTGGGTATTGTATCGACGGGAATTCAAATCGAAAGTGCTGAAAGCTTTGATTAGATCTGCAGAGGTAAAGATAACCTCGGTTTGATTGGGTGAAATGTGAACAGTTTCGTGCAATTGTGGTGCTAGATGTGGATAATACGCCAAACGGAGGGAGCCATGGAAAAAGTACTACTATATTTCGCCATTTCATTATGCATTGCTGCAACATTGTTATATTTAAGGCGGGCCTTTGAGCACGCCCCTGTATGGGGATGGATGAGCCTTTTATTTCCACCCGTTGCGCTTATTTATTATGCGGTTCATTGGGAAAGGTCTAAGAAGTTAGCCTGTTTCCATATTGTTGCGTTTTCCGTAATGTTGCTAAGCACAGTAATGGCTGTTCGAGCCCACCCTTTTGCGTTTAGCCCGCCATTATTATCCAATTTGCGGATTATTTTTGCTCCAGCATCTTATGGGGAACCTTTGGTATTGGATGAGCAGCGGTTTCCCTCTAAAAATGACTTAAAGAACTTTGAATCATGGAGTGACGGTAAATTTGGCGGTAAGTTGTCCGGACAGGAGATGGTTGTTGAAACGGTAACCTTAATCGATGGTGTGATTCGATTTACGCAAGGTAATGGTTTTTTTGCAGAGAAGCAGGTCTCAATTGTTTTGGGGGAGAAAGGTAAAATACCACGTCAGCATTTATTGGTGACACCTGACGATAATGATGCCCCTGATATTTTTATATTAACCAAGAATATCAATGATGAGCTTCCTGAGGTCAATATTGTCACATCGGGTTACTGGATGGACTTAACGTTAGAACGAGGAGCGTTAAATGCGGTGTCTGGACATCTTCGCTTGTTGTTGCCTGGGGGTAATCAGAGTTTTTTAACGGGGTATTTTGACGGATTTACTGACGAACTTCGTTATGAAGATGGAGAAATAGATCGGGCAGTGCATTCAAATGCAACGCTTGAGCATGTTGTTTCAGCACACCTACAAGCACGACTTGGGGATCAGTTGGTTGTCATTAAAGGATTTGATAATACGAAATTTGATCTTAATGGCATGTATCCTGAGGGACGGTCCACTGTGTCGTTTACTTTGTTTGGCGGAATGGAAAGGTCTGAAACAGTAACGTTATTTTATTCTAATGATGGTTGGGCTGTGATGGAGCAGTCAACCAGTGAGCTGATTGCAGCGGTAAAACAGATTCGACAAAACCCACCTGCCGCAGGTTTATATAAAGAAGAGACGCCGTTAGTTGTATCGGTTGATAAGTCGGAACAACTATTGGGCAAGGATGTAGTGGTTACGCTTCGAGGTGGAAAGGAGCGAGAAGGTATGCTTCAGGAAATTACACCATTTGTTATTGTTATTAGAAATACTGTTGGTACTGGTCATGTTGATATCTCTATTAGAAAACGAGAAGTTGACTCTATACGCTCGTTTTTAAGTAAAGCTTCTTAATAAGGCGAAGGTTGAGTTAGTAATAATAAATGCAAACTTCTGGGGCCGTGGGCGCCTAGCTGTATGGTTTGTTCTATATCAGCTGTTCTTGAAGGCCCCGTGATAATGTTGATCGCTCTTGGCATGTTCCCTGCTGAAAGGGAAAGTCGCTTCCACATACTTTCAATGTTCGGAACAATATCTTGTTCATTAAGAATGATGATGTGGTGATCGGTCAGAAAATTAACGGTGGTGGGGTTTTGTTTGCTCGCACTAAGGACTAATGAGCCTGTTTCTGCAATTGCCGTTGATGCATAACTTAACCCGATCGCCTCATTTCCCGTCGCTGGAGGTGTTGAGAGTGATAGTGCGTTAGGCCAATCCCAAGGAGGTTCATCTGAGTTAAGAAAAGGGTCTAAATTTGTAACCAATGTTTTGTTGGTGTTGTATTTTTCTGCATACTGCAAAACTAACTGAGGCACTAGAGATAAGCAGTCAACAGATTGATAAGTAGAAGATGAGGCGGAAAGTTTTGATAAAAATATCTCTGTTAGTGCTGATATATCAAACTGTGGGTGTAATAGTGGAGGGCGCTTGGGAGCTTGCGGAATAGCTGACTTTTTTGTGCGTTCTATTCGGTTGAAGATTTTTTTTCGATTAACTCTATTAAAGCGGTTTAAGTTAATGCTCATGATTTTTTCTGCTTAGACTTTTTTTGCTTAGAGTCTTGCTGGTATTGTTCCATAAATGTGCCTTTTGAATAGTTCTTTGGCAATTCCTTTGAGCTATACCAGCTGGTAAGAACATGCTTTTCAAGTAAACGAGTCAACACGGAATTTGCTAGTATCATACGTAATGTTTTTGTTATCCAATGAAATACGCGAGGGTGTTGTATTCCCCACATGAATCCCTTTAAGGAGAAGCGTGTCTTCCACGAGGTTAAGTGATCCTCATGTTCTTTGTTTCGCAGCTGTCTTAGTAACTCGGGTAATGGTATCCCCATTGGGCAGACTTCTTCGCATCTTCCGCAGAAGGTAGATGCATTAGGCAAGTCGCTGCTTTGTTTTAACCCTGTCATTAAAGGAGTTAATACCGAGCCCATTGGGCCAGGATAAACCCAGCCATATGCATGGCCTCCAACAGCAGAATATACAGGGCAGTGATTTAAACAGGCGCCACACTTAATACACTTAAGCATATCCTCAAATGGGCTGCCGAGCATTTGTGAGCGCTGATTATCGAGTAAAATGACATGAAATTCATCTGGCCCATCAAGGTCTTCGATGCCGCTTGGCCCTGAGAATAGCGACGTGTAAGAGGTAATTGGTTGCCCCGTAGCGCTACGGGCCAGGACTCTAAGTATGGCGGAGGCACTTTCTAAATCAGGAACCACTTTTTCGATGCTGGCGGTGACTATGTGTACCTTGGGCAGTGTTGCCGTTAAGTCACCATTGCCTTCGTTGGTAACCACCATTGCTGAACCGGTATCAGCTATAAGCATATTGGCCCCAGTAATACCTACATCAGCATCTAAAAATTTTTGTCGTAACTGTAATCTAGCTTCATCCACAAGTGCCGCGATATTGTCTAGATCCCGTTCACCCAGGTCATGAGTTTCTCGAAATAGTGCTTCAACCTGTTGGCGGGTTTTATGTATCGCTGGCACGATAATATGTGAAGGGGGTTCTTTTGCTAACTGAATAATATATTCACCGAGGTCTGTTTCTGTGACATCGATTCCTGCTGCTTCTAATGCAGCATTAAGATTAGCTTCCTCGCTAATCATCGATTTACCTTTGGTGACGGATTTTGCATCTCGTCGCTCACAGATGTGCAAGATGATATTGTTGAGCTGCTCAGGTGTTGATGCCCAGTGAACGTGACCACCGTTTTTTGTTACATTCTCTTCGAACTGCGTTAAGTAATATGCTAGATGGTCGAGAGTATGATTTTTTACGAGTTGCGCTTGTTGCTTGTAGGAATCAAAATTTTCAACGTCAGCAATGGCTTGCGAGCGTTTCTCTATAAACCCGCCTTGCGCTTTTTTAAGGGCCTGTTGAAGTGTATCGTCCAATAATGCTTCGGAGGATTTTGCTTTAAAAAACAGCGCTTGATTTGAACTGGTTTCTGAGTGAATAGGTGGGTTTGATTGGGTCTCAGGCGAAGTAGGTTTGCCGGGCTTCACTATTTTTTACTTCCGGATGTCATGCTTGGAGTCTCCAGGTTGTTTGCCAGGATTTCAGCGATGTGTCGAACCTCAAAGGGGACTGGCTCGGCTCGAGAGGTATACCCCGCGATATTTATCAGACAACCAAGGTCTGCTGAAACCAAAATGTCAGCCCCAGTAGCGGTTATATCTTGGGTTTTGTCAGAGACTAAGCGCTCAGAAATGTCGGGGTATTTCACCGAAAACGTTCCCCCGAAGCCACAGCATGATTCAGGGTCTTTGAGCTCCACGAGATTGCTACCATTACATAGTTGATTAATAAGCTGTCGGGGAGCTGAAGTGTTGTTGAGTTCTCGTTTACAGGAGCAGCTATCTTGATACGAGATTGTTTTGCCTTCGAGATTGGAGTGAGTCGGGAGTGTCGAATCAAGGCATTCCACTAAAAACTGGCATAGCTCCCAAGTCTTGCTTGATAAGCTGTCGGCACGTCTTTTCCAGGCAATATCATCGGATAACAAGGCAGGGTAGTGTTTTGATAGCATCCCCGTACAAGAACCTGACGGGAGAACCACGTAATCATAGGGTTCAAGGAGCTTTATGGTTGATTTGGCTGTTTCAATCGCTGCATTTCTTAGTCCATTGTTATAACCCGGTTGACCACAACAGGTTTGAGCTTTTGGGACAATGACATCACAGCCAGCGTGTTCTAGTAGGGTTATCGCGGCAAATCCGACGTTTGGTCGAAATTGGTTAACTAGGCAGGTAACAAAGAGCGCGACCTTTGGGGTGGTTGATTGAGGCGTGTTAGGTACTGACTTCATGTTCTCTGTGCAGCCATTGATATTCGATATAGTGATGAAATACTAACATTTTTTTGTTCTTGTGGTTGAAAATCTAAATTCTAGCCCCATTTGTTTGATTAATGTTCAGAGTTAACCGCACCCGGAGAAAGCAAACAAAATGACCGTTGAAGCACAAAAAGAAACGTTAGGTTTCCAAACCGAAGTAAAGCAACTATTACATCTTATGATTCACTCTCTTTACAGTAATAAAGAGATATTCTTACGTGAGCTTGTATCGAATGCATCTGATGCTGCGGATAAACTACGTTTTGCCAGCCTTTCTGATGGGGCTTTGATGGAGGGAGAGGGTGACCTTAATATCCGCATCGAATTTGATAAAGAAGCAAAAACCTTATCGATAGAAGATAACGGTATCGGTATGAATCGAGAGGACGCCATTGAGCACCTAGGCACTATTGCTAAATCGGGCACTGCTCAGTTTATGGATAAGCTATCAGGTGATCAGAAAGCTGATTCACAGCTTATAGGCCAATTCGGTGTTGGTTTTTACTCTTCCTTTATTGTTGCCGATAAGGTTGAAGTGCAAACCCGTAAAGCAGGCGAGCCACCTGAAAATGGCGTGAGCTGGGTGTCAGCTGGAGAAGGTGACTTTACCATTGAGTCTATTGATAAGGCTTCTCGCGGTACCAAAATCATTATGCATTTACGTGAAGATAGTGAAGAGTTTGCGGATGCTTGGCGTTTGAAGAGCATCATAAAGAAATACTCTGACCATGTTTCTTTGCCAATTATTATGAAATCTGAACCAGCTCCAGCGGAAGAGGGCGAAGAGCAGAAAGAACCTGAAGATGAAGTCGTCAACAAAGCAACAGCACTTTGGACGCGCTCACGTAATGAAATTGAAGACGAAGAGTATAAAGAATTTTATAAACATATCTCTCACGATTTTGAAGAGCCTCTAAACTGGTCTCACAATCGAGTGGAAGGAAAGCAAGAGTATACAAGTTTACTATATCTGCCTCGCAAAGCGCCTTATGACTTGTACAACCGTGATACTCCGCGTGGATTAAAACTTTATGTTCAGCGTGTATTTGTAATGGATGATGCTGAGCAATTTTTACCATTATTTTTGCGATTTACTAAAGGTGTTTTGGATTCGGCAGACTTGCCGCTTAACGTTTCTCGTGAAATTCTACAAAGCAACAAGCAAGTGGAAAGCATCAAAGGTGCTTTAACAAAACGTATTCTTGATATGCTTAAGAAGACCGCAAAGAATGAGCCTGAAGATTACGCGCTTTTCTGGGAACAATTTGGCCAAGTGTTAAAAGAAGGTCCAGCAGAGGATCATGCGAACAAAGAAAAAATTGCTGCACTTTTCCGTTTCGCAAGCAGCAAAGATGGTACTGCTAAGCAGTCAGTTTCTCTGGATGACTATGTTGGTCGAATGGTTGAGAAGCAAGATAAAATTTACTATATCACTGCTGAATCACACACAACAGGTGCCTGTAGCCCTCACTTAGAAGTCTTTAAGAAGAAAGGCATTGAAGTCCTTATCATGTCTGACCGTATTGATGAGTGGATGATGGGTTATCTTTCTGAGTATGACAGCAAGAACTTCCAGAATATTTCTAAAGGTGATTTGGATCTTGCAGAAATCGGGGAAGAGGAAGATAAAGAAGTTCAAGAAAAGCTTGAGAAAGATAGTGAAGATCTCGTTAGTCGTATCAAGGCTGCATTAGAAACTAAGGTAGAAGCTGTTAAGGTATCTACTCGATTGACAGATTCTCCGGCTTGTTTGGTTGTTGGTGCTCATGATATGGGTGCTCAAATGCGTCAAATAATGGAAGCAGCGGGACAGGCAATGCCTGAAACAAAGCCAACATTAGAAATTAACGTAACACACCCATTGGTCGAAAACTTGAAGGATGAGATCCAAGAAGATCGCTTTGCTGATCTGGCGGCAATCTTATTTGATCAAGCTGCGTTGGCAGAGGGTGGTCA
>MAAC01014853.1_pt1 | contig 17855 bp, 12 predicted proteins | sample 1115981 | NCBI WGS metagenome assembly MAAC01 (sample SAMN04961126, study PRJNA320927) | seawater metagenome | isolation source: sample BD02T64 sea water enriched with oil for 64 days | place: USA:Gulf of Mexico | collected 2013-07-27 | reverse complement strand
CTTGATAGAACATAATTATGAGGTGTTAGCCTTACTAGAGTTAATCACTATTTTTCTAATTCCGACATTGATATTACTTGCATTGATTTATTTGTTAATTCCATTGCGAAAAGGAATTTATCCCCAGAAAGGCCATCAGACACTTAAACTGATATTTACTCTTATGCCATGGAGTATGGCGGAAATTTTCCTGATAGGTATTTTGGTTAGCCTGATCAAAATTATTAGCATGGCAGATATACATTTGGGGCCATCGTTTTACTCTTTCACCCTATTTTCGCTCGCGATGACAGCAGCTATGTTGCATATTGATAAAAAGCATTTAACACAATTACTCGACAACGCTAGAGTGGCATCACCTATAGTAAATTTTAAGAAACGCCGTTCTTTCACTGATAAACGTTACAGTATTCAACAAACGTGGGCATTAATTATTACCTCGGTAGTTTTGTATATTCCTGCCAATATATTGCCAATTATGAACACACGGCTATTAGGCCAAGACGATCCAAGCACGATACTGGGTGGTGTTATATTGCTATGGAATATGGGCTCTTATCCTATTGCTTTGGTGATCTTTGTTGCCAGTATTGTGGTACCTGTGGCTAAAATAATTGTACTAGCTTGGTTAAATTACAGCGTACAAACAGAACAGAAAAACTTAACTATTGAACGTATAAAACTCTACCGTTTAGCCGAATTTGTTGGACGATGGTCTATGGTGGATGTTTTTGTCGTGATCATTCTGGCTAGTTTGATCCAACTGGGAAATGCCATGAGCATTTACCCCGGGGCGGCAACCATTGCTTTTTCAGGCGTGGTTGTAGTCACTATGTTAGCGGCGATGAGCTTTGATTCTCACTTGATTTGGAATATATCGAAACCTTATGACAATAAAACAACAAGTTGAACCTGCTGATGCAGACATTCAAGCAATGAAATCAATATCATCAATTTGGTTTATACCTTTGATCGCCGTCTTAATTGGCATGTGGATGGTCTATTATCAGTGGAGTAGTCAAGGGCCATTGATCACCATTGCATTTAACACTGCTGAAGGCATGCAGTCAGGCAAGACTAAGATAAAGTCCAGAAACGTAGATATTGGTGAAGTCACGAACATTACGTTAAATGAAGACTCAGACGGTGTCTTGATCACCGCGAGAATATCAAAGTCTGCGGAACATTTTCTTGTTGATGATAGTGACTTTTGGGTGGTATCACCACAAATTACTCATGCTGGAATTTCAGGATTGAGCACTTTAATATCGGGTGTGTATATTGAAATTTCTCCGGGCAAATCGGATGAAGAAAAAACAGACTTTGTTGCATTAGACGATCCTCCGGTAACCCCTGTAGGCACTCCAGGTATTCATATAACATTGAACAGTAACGACCAATTTGCTTATGCAAAAGGTGACCCTATTATCTACAAGGGCCTTACGGTTGGTAAGTTCGAAGATATATATTTCAACTTCGAAGAACGTATCGTTTATTACAATGTCTTTATAAAAGCGCCTTATAATCAACTGGTGACGAGTAATACTAAATTTTGGGACGTCAGTGGTTTGAGCATTGATTTAAATGCCGATGGTTTGTCAGTAAAAACCGGCAACGTACAGACGATATTTACTAATGGAGTGACATTTGGCATACCTACAGGTATGGATGTTGGCGAGCAACATTTTGAACGGGCTTATTTTGATATTTATCCTAATTACGAAGCGGCAGATGACGAGCGTTACCAGCAGTCAGTTAAATTTGTTGTACTGGTAAGTGATACTGTTAGAGGCTTAAAGGTAGGCGCACCTGTCGAATATCGAGGTGTGCACATTGGCAAAGTGATTTCGACCAATATGTTGAGTAAAAATGCCCCTGCTGAGCTATTGAAAGAGGAAATTAAGATACCCGTGTTGATTGGTATGCAACCCGGCCGTGTTGGATTACCAGATGATGCTATTGGTATTGAACGTATGGAACAGCAAAACAGGCTTTGGGTAAAACAGGGCTTAAAAGCGATGTTGCGTACCGGTAATTTGTTAACGGGTAGTCTATTTATTGATTTACAACATTATGATGACCAACCCGTAAGTAAGCTTGACACATTCGAAGGTTTTCCCGTGATACCAACAACAACCAACGAGTTCTCTCAAATTGCCGAAAAAGCGGGAAGATTTGTTGATGATCTCAATAAACTACCTTTGAACAGTCTAACCAACAATGCCAATGAATTACTTAATGAAATCACACTTACTGCAAAAGAGTTACGCGGTGTTAGCCAGAATTTGGAAAAATTATTGCTTAGTGCTAATAATCAAGAGTTGGCTCAGCAACTGAAGTTGAGCTTGCAAGGGATCACGAACTTAACGAAAGACTTGTCATCGGGCTCTAAAGGTTATGAAGATTTACGCAAAACTTTAGGCTCTGTGAACAATGTCATGCAAGAACTTAAACCATTACTGAATCAATTGAACCATCAACCTAATGGACTCATCTTTAACTCGGGGCAAAGTGAAGCTATTGAACCGAAAAAATATTCAGGAGCAAAAAATTGAAATTATTAACCGGCTGTTTTCTTGGTGTCATAGGGTTATTGGTAGGTTGTAGTTCTGCGCCTTTGTCAAAATCGCATTATTATTTATTGAACAATCAACAAGCTGAATTGAAGACCAATACCACTTCTAATCAGCCGATAAAACCTAAAGAAGTGATGGTTTTATCAGTAAAGGACTTACCTGAGTATCTCAATCAACCACATTTGGTGATGAAAATTGCAGATCACAAATTAAACTATGCACATTTTCATTTATGGGCAGAGCCACTACAACTAGGGTTGAAAAAAGCATTACTGGCTGAGTTAAATGCCAATAATAGCGAAAGTTATTTTATTGCTGAAAATAGAGATAGTTTAGATGACAATTTAACAAGCTTGGTTGTCAATATTGATTACTTTCATCCAACAAGTGATTCTCTGGTGACATTGTCAGGGCAATATTGGTTATCAAAAGCGAATAAAGCTGAATATTCTACTGTGCAGCCCTTTTATTTTGAACAGCAACTTGAACAAGATGGTTATCCACACTCTGTCGCTAAAATGAGAGCATTGGTAGCAAAACTAGCCGGAAAAATAATGAATAAACTGTAACAGGCTTTTTGATCGTCACTTAAAATACTTACAGGCACAACAAGGTTAATTCTAATTTAATGAAGCCTTGTTGTGTCTCGTTTCACTGCATCAACCTACTATTGTTACTTCTTAGTCACACGCCAAAAAGCTATGCTAGCAACAACCAATAAAATCATTGGGTAATAAGCACTTGAGACTACTTCTATTGGGGAGATTTTTAAGGTGGCACCGAGTAATAAAGCCTGTGCCCCATAAGGTAATAAACCTTGGTTGATACAAGCAAAAATATCTAAGATACTTGCTGAGTGGGCGGGACTTAAATTGCCGTCAGTGGCTAAGTCTTTGGCGGTTTCACCGGTAACAATAATGGACACGGTATTATTGGCGGTGAAAAAATTACAACTAAAAGCAAGGCTAGCGATACCTAAACCAGCAGCGCGTTTATGGTTGTTTGGGTTTAACTTACGGGCAAACTTTTCGACCGTATGAGTGAGTGCAGCTAATCCTCCTTGACGTTTAACAAGTTCACTTAATCCACCAATAAATAACGCCAAGATAAAGATGTCTTGCATATTACCAAAGCCTTGGCTGATATCACTAACCCAACTGCTCAGTTGATAATCATTATTAAGCATGCCAACTCCAGCAGCGAGTACAATACCCATAAGCAATACCACCAGTACGTTGACGCCACAGAGTGCCAAAATCAAAATCATAATGTAAGGCACTAGACCGATAACATTGATGTCATCGACTTGCTCATAAGGTACAGAGATTCCTAAACTAGCAAAAATTGCTATACAGATTAACGCAGCAGGTACGGCAAATTTAAAATTCACTTTAAATTTATCTTTCATCTGTGCACCTTGACTGCGTGTAGAGGCAATAGTGGTGTCGGAAATAAAGGATAAATTATCACCAAAGATAGCCCCTGAGATAATTACCCCAGCAACAATGCTGGCGTCAAGGTTTGCTGATTCAATAAAGCCAAGAGCAATAGGGGCGATTGCTGCAATCGTGCCCATTGATGTGCCCATTGCTGTAGATATAAAAGCAGCAACTAAAAATAATCCCGGTAGTAATAAATAATCAGGAAACATTGATAAACCCAGTTGCACACTTGCATCTACACTGCCAGTGGCTTTGGCTACAGTGGCAAATGCCCCCGCAAGTAAATAAATGATACACATGGTAATAATGTTTGGATGGCCAGCACCTTGAATAAATTGTGCAATCTGCTCATCGATACTATCTTTTCCGAGCCAAATGGCGACTAAAATTGCTGGGATTATCGCAATGCTTGCCGGTAATTGATAAAAGGCAAAGTCGATGCCCTGTAGTGATAAGACAACACCTGTGCCTAAAAACAAGCCAAGGAAAACCGCAAAAGGAAATAAACTGAGTAAGCGCTTTTTCGGCGGGGTTAAAATTTTTTCGGAAGATGTCATGAATGAATTCTATTTTTGTTATTATAGTGGCAAAACAATAAAGGTTTTTCAGAGAAAGTCTATGGTGATTATTATTTAATTTGAATAATACCAAACGGATTAATTAATTAACCAACTTAGAACTTCAGTAACAAGCTTAGAACAAACGAAATGTGTTAAACATAGTTATTCTATATTTCATTCATTTTGTGAAGTTATCAGGTTGCTACTGAGTTCCCGAAGGGCGAGTTTAAAAGGCTTACATGCGGCGTTATTGATTTTGACAAGGGAATAACCATTCTCTTCAATCAATGCCTTGCCTCTAAGCCTTTTAATTCTCGCTAAGTGATCAATAAATTAGTCCGATTGGTATAATATTGATCACAGTAAATTGTTCACGAGTTATTTATATCAATAAGTTGGAAGTCAGGAATATGCATTTTGTTATTTTAGGAAGTGGGGCAGTAGGCGGTTATTTTGGCGCAAGGCTAGCTCAAAGTGGTCAGGAAGTAACATTTATTGCCCGCAATCAACAATTAGCAGTGATGAAAAAATCAGGCTTGCAAATAGAAAGCATTAAAGGCGATTTCCATTTATCAAACGTCAATGTCATTGCAGAGCCAAAGGCAGTCAAAAATGTCGATGTGATACTTATTGCGGTAAAATCTTTTCATTTGTCCGAGGCTTTACAGTCAATTAAGGGGCTAGTGAGTCAGCAGACCCGAATTATTCCTTTGCTTAATGGTGTTAACGCAATTGAGGAAATAGTCTCAGCAGGTTTTGAACGTGACAATATTTACGGGGGCTTGGCGAAAATTATCAGCAAAGTAAAAGCACCCGGAGTGATCAGTCATACCGGTGCAGAGCCTCATATCACGTTAGGCTGTGTCACAGAACAACAATCAAACCTCGAGCAACAACGTCTTGAGCAGATAGCACAGTGTTTTAAAGAAGCAGGGGTGAGCATTGGCTTAACTAAAAATATTCACATCGCTTTATGGCGAAAGTTTATCTTTGTTGCGGCTTGGGGGGCTTTGGCAGCTATTGAAGATAAAGCCGTTGGTGCCTTACGCTCTGACGAGGAAACTAAAGAACAACTCAGCAATATTATTAAGGAATATGCTCAAATTGCTAACGCCGTAAATGTAAGGGTAAAAGATGAGATGGTTGAAGAAACATTGAAGTTTATAAATAAATTACCTTTTAACAGCAAAACCTCAATGCAAAGAGATATTGCCAACAAACAAGTTTCTGAATTTGCAGTGTTAGTAACATACCCTTATTTACTGTCATTAAAACATCATCTGAATACACCTGTTCTCGATGCATGTTACCAACAGCTTTCAGCAAAAATAAAACTTTTATAGAGTGAAGCAATCAGTTAGTAATTGTTTAATATAAGCAAACAACAAAAAATTATAATAAATAACAAATTCCCTCAAAATCAGACTACAGCCGAGCCGTTGTTTATGCTATCATTTTGCGAATTTTTTAGCATACGCCTTATATGTGATCATTGTAACGATGATAAACGTAAGCGAAACCATAAGTGAACAACATGTCTGCAAATACATTTGAAACTATTGAACAACGCGTAAGTTACGGTGTAGGTCGTCAACTTGGTGATCAACTACGTAATAACCCTTTTAAAGATTTTGACGTAACAGCGGTACAAGCTGGTTTAGCTGACGCACTTGCTGAAGCTAAAAGCCAAGTAAGCGATGAAGCGTTAAACGAAGCTTTCTCTGTTATTTCTAAAAAACTTCAAGAGCAAGAGCAAGAAGCGGCAAAAGAAAAGTCTGCTGAAGGCGAAGCTTACTTAGCAGAAAATGCTAAGCGTGCTGAAGTAACTGTATTAGAGTCAGGTTTACAATACGAAGTATTAGCAACAGGTGAAGGTGAAAAACCTACTGCAGAAAGTACAGTACGTACTCATTATCACGGTACTTTCATTAATGGTGACATTTTTGATAGCTCTGTAGATCGTGGTCAACCGGCTGAATTTCCAGTTGGTGGCGTTATCGCAGGTTGGACTGAAGCATTACAATTAATGACTGAAGGTTCAAAATGGCGTTTATTTGTTCCTTACAACTTAGCGTACGGTGAGCGTGGTTCTCAAGGAGCTATACCTCCATATGCAACGTTAGTATTTGACGTAGAGCTATTAGCCATCGTTAGTTAATCAGTATTTATTAAAGCCGGGTCTTCCCGGCTTTTTTATGCGTGGGATGCGAGGTATGTCGCGATCACATGGATGTGAAAGAGCGACGATGCGTGGGATGCGAGGGTTTCGTAGTGCCATGGCCGTTCTAAGGCATCCTTGCCTTCACGGCATTAGTGCATCCATGCACGTCGATGTGAAAGAGTGACGATGAATAAATTTTAGCTTTGTAGTTTTCTAGCTTAGAAGTTATTCATAAAAATTGAATAGACAAAAAGAGAACAAATAATTGCCATTAGCCATGATTGAACAAAAACTAGTTAACTTATTTCAAAGCTATATTTCTGGATTTAAAAAGTATGATTTAGCTGCTGTTCAAGCGTGTTACTGCTTGCCTTGTTCGCTACATACGCCAGAAAAAATAGCTTACCTTGGCAACAGTGATGATTTTGCAAAAGAGTTCACAGAGATATTTACGGTCTTACAGCAGGCTAAAACTAAAGATATACTCGTTACGAAAGCGAGCTTTAATAAATCGAATAATGGCGCTGTTGATGTTTGTATTGATTGGGCTTTTATAGATGATACCGGCCAAGTATTTGCTGATTTTTGTGCCTTTTACCATGTAGTTGAACTAGAGCAGCAATATAAAATTATTAATGTTGTTTCTCATGAGTTATCTAACAGTGTTGAGTTAGTATCATCGCTAGCGTTAATCAGTGAATAAAAAATATATAATCAAACAAAGCAATAAATTGAGAATCATATGAAAGTAAAAGTCGCTATATTAGGTTGTAGTGGTCGCATGGGACGGAATTTAATTCAAGCGGCAGTTGAGCATGAATCAGTAGAATTAGTGGGGGGCAGTGTCCGAGAGTCTTCTTCTTTTGCTAATTTTGATTTAGGTGAACTAGCTGGGATTGGTGGCATAGGTCAAAAAACATCAACAGAGTTAAATGACTTACTCGATGCAGATGTATTTATCGACTTTACTTCGATAGACACTACGCTTGAAAACATCAAGTGGTGTCAACAACATAATAAAGCGTTAGTCATCGGTACTACTGGTTTTAGTGATGAGCAAGTAAACATTATTGAAAATGCAGGAAAAGACATACCGGTGATCTTAGCGCCCAATACCAGTGTTGGTGTCAATTTAATGTTTAAGTTATTAGAAATAACCTCTAAGGCCATTGGCAACTATACTGATATAGAAATTTTTGAAGCACATCATAGATTCAAGAAAGATGCTCCATCAGGCACTGCCGTTAAAATGGGGCAAGTTATCGCCGATACTTTAGGTAGAGATTTAAACAAAGTTGCGGTTTATGGTCGAGAAGGGATCACCGAAGAGCGTGCTAGAGATACCATTGGTTTTGCTACCGTACGTGCTGGCGATATTGTCGGTGAACATACTGCTATTTTTGCTGATTTAGGAGAACGCTTAGAAATCACTCATAAGGCAAGTTCACGAATGACGTTTGCTTTAGGGGCGATGAGAGCCGCATTTTGGCTGAGCGAAGCTGATAATGGCTACTATGATATGCAAGATGTTTTAGGATTAAAGTAGACTTAATATTTAGATAAGTGCTTTTTTTAGTGCTTTAGAATGAAAATGCAATTAAACGCTTAGTTTTTACATTTTTAACTAGACTAAAAGCTCTAGTGAGCGTAAAATAAGTGGATTTTGTCAAAAATTTATCGTTACTCAGCTTGTTTACTTAATATCAAGCAGATTGAAACCGCAATTTTTTGACATTTTTTGTATATATGACTTTTATACTTAATGATCGAAATTTTTAGTTGTTTCATCGTTAAGCTTACTTCTTTGTTACGGAGGTTAAATTGACTAAATCTGCAATTTTAGTGCTTGAAGATGGCACTGTATTTAAAGGCACCGCTATCGGTGCAGACGGGGCCGCCGTTGGCGAGGTGGTATTTAATACCTCGATGACTGGTTACCAAGAAATTCTCACCGACCCATCTTATGCAGAGCAAATTATTACCCTAACTTATCCTCATATTGGTAACACAGGGACCAATAGCGAAGATGAAGAATCTAGCACTATTTGGGCAAAAGGTTTAGTTATTCGAGACTTACCGCTGTTAGCGAGTAACTTTCGGAATGAACAAAATTTAGACGACTACTTAAAAGTAAACAATATTTTAGGTATTGCCGATATTGATACCCGTAAGTTGACTCGTATATTACGTGAAAAGGGTGCGCAAAACGGTTGTATTTTGACGGGTAAAAACCTTGATGAAGCCGCTGCTTTAGCACAGGCTAAAGATTTTCCCGGTTTAAAAGGCATGGATTTAGCTAAAGTTGTTTCTACCAAAGAAAGCTACTCGTGGACCGAAGGTAGTTGGCAACTAGGTCAAGGGCACATTACTCCTGAAAACTCCAAGTTTCACGTGGTTGCCTACGATTTTGGAGCGAAACGTAATATTTTACGTATGTTGGTTGACCGAGGTTGTAAACTTACCGTGGTACCTGCAGAAACTTCAGCGGCTGATGTCTTAGCGATGAAACCCGACGGAATCTTCTTATCAAATGGCCCAGGTGACCCAGAGCCATGTGATTATGCTATTTCAGCGATAAAGACTTTCTTAACAACTGAGATTCCTGTTTTTGGTATTTGTTTAGGTCATCAATTACTTGGCTTAGCCAGTGGCGCGAAAACATTAAAAATGAAGTTTGGTCATCATGGTGGCAACCACCCAGTGAAAGACTTCGAGCGTAATGTTGTGATGATCACCGCACAAAATCATGGTTTTGCCATTGATGAAAGCAATATGCCAGAGAACATTAAAGTAACTCATAAGTCGTTATTTGATGGTTCAATCCAAGGTATTCACCTAACTGATAAGCCCGCATTTAGTTTTCAAGGTCACCCAGAAGCAAGCCCTGGACCTGCAGACGCAGCGCCATTGTTTGATCATTTTATCGACCTTATTACCGAGTCAAAACAGTCAGCTAAATAATTCACTTAGACAAGAGAGAAAAAGTAATGGCAAAACGTAACGATTTAAAAACTATCTTGATCTTAGGTGCCGGACCCATTGTTATCGGTCAAGCATGTGAATTTGATTATTCAGGCGCACAAGCCTGTAAAGCGCTTCGTGAAGAAGGCTATCGAGTGGTTTTAGTTAACTCTAATCCTGCAACAATTATGACCGACCCTGAAATGGCTGATGCTACTTACATCGAGCCAATTCACTGGGAAGTTGTACGCAAAATTATCGAAAAAGAGCGTCCTTGTGCCGTACTACCTACAATGGGTGGTCAAACCGCATTAAACTGTGCTTTAGAATTAGAAGCAAAGGGCGTATTAAAAGAATTTAATGTTGAAATGATTGGTGCTACTGCTGATGCGATTGATAAAGCAGAAGACCGAAGTCGTTTTGATAAAGCGATGAAAGCCATTGGATTAGACACGCCGCGTGCTGAAATTGTTCACACTATTGAAGAAGCTCATCAAGCCGTAAAACACTTAGGTTTCCCTTGTATTATTCGTCCATCATTTACTATGGGCGGAACGGGTGGTGGTATTGCCTATAATACGGAAGAGTTTAATGAAATTTGTACCCGTGGCTTAGATTTGTCACCGACCACTGAATTGTTGATTGATGAATCACTGATTGGTTGGAAAGAGTATGAAATGGAAGTGGTTCGCGACAAAAATGATAACTGTATTATTATTTGTTCGATTGAAAACTTTGACCCTATGGGTATTCATACCGGTGATTCAATCACGGTAGCTCCAGCGCAAACCTTAACCGATAAAGAATACCAGATCATGCGTAATGCTTCGATTGCGGTATTACGTGAAATTGGTGTTGAAACCGGTGGTTCAAACGTACAGTTTGGTATTTGTCCTGATACGGGTCGTATGGTGATTATCGAGATGAACCCACGTGTTTCTCGTTCATCAGCGCTTGCTTCTAAAGCAACGGGTTTCCCGATTGCTAAAATCGCCGCAAAATTAGCGATTGGTTACACACTTGACGAATTAAGTAATGACATTACCGGTGGGGCAACTCCTGCATCATTTGAACCGACTATTGATTACGTAGTTACTAAAATTCCACGTTTTAACTTCGAAAAATTTGCTGGCTGTGAAGACAGATTAACCACCCAAATGAAATCAGTTGGCGAAGTAATGTCAATTGGTCGTAACCAACAAGAGTCATTGCAAAAAGCGCTGCGAGGTTTAGAAGTTGGCGTTAATGGTTTTGACCCTATGGTTGATGTCACTCAACCGGGTGCTAAAACTAAGATCATGCACGAGCTGCAAGAAGCTGGCTCTGACCGTATTTGGTATGTTGCTGATGCGTTTCGTTTAGGTTTAACGGTTGATGATGTCTTTCGTTTAACCAGTATCGATCGTTGGTTCTTAATCCAAATTGAAGACATTGTCTTAGAAGAGAAAAAAGTAAGCGATGGCGGTATGGCAAGTTTAACGCCAGTTTACTTACGCAAACTTAAGCGCAAAGGTTTTGCCGATGCCCGTTTAGCCGATGTTATTGGTGTTAACGAGTCAGAAATTCGTAAAAAACGTCATAATGCCGATATCTTCCCTGTTTATAAGCGTGTTGATACCTGTGCGGCAGAGTTTAGCTCTGACACCGCTTACATGTATTCAACCTATGACGAGGAGTGTGAAGCAAACCCTACCGATAAAGATTCAATTATGATCTTAGGTGGTGGCCCGAACCGAATTGGTCAAGGTATCGAATTTGATTATTGTTGTGTTCACGCAGCCCTTGCTTTACGTGAAGACGGTTATGAAACCATCATGGTTAACTGTAACCCTGAAACGGTTTCAACTGATTACGATACTTCAGATAGATTATATTTTGAGTCAATCACTTTTGAAGATGTTTTAGAAATTGTTCGTATTGAAAAGCCTAAAGGCGTCATTGTGCAATACGGTGGTCAAACACCACTTAAACTAGCACGTGCACTAGAAGCTGCTGGCGTGCCGATTATTGGTACTTCACCAGACGCAATTGACCGCGCAGAAGACAGAGAGCGTTTTCAACAAGCGGTCGACCGTTTAGGTTTATTGCAACCTGAAAATGCCACTGTGACTTCATTGAATGAAGCGATGGCAAAAGCTGAAACCATAGGCTTCCCATTAGTAGTACGTCCATCCTATGTTTTAGGTGGCCGTGCAATGGAAATTGTTTATGACTTAGACGATTTGCGTCGTTACATGACAGAAGCGGTCAGTGTTTCAAATGACTCGCCAGTATTACTTGACCATTTCTTAGATGATGCCATTGAAGTGGATATCGACGTTGTTTGTGATGGCACTGACGTTGTGGTTGGCGGTATTATGCAACACATTGAACAAGCTGGCGTTCACTCGGGTGACTCAGCATGTTCATTGCCTGCATACAGCTTAAGCAACGAAATCCAAGACGTAATGCGTAAACAAGTGACCGACTTAGCCTTTGAGTTAGGTGTTATTGGTTTGATGAATACGCAAATGGCAGTAAAAGACGGTAAAGTTTACCTAATTGAAGTCAACCCTCGTGCTGCACGTACTATTCCTTTTGTTTCTAAAGCAACAGCTGTACCTCTAGCTAAAGTCGGTGCACGAGTGATGGCGGGTAAATCATTAAAAGAGCAAGGTATAGTGGCAGAAGTTATTCCACCGTATTTTTCAGTGAAAGAAGTGGTTATTCCGTTTAACAAGTTCCACGGTTCTGATCCATTAGTGGGCCCAGAAATGCGTTCAACGGGTGAAGTGATGGGTGTAGGTGAAACTTTTGAAGAAGCTTATGCTAAAGCTAACTTAGGCGCTGGAGTTACCGTACCTAAGTCAGGTCGTGCGCTAATTTCTGTTCGCAATAGTGATAAAGAGCGAGTCGTTGAGCTAGCTAAGCAAATGGTCGCTTTAGGTTATGAACTAGATGCAACACACGGTACGGCGATTGTATTAGGTGAAGCGAATATTCCTGCACGTTTAGTGAACAAAGTGAGTGAAGGGCGTCCACATATTCTTGATAGAATTAAAAACAGCGAATATAGCTATATCATTAATACTACTGAAGGTCGTAAAGCTATTGAAGATTCTAAGGCTTTACGTGGTGGTGCATTACGTTATAAAGTTGCTTATACTACTACGCTAAATGCTGCATTTGCTGCTTGTCAGGCTCATGCTGCGGACGATAGAAATACCGTTACTTCCATTCAAGAGTTGCATAAGAAGTGTAAATAACATTATAGTCGTTTATTGAATTTAGCATAAACGCTTTTAAAACATTGAAATAAAGGTGGTTGTCACGCAAAGTGCTTCCGCCTTTATCGTTATAAAAAGAAGAGAAAAAATGAATCAATACCCAATGACGGTACAAGGTGCGGATGCACTTCGTGAAGAGCTTAATCATCTAAAAACAGTAAAGCGTCCCCGCATTGTCAGCGATATTGCTGACGCTCGTGAGCATGGCGATTTAAAAGAAAATGCCGAATATCACGCCGCTCGTGAAGAGCAAGGATTTTGTGAAGGTCGAATTCAAGAGATTGAAGGAAAATTAGGTAATGCGCAAATTATTGACGTTGCCAAAATACCTAATCACGGTAAAGTTATTTTTGGTGTAACGGTGACTTTATTAAATATTGATACCGAGCAAGAAGTTAAATACCAAATAGTGGGTGATGACGAAGCCGACATTAAAAACAATCGTATTTCAGTTAATTCTCCTATTGCCCGTGGGTTAATTGGCAAAGTTGTTGATTCTGAAATAGAAATTAAAATCCCTGGCGGTTTAGTTGAATATGAAATTATTGCCGTAGAGCATATTTAATACTGTTTTGTTTTTATAAATAAACTAATAGATATTAAACGCGGCTTTTTGAACTATTGATTGGGTTGAAAAGCCGTGTTTTTCCAGAATAAACCGAAATAATTTAATGCTTAAATGTCATTTTTGGCATATTTTAGTTGCCTATCTAGCCATACTAATGCTTGATGATAGCCTAGCTCCAATCCAGAAAATTCTTTAATATTCCCATCGTTGTTTGCTCTTGCTGCTCTTAACTGTTTTGCGGACTCAACCGCACGAGGGTGATAATTAACAATGGCAATCGCATTGATATTTTCCAATAAGGCAATACTTAGTTGGGCTTCATCGGTATAGGTATAATGGTTAATGTTGTTCACTAACAAGCCCATTTTACTGTTAAATTGATTTGACAAAAAATTGTCAAACTCTTCAACCATTTCTTTAGTCACATCAATATTATTATCAATCATCACTTCTGCAACATATTTACTGAGTATTTTAATATAGCCAAAACTAAATTGATAAATCATTCATCTTCCATAATTTTCGAATTCCCTAAACAAATATAGAATAAATTGAACAGATGTTCAAAAATCTATTATGGTTGAATGGGGGTGTTTTTTATCAAATTGATTTTAAAAGAAAAAATATTCCCTAGAATATTCAATATCAAGGCGGCTTATCTTGTAACCAATAAATCTCCAGAAGATTTCGCAACAAGTTTCTACGTTAAATTTGAATTGTTTGCTTGTATTGATGTGCAATTATTGGAAGTAATTGAAGAATAACTTTCAGAAAGATGTACTTTGTTCTATACCTTTAAGATGCTGATAGTTAACACAAACGTTAAATAGCTGTGAGGTTGGTTGATAATTTCTTAATAAGTATGAGTTGTTATCAACATAAATACTTTTACACACCAATACAAATCAAGAAAATTGTTAAATTTTCCTTTTATATTAGAGGTTTGTACAAGTGGGTTTCTATAGTTAAGTATTAGTATGAATACTGTACATGCAGTCTCGGAATGTCTACCCCAAGTTTAAATGAATAAATATAGGGAGTATTTGTTGTACCATTTTAGTTGGCCACAGGATGATAGGTAGAAAACTATAAAAGTACTTGAGGAAATAAAACATGAGCACACCAAATCCACTTGCCAAGGCCATTAAATTTGCTTTGGTAGCCAGTGTATCGGCATCATTTTTATCAACCCCCGCTTTTGCTGAAGAAGTCGCAGAGGAAGAAGTTGAACGTATTGCTGTTACTGGTTCACGTATTAAAAAAGCAGAGTTCTCTAACGCTGCGCCTATTCATGTAATAAAAGCGGACGACGCCTTGAAAGCGGGCATTCGTACGGTGAGTGAATTATTACAAAATACATCGATGGCTAATGGCCAGCAATTTGATGCTTCTTATAACGCTAATTCAGGTAACTCTAATGCATCTGAGCCACCACCAAGCGGTGGTGTGGGCTCTTCAAATGTCGGCTTACGTGGTTTAGGGGCAGAGCGAACATTGATATTAATTAATGGTCGACGTCTAGGTGCTTCTGGTGTTCGTGGTGCGCCTTCTCAGCCTGATTTAAGTTTAATTCCTGTTAACATGGTTGATCGTGTTGAAGTGATCACCGAAGGTGCCTCATCTATCTATGGTGCTGATGCTGTTGCTGGGGTCATTAACATTATTTTGAAAGAAAGTTTTGATGGTGTTGAAGTCTCAGGTGCAGTAACTGATACGGCAGCAGGTGGTGGTTCTGAAAAAGACTTCTCATTTATTACAGGTTTTGAAGGGGATAAAGCGAAGTTCGCTTTTTCTGCTTCATATTATGAAAGAGATCGTGTAGCCGTAAAAGACCGTACCGACTGTATTCGTAAGATATTTCAAGATCAGTCAGGTAATAAAACATCTGTTTGTTCAAGTCGTTATTGGGACAATACCATGTTAGATTTAACCGGTAGTGTCACTGCTGGCGTTTCCGATGATATTGCTATTTTCTCAACACCAGGTCAAACCGATATCGGTTATATGGACTTTAGTTCAGCTTATGGTTTACCTGTTCCTAGTGATCCCAATGTTGCTATTACCAGTTCTAATCAACGTAATCGACGGATTTTTTCAACTTTACACCATGATGGTATTGACCGTTTAGAAGCCGACTTAGTACAACCAGTAACCCGCTTTACCGTGGCTGCTAATGGCTCATATATGCCTGACTATTTTGGTGGAGACGGAGAAATATTTTATGAGGCCTACTATTTTCACCGCCACTTAACGAGTTTAGGTAGTACAGAGCAAATATTCCCGACAATTCCGGGCATGATCCCTCATGAAAACGAACAAGGGAATTTAGTATTAGATGCTGACGGTAATTTAGATTTAGTACAAAATCCACTCAATCCATTTCCGGTTGATGTTTCAAATATCATTACCTTGGAAGACTTATCACAAAAACGTGAAGTTGAATTAAATCACTTTAGATTTGTTACCGGCTTACGAGGTGACTTCACCAGTGACTGGCTGATGGATAAAGGTTGGTCATATGAGATGTTTGCTTCATACGATCGTGGTGTGGGTGAACAAACTCAACCCGTTATGAATGAATCAAACCTTGCTCTTACACTGGGGACCCTTCGTTTAGATAATAGTGGTAACCCAATTTGTGGTGTTAATGCGCCAGCAGGTATAGGTTTTATTACTGGTAATGCCTGTGTACCTGTTGATTTTCTCGCCCCATCAATCTTTTATGGTGGTTCATATGGTGGTGGAACCTTTGCTAGCCAAGCTGAAAAAGACTTCCTCATTGGTACACGTATCAATACTACAACGGTTGAGCAAATAATGGCTTCAGCTTTTGCAACAGGCGACTTATTTGAGTTTGAAAAAGGTGGAGCCGTAATTGTTGCTTTAGGTGCCGAGTTTAGACGCGACCGGATCACATCAGCAGGAGATATGTTAGGCTCTACTGGTTTAGTTGCCGCGGAAAACCCATTAACAGAAGGTGCCACTATTGGCTCTCGTGATGTGTCAGATATCTTTGCTGAAATATCTATGCCGATAGTTATCGACGAGAGCTGGGCTGATTTGTTTGAAGTTGAAGCTGCTGTTCGTTATACCGACGAAGAAAACTTTGGTAGCGAATTGACTAATCGTGCTCGTGTAACTTATAAACCAACGAGTTCCTTATTATTCAGTACCTCATACGGAACATCATTTAGAGCACCAAATTTACGTGAGCAATTTCTTGCTAACCAATTTGGTGGAGTAAGTGGTAGTGCTGATCCATGTTCGGTGCCTGAAGCTTTACAGACCAATAGCCAATATGACCCTAGCAAAGAAAATCGTAGTCAAACTATTTTGGATAATTGTACTGCACAAGGTGCTGACTACACTCAAATAGGCCTTAGCGGCATACCGACCATTCCTACTTCATCAAGTGGTAATGCGGCCGATTTAAAACCTGAAACTTCAGAAAATATTACCGCATCTTTTAAATGGACACCAACTTTTGAAGGGGATTTTGAGTTTGACTTAGGTATTACTTATTGGAGCTTGGAAGTTGAAGATACTATTCGTACGGTAAGTGCTGCAACCATATTAAAACGTTGTTTCGACGCACCTAATATGGATAGTCCATTCTGCCCACGTATAACCCGTAACAGTGGTAATATTCCGGTAATTAACTTCCCCAATTTAGTGGATACATCGTTCTTAAATATTGGTGAAGAAACGTCGAAAGGTGTTGATGTTAATACCCATTTTTCTTCTGGACTAGGTGATGTGCTTGGCTTACCTGTTCATATGATTTGGACAAACCAATATACTTTACAAACAGAACGAGAACTCACTATCTTTAAAGGTGAAGCTTCAGATGACGTATTAGGGGATTTTGGTACACCTGAGCATCGCTTAATTTCTACCGTTAACTTTATCAGTGGCGATTGGAGTTGGATGATCATGGCGAATTACTTCTCTGAAACAGCTGCTTCTGCTGACGTTCGTGATACAGCCAATTGTGATGACTTTATTGTTAATGAAGAGCTTGTTGGCAAGCCATTAACGGTACCTGTTTGTGATGCGGATGCCGCTATCTATGTTGATACCTCATTAACATATAATTCTGATGATTTAACAGTGACAATGGGGATAACTAACCTTATGGACAAAGAGCCTGACATGGTTGATATTTCAGCGGGTTCTAACCGTGGCAACATGGTGACGTCTTCGGGTTATGATCTTTTAGGTCGTGGTTACTTCTTAAATGCAAGTTACCGCTTTTAAGAGTGTTGATGCTAAGTTAGCTTAAATAAAGGAGTTAACAGAGAAAAATAAAAAGGGTTAGTTG
>MAAC01015761.1_pt1 | contig 17862 bp, 14 predicted proteins | sample 1115981 | NCBI WGS metagenome assembly MAAC01 (sample SAMN04961126, study PRJNA320927) | seawater metagenome | isolation source: sample BD02T64 sea water enriched with oil for 64 days | place: USA:Gulf of Mexico | collected 2013-07-27 | reverse complement strand
GTGAGGTTGGCATCGATAATTGATGTAAAGGCTCGATCATACCCGGCATTAATGGCTGACTGTGGAGGCAGGCCATTGGCCAGTTCCTCCTTAATCCTTGAAAAGATCAATACGTTGGCATCCACCGCCATCCCTACGGTCAACACGATACCTGCAATACCCGGTAGTGTGAGGGTGGCACCGAGCATTGACATAACCGCCACCAGAACAATCAGGTTAACCGCCAGTGCCGTGTTGGCGAATATGCCAAAAACTCGGTAGTAAACAAACATGAAAGCCAGCACCAAAGCCATGCCGATAGTGACCGACTTGATACCCAATGAAATATTCTCAGCGCCTAAGGATGGCCCAATAGTCCGCTCTTCCACAAAATACATCGGTGCAGCCAATGCGCCAGACCGAAGCAGCAATGCAAGCTCAGAGGCTTCTCTGGGGCTATCTAGCCCGGTAATACGGAAGGAAACACCAAGCGCGCTACGAATAGAGGCTAGGCTAATAATTTTCTTTTCCACATAACGTTTGTGTGTCGCTACCGACTCACCGTTTTCATCGATGCTATATTCGGTGTGGGTTTTGTACTCAATAAATAGCACACCCAAACGGCGCCCTATATTTTTACGCGAAGCCCGGTGCATTCGAGCACCACCCTCACTATCCAGCGTGATATCAACCTGCGGCAATCCACTTTCATCAAAGCCGGTTCCTGCATTAGAAACATGGTCACCGGTTATCACCACCGATTTTTCCAACCAGGCATCCGGCATACGACCTGAAGGATCCTTAAACTCAAACTTTTCACGGTTGATGGTTTTGCCGGACTCGGCCTCGAGGCGAAACTCAAGGTTGGCCGTCTTACCGATAATGCGCTTGGCTTCAGCAGTATCCTGAACCCCAGGTAACTCTACTACGACCCGGTTACGACCCTGCCGCTGTACAATTGGCTCAGAGACACCTAACTCATTCACCCGGTTACGCAGGGTAGTCAGGTTCTGCTTAATGGCATAGTTCTCAATGTCTCTCACTGATGATTCAGTCATTGACGAATGAATCACAAAGAGACCGTCTTCTTCACTCAACTGACGACTCAGATCACGGAAATTTTGGCGGAGAATACCAATTGCCTGACCCCGCTCTTCTACTGTTTTAAAGGCACTGACAATGGCTCTCTTATCAATTAACTTGACTGAGCTGTAACGCAGTTTTTCTTTCCGCATGGCGCTACGCACTTCACGTGCCATCGACTCCATACGTGTACTAATAGCTTCGTCAGTCTTAACCTCAAGTAGGAAATGAACGCCGCCACTGAGATCCAGCCCTAATTTCATGGGCGAGGCGCCTAGCCCCGCTAACCAATCCGGGGTCGTGGGAGCCAAGTTGAGCGCCACAATATAATCACTGCCGAGAGCTTGCTGGATCAATCGCTTGGCTGGCAATTGCTGTTCACGGCTGGTCAGGCGAATAAGTCCACTCTCACCACTGGCCTCACCACCAAAGTATTCGATACCAGCACCCTCTAGGGCGCCAGTCATTTTTGCCATCACCTGATCATCGATATTCGCACTACTGCTTTGACCGGAGACCTGTATCGCAGGGTCTGGGGCATATAGGTTTGGCAAGGCGTAAATCACCCCAAGGATGACGACAAGGAGAATAAGCAGGTACTTCCAGAGAGGGTAATGATTCATTTGACTGTTCTTATGTTGAATCCCGGACAATAAAGCGGGGCATTATAGGCTTAAAGCAGGCGTAAAATCATGGTTTTGCAGGGCCAGCTATCAATAATTGTTCCCTCACCTGTATATAGGGGCACTTATAGTTATATCAAGGTAGCGATATCAAGCGGGTGGTACTAGCCCCTTTTGCTACTAAAGCTCCGGCTGCTGGAGCCCCTGTTCAGCATAAAAGTTACGGGAAAACTCTTCCAGACGATGCTCTTCAATAGCCTGACGGATATCTGACATCAGGTTTTGGTAGTAACGTAAGTTATGAATGGTATTAAGCTGAGCACTGAGGATCTCACCACATTTCTCGACATGATGAAGATAGGCACGACTGAAATTTTGACAGGTATAACAGTCGCAGTTTACATCCAGTGGCCCGGTATCATGGCGATGCACGGCATTACGTATTTTGATTACTCCGGTACTGGTAAACAAATGGCCATTCCGGGCATTTCGAGTGGGCATCACACAATCAAACATGTCTATCCCACGACGCACTGCCTCAAGAATATCCTGGGGCTTACCTACACCCATCAGATAGCGCGGTTTATCCTGAGGCATTTTAGGTGGCAACGTGTCGAGAATTCGAAGCATATCTTCTTTTGGCTCACCCACTGAGAGTCCACCAATGGCATAGCCATCAAAACCAATTTCCTCGAGCCCTGACAGAGATTCGTCACGCAAGGATTCATGCATACCGCCCTGAATAATACCGAATAAAGCTGAAGGACTATCGCCATGTGCCACCTTGCTGCGATTGGCCCATCGCAGAGACAACTCCATAGACGTGCGTGCCTCAGACTCAGTTGCCGGGTACGGCGTGCATTCATCGAAGATCATGACGACGTCTGCCCCCAACTCCCTTTGCACCTGAATAGATTTTTCTGGATCCAGAAATACCGGACTTCCATCAATAGGAGAACGAAATGAAACTCCTTCTTCTGAGATCTTACGAATATCGCCCAGACTAAAAACCTGAAAGCCACCAGAATCTGTCAGAATTGGTCCCTGCCACTGCATGAAGTCATGAAGAGTGCCTTTTTTCCCCGGCTCAGGGCTGTGCTCCATAACCACTTGTGTGCCGGGCCGTAGCATAAGGTGAAAGGTATTTCCGAGTATTATTTGAGCACCGATCTCTTCAATATCCCTCGGCAACATACCCTTTACGGTACCGCAGGTTCCCACTGGCATAAATGCAGGGGTTTCTACGGTGCCACGGGGGAACTGTAAACGGCCTCTGCGCGCCTTGCCATCGGAGGTGTCCAGCTCAAAGGACATAAAGCATTCACGATTCATTGGGGCTGATCCTTGTTTGACTGCTCCATATTTGACTGCTCCACATTTGGCTGTTCCATATTAGGTATGTCCTCGGCAGCATCAGGGTTGCGCGTTAAAAACATCGCATCGCCATAACTGAAAAACCGGTAACGCTGCTCTACCGCCTCACGATAGGCCGCCATGATCCGGGAGTAACCCGAAAAAGCACTCACCAGCATCAGCAGTGTGGATTCTGGTAGGTGAAAATTGGTCAGCAGCGCATCTACCACATTAAATTTATAACCGGGATAGATAAAAATATCCGTATCGTCATTAATTGGCTTGATGTCACCGTCTGCCGCTGCGCTTTCCAAACAGCGCACACTCGTTGTACCCACCGCGATCACTCGCCCGCCGCGTTTACGTGTCTCAACAATTTTCTCACAAACAGAAGCGGGAACATCAATCACTTCAGAGTGCATCACATGATCACGAATATTATCAGCACGCACCGGCTGGAATGTCCCAGCGCCCACATGAAGCGTCACATAAGCCATATCCACACCAGCCTGCCTGAGCTTATTCAGCAATGGCTCGTCAAAGTGTAAGCCCGCTGTTGGCGCAGCGACCGCACCCGGTTTTTCAGCATAGACTGTCTGGTATCGTTCACGATCAGCGGTATTATCGGCTCGATCTATATAGGGTGGCAACGGCATGTGGCCATTGGTTTCAAGCAGCTCCAGTACGGACTGTTCACCGGCAAAACACAACCGGAACAAGTCACCCTCTCGGCCCTCAACTTCAGCCTGTGCCCCACCCTCAAAAAATAACTTGGCACCCTGTTTGGGTGATTTACTGGATCGAAGGTGCGCCAGCACTCTGTGATCATCCAGCAATCGTTCGACCAGCATCTCAACTTTACCGCCCGTCTCCTTTTGGCCAAACAATCGCGCCGGAATAACCCGCGTATTGTTAAACACCATAAGATCACCGGGCTGAATCAGTGAACAGATATCAGGAAACATTCGATGTACGACATCGCCCTTCTGTCCATCAAGCACCAGCATTCTGCTCCCGCATCGATCAGCCGTCGGCTGACGTGCTATCAACTCATCGGGTAGGTGGTAATAAAACTGTTCTCGGCGCATGGTGGGCTATAGATCACTGGCTATTCTATGAAAAGGCCGCAAGGGTAATTGAAATGGACAAACAGAGCCAGTCCTGAGACTTTCCCCTAAAGCGATGGCGCTATCCAAACTGATCCCTTGATTATGCAAAGACCACTGCTATAATCGCGCTCCTGTGCCAGAGTGGTGAAATTGGTATACACAGGGGATTCAAAATCCCCCGCCCTTAAAAGCGTGCCGGTTCGAGTCCGGCCTCTGGTACCAAATAAATAAAACCCTGCCTTTTTAGGTAGGGTTTTTTTATTTGTGTCTTCATCGGTCGGCGAGGAACAGCACCCCGATTCGACAAATTGAGACCCCAGAAGCAATTTGGGCGCTTGAGCAAAGCGATAGCGCTTCCGCAGGAAGTGCCAATGGCCCCTAAGCAATTGGCATCAGTCCGGTCTCTGGTACCAAATCAATAAAAAAGCCCGCTTTCATAAGCGGGCTTTTTTATGTAAATCTAATCAGTGAAAGCTCACACAACATGCTCATCCAAGTACTTATTCACCTCTGATTCGACCATTCCCTTCAAAGCCATCATCAACAGGCCCAGCTTCACATCTACATTAACCGTCGACTCATCAAAACTTACCTTGGCATCGACACTGCTGTATTTGTAATGAACCAGATCGCCTTCCAAGCGATAATCCCCACCAAATTTGGCTTTTAACTTCTGACCCAACTCCTCCGTCATAGCCCGCAATTGGGCCTTATCCATACTATGACTTCTCTGAATCTTTATATGGCTCACCTACTCTCCCCTTATAGTTATCATTATCAAGGTAGTGACTAAATAACACCCTGTGATTCAGATGCTAGCCTTGTTTATCCTGCTGGTAAAGCGCATTGCACTCCTTCATAAACTGTCGTTGCAAATCTCCCATGTAAGGAGCCAATAGCGTCATGATTTGAAGTATGGCGCTCTGAATAAATTTGTGCTGATCCAACTGCCGTTTACGTAGATTTTGGAACTCGAACCAATGTGTATAGACCAACATCATATTGTCAGCCAACTCATCAATACGTATTTCCGTATCCCCTCCAGCCAACACACCTTCATCGAGTAAGTTATTCAACATAGTATGGATTGACTGATATTGTTGCTCAACCAGCCGACGAAAGCGGCTATCAATCACCGTATATTTTTGTAATAAATCGGTGATATTCCGAAAGAAGAAACGGTAGTGATAGATATATTCTAAAACCACATACAAGTGTAACCAGTGTTCTTCTAACGTATCCCCAGCCTCCTTTGTATCCTTCAACAGCAGAATAATACCTGCCTCAAACTGCTCATAGAGGGCCGCAACAATCTCTTCCTTGCCCTTAAAATGGTAATAAAGATTACCAGGACTAATATCCAGCTCATTTGAAATGTCTACCGCTGAGAGGTTGGCTTCCCCTTCTTCATTAAATAGCCGGAGGCTTACTTCTAAAATCACATCACGCCGTTTCATAACTATTCCAATGAATGCCTAGAAAAAATTTCATATTTATTGAAGATAACCCTTTTATTAGTATGCCTTTTCTAAAAATTTTCTTTACTGTAGTGCCTATATTCGGAAATAAATGCTCCAACCAAACAGCTCAAGGAGATACTACTATGGCTGACTTGAAGAATGCTATTGACAAGACAGAAGAACTGGCTCGTAAAATCTGGCTGGCAGGACTTGGTGCATACGGCCATGGTCTAAACAACGTGCAAGACGGCTACGACAAAATGAGTGACCAAACTCGCCGTTTGTTTGATGACCTGGTTGACCAGGGCACCAAAATTGAAGCCGACGCCAAAGGTGCACTGGATAAAACTGGTGATAAGCTGAAAGAGCAAGGTCAAAAACTGAAAGATCAAGGCGAGAAACTGAAAACCCAAGGCAAAACTATTCGTGAGGAAGGCCTCAATCTGAATGTTAGTGCCCGAGTTGAAGAAATCCGCGAAAAAGTAGCCTCCAAGCTCACTATGCCTTCCCTACCTTCGTTCAGCAATGATGACAAATTAGCCGAGCTGAACACCAAGTTGGAAGAACTTATTAATGTAGTAGCTAAACTCTCAGCAGAGTCTAAAACGGCCACTGCTACAAAAACTGAAGAGAAACCTGCGCCCAAGAAAAAAGCGCCTGCTCGTAAAGCTGCACCCAAAAAGAGTGAAGCTGCTGCTTAACTGTTTGTTTATACCCCCTTGCTCACTATGAGCAACTAGTGCCACAGACTGCTTCCCAGAGGTCTGATGTTACGGGCCACCTATATTAGGTGGCCTTTTTTTTGTCTTGAATTTGACCTTTGATATACGCCTTATCCCGCTCTCATCGCACTCTATCACATGTAATATTTCGACCCAAAGCCCCTCAAAATTCATCATTAAAGTGGCAAACACACCGCTTGAATCTAAACTGAAAGGTAGAAGCTAGTCCTGTACGGAGGGCCGGTATGGTTGAAAGGCTGCATACCAGTATTCACTGTATAAGCGCCGGGTTTGTTGTCACCGTCGTTGTAGGTATTCTGTTAGTTTCAGTTTCGGTAGGAACCCTTGCCCAAGATGAGTTGTTTTTACCTAACACCTTGACTCATGGCGATAATCGTCAGTATATAAACGTTAGTAATCTGAATAATATTCAGCTATCCATGCGAGCAGAGGCTCTCCGCTCTCAGGCACTTAATGCAAACCAAAGAGCCCTCAATTACCAGTGGCTTGAAAGTCATCAAAATGAGAATTTTATTATTGGTAGCAAGGCTTACAAAACGCTCTTTAAACGGGGATTCAAGAAATACTGGAACCGCAAGCGCCACGAAAATTTCAAAAATAAGTATATCCCCGACCTGGATGGCCGAGGCGCAATGTCCAGCGAAATAGACTATGACCTACATGTCAATTCACATGGCCTTACACTTGAGCTAACCTACCAATTCTGAATTGGTCAGGTTTTTGATAGAATCCCCGACCAGCCCGGCACCTATGGCAATAATAACCTCAAGCTTCCGATCAACTTAGCGGAACCTCCACTGAGAGCTTTACCCTTGAATATTGAAACGACACAACCGCTTCCCACTGCAAACCTACTCCGTCGCCTAATGGCTATGATCTACGATATGTTTCTACTTATGGGCATCAGCTTTGCCTATGGCATCATCGTGTTGTTACTGCGTTTGTTATTTGGGGAAGATACCATGGAGGCACCTCATAGTATGGTGCAACTGATCATCGCTATAGGTCTGTGGTTCTGTTATGCCCTGTTTTACGTTTGGTGCTGGCGTCGTACGGGTCAGACACTTGGCATGAAATCATGGCGTATTCAATTACAGGGACGTAACCAGCCAACACCTAGCTGGCAAGAATGCTGGCTTCGCTCGGTGCTAGCACCGTTATCATTGATGGCTCTAGGTATTGGCTACTTCTGGTGCCTGATAGATAAAAATGGGCATTGTCTTCACGATAACCTCAGTAATACTCAGGTTGTCCTGCTACCCAAAAAATCCTAACAGGGTAAAGCGTAAAAACCTGGCCCATCAGGCGGCCCGGCGAAGTAGCACCAAACCAATCACACAGCAAACTACAGCTGGAAAGATGACCGCCAGAAAGGGTGAGAACCCGAAGACAACGCTGGCAGGGCCCAGCAGATCCTGGCTGGTGCGAAACATAAGCCCCACCACCACGCCAGCAAAGATGCGATACCCCATAGTGACCTGACGAAGAGGACCAAATACAAACGAGATAGCAATTAACACCAAACTCACAATGGTTAAAGGCTGCATTGCTTTATCCCAAAATACCAACTTGTAACGAGAATTATCCTGCCCCTGCGCCTTCAAGTACTTGCTATAGCTGTACAAACTTCGTATGGCCAATGATTCTGGTGGCATCACCACAAAGCGGAGTAAATCGGGTGACAAGTCTGTCTCCCAGTCACGAAGGACAAATGTGCCAACTTCAGTACGCCCCCCCAGAAAACGGGTTGTAGATCCATGTTCTTCAACCCAGTGATCACCTTGATAGGTGGCTCGTTTAGAAAAACTGGACTCCTGTAGGAAGTGGTTTTCATCGAAACGGTATCGAGTCACACCAAATAACACCCCACCGGGATACACGGCATTGAAATGCATGAACTCGTGGCCTTCCTTGTTCCAAAAACCACTGGTCGATTCTTGCGCACTTTTGCCGCTTTTCAAGAGCATTCGTCGGCTCTCAGCATACTGATCAGTATAGGGAACCATGTATTCACCAAATAATGCGCCCACGACTATCAGCACCAAGATAGGTCGAAGTACCAACCCAACAATATGCAAAACAGATACGCCCGCAGAACGCATCACCACCAACTCAGAGTTGTTGGCCAAAGACCCGAGGCCAATTAAACAACCTGTCAGACAAGCCATGGGAATATGTTCATAAATACGTGCAGGCAATGTCAGAGCCACATAGATCATCACCTGATTAAACGTGTACTCATTACTGATATCACCAACACCATCGATAATGGCACCGATAGCATCCAATGCCACAATCACCAGAAGCACTAATGCTATGGAGCCAATAACAGCAGAGGTGATATACCGAGACAGACACCTCATCCGTTGCTATTCCCAAAGTATCGAATAACCAGCTTTGACACTCTATGCTCAGAGTACCCACGCTGTATTATCTGTTGAATAATCATTGGTTGCCCCAGCAGCAGCAAAGCAATCAAAAGAAACAGTCCATGCACGCCCCACAACCCCAGCAGTGCAGGAAGCTTTCCATCCTCAACTGCTCCCCGAGCGCCATTGAGCATCACAAGATAAACAATATAGAGCAATATCGCTGGTAACATTTTGACAAACCGACCCTGACGGGGGTTAGTTTTACTGAGAGGAATAGCCATCAGTGTCATTACCAGAACCAAAATAGGCACCGAAAAACGCCACTGAAGTGCAGCCACATGGGCCATCTTATCTGACGCCATCAACTCCCCTGTGGGCATCGTATCCGATGTGTGCCGACTGTGGTGTTTTTTCGGCTTGCTCAAGCGCTGCCCATACTCCTCAAAATGGGTTACCTGATAATCTGCCTTCCCGGGCACACCCTGAATCCGGTAACCATTCTCTAACACTAGATAGCTTGGCTTCTCAGGAGATGTCCGGTGCTGGTGCCCCGCCTCAGCAACCACTAAAACCAGCTGCTGCCCTTCCGGTGCATCAGGATTGTTTTCGGCCATAAACACATCACGCATTTGCCCTTCCTTGTTGACTTCCTCCGCATAAGTAACGGCCTTACCACCCTGTAGTGGGTAAAAATGAGTCCCCACCATGCCATCCAGCTCGCCTCGCTCTTTCTGTGCCGTCAATAATGCTTCGGCTTTACGCAAGCCTGTGGGGCCTACCTCCAGACTCAACCAACCCACCAATAGGGCAATGAACAATCCCGGTATCATGGTATAAACGACCAACTGTCTCGGACTCATACCACAGGCAGTCATCACCGTCATTTCACTTTGAACATAGAGGCGACCATAAGTCAGTAGAATGGCCAGGAAAAAAGCCAAGGGCAAGATCAGCTCTAAAAAACCAGGCAGACGATAACCAATAATGGCTAACAGAATTCCCGCGTCCAACTCCCCTGCCGCAGCCTGTGCCAGATATTTAACGAAGCGTCCACTGACAATAACCATTAACAACACAGTGCAAACAGCAAAGGTTGAGGCCAGCAAGTCACGGGCAATATAGCGAAATATAAGCAAAGGTGGTTTCCTGTTATGCTTCGTGCATTATCACATTTATTGTCAGACAATTATCCAGCTTTACACTGAGTTTGTCTTGTAAAGCATGACCCTATTACACGCCCCCTACCAACAACCGGAGACACCATGGAATTTACTGCCAGCGCTTGCAATCTACTGACCCTAAAAACTGATTGTCTTGTCATTGCTCTCGGACATGATGGGGCAGATAACCCCACACTCCAATCCATTGACGCCGCCACCGGTGGTTTAGTTTCTCGGCTGCAATCAGGTGGCGATATTAAAAATACCATTGGCAGTTCCCTGTTAATCAACGAACCTCCTGGACTGGCAGCAAAACGTCTGTTACTTCTAGATAGTGGAAAAAAGGCTGCCAATGAGCAATCTTTCCTGAAGCTCGCCGCTGGTCTTGCTAACAAGCTGACAAAATTACCCATCACTTCTACCTGTATTTCAATGAACCATCTTCAAGTTGAGCATCGCGACAACGTCTGGCAGGCCCAACAGCTGGCTCGAAAACTGGTAGAAGCTTCATACTTATTTAATCCCTTTAAATCTAAAGAGAAAAAAATAACGTCACTGAAGAAAATTACTCTGGCAACACCTTCTCGCAAAGGACTCGATACACTAAGAAACACCCTCAATAGGGGTAAGGCAATTGCCAATGGAGTGAACCTCGCGCGTGAGTTGGGGGATCTCCCAGGAAATATCTGCACGCCATCTTACCTCGCCAGCCAATCCAGAAAGTTAGCTAAAAAACATACAAAACTCAGCTGTAAAGTTCTCAATGAAAAACAGATGAAGACGCTTGAAATGGGTGCACTCTTGTCGGTGACCGCAGGTACCATTGAACCTGCAAAGATGATTGTGCTCGAGTATCTGGGAGGTAAGTCGGGCGATAAGCCTATCGTACTGGTAGGCAAAGGCGTCACCTTTGACTCCGGGGGCATCAGTCTCAAACCTGGTGCAGCCATGGATGAGATGAAATACGACATGTGCGGGGCCGCCAGTGTACTCGGGACATTTTCTACCTTGATCGAAGCTGGGCTGCCGATCAATGTAGTAGGCATTATTCCCACTGTTGAAAATATGCCAAGTGGTACGGCAACTAAACCTGGCGACATTGTTAAAAGCATGTCTGGCCAGACGATTGAAGTTCTCAATACAGATGCTGAAGGCCGCCTGATTCTGTGTGACGCCCTCACCTACGCCGGCCGATATAAGCCAAAGGCTGTGATTGATATCGCCACCCTCACAGGAGCTTGCGTCATGGCGTTGGGCAGCCATGCCTCTGGTATTCTCAGCAATAACGACGCACTGGCAGCGCAACTTGAAACAGCGGGCCAAACAAGTGGCGACAGGATCTGGCGGCTACCACTTTGGAACGAATACGACAAACAGCTTAAAAGTAACTTTGCTGATATGGCTAATATCGGTGGACGCCCTGCCGGCACCATCACAGCAGCATGCTTTCTGGGGCGATTTACCAAGGACTATCAATGGGCCCATTTAGACATCGCAGGTACGGCCTGGAATAGTGGTGGCAACAAAGGCGCAACCGGTCGCCCGGTACCGTTGCTGACACAGTACCTACTGGAACAAGCTGGCCTATGACCGGTATTAATTTTTACCGTATTAACGGTGATTTTGATGCAGCCCTCAATCTGGCCTGCCAACTAACTGAAAAAGCCTTTCAACAAGGGCTTACCGTTTTACTACACACCGCAGATGAAACTGTTTCCCAGCAACTCGACAGTTTGTTGTGGGCATTCAAGCCCACAACATTTCTGCCCCATGAGTGTGAACACAGTCCAAAAGAAAGAGTATCAATTTGTCATCAGGATGATGCTGGCAACCACCACGGTCTATTAATCAACCTGGATCAATCTACCCCCGGCTGGTTTACCCGTTTTGAGAAAACCGTAGAAATTGTATACGATGACCAGCAAGTCATTGAACAGAAGCGAGAACGCTTTAGCTTCTACAAAAGCCGAGGCTACCCGCTTAACTATCACGATCTAACCAAGTCCTGATAATGCGAATAAAAATGATCTCATTCACACCACACCTCACTCTCAGAAAAATTTTCCACAGGGACCGCCTAGCTAGAACCTAACTGGAGACTAACTATGGGCCAGAAGAACACCAGAGAAACATTGATAGAAGAACTTGATTCTCTTCGAGACACACTAATCGATGGCCCTGAAGTTCAGCATGACATCCTAAGGGCCGAAGGTGTTGAGCAGCATCCCCCTCACGAGACTGCGGCTGTAAATTTGGAGATACCCACACTCACGGATCGATATGATGATGGCATGCCAGAATCTGTTTCTCCGGGGCTCTCCACCCATGAGACGACTGCACCAGAACCCTCTACGTCGGAACCCTCTACCTCAGGACCGGCACCTAATCAAACCCATCTTTTTGACAACGCTGATTTTGATCATAGTGGATCTTAATCATAGCGACCTGCATCATAGTGGCCTGAATCGTAGCGACCTTAATAATAGCAACCTTAAGACCAAGTATTCAGCCCCGAAAAAACCATCATCCGCGAACAACTCCATCGACGAAGACTGGCTAGCCCATTATAATTCCCGCCCTTACCTGTCGCGTGCACAACCAGTCCAGAGCTGATGGCACAGCAGACACCGTTGCCGATAATCAAACGAGCGAACATGGAAAAGACCTACCGTCCACAAGACATTGAAAGCCAGTGGTACCAGACCTGGGAAGAGCAAGGCTATTTCAAGCCGGCCAATAACCCGGATGCCGACCCCTACTGCATTACGATCCCCCCGCCAAATGTCACTGGCAGCCTGCACATGGGACATGGTTTTCAAGAAGCCATTATGGATGGGCTGATCCGCTACCACCGTATGAAGGGTAATAACACCCTCTGGCAAGTGGGTACTGATCACGCAGGCATTGCCACACAGATGGTAGTAGAACGCCTGTTAGAGGCTGATGGCATCTCCCGACATGATCTTGGCCGGGAAAAATTTATCGACAAAGTCTGGGAATGGAAACATCAGTCTGGCGGTACGATCACTCAACAACTTAGGCGGCTAGGCGCTTCTCCAGATTGGTCTCGTGAACGCTTCACTATGGATGATGGGTTCTCCGCTGCAGTTCAGGAAGCCTTTATTCGCCTCTACAACGACGACTTAATTTACCGTGGTAAACGGCTGGTCAACTGGGATCCCAAATTACACACTGCCATCTCTGACCTTGAAGTCATTTCAGAGGAAGAAAATGGTAACCTCTGGCATTTCAAATACCCCCTGACAGATGGCAGTGGACACTTGATTGTTGCCACTACTCGCCCAGAGACCATGCTCGGCGATACCGCCGTCGCAGTCCATCCTGATGATGAGCGCTACCAACACCTGATTGGTAAAACCATTACCCTGCCCTTGGCCAACCGGGAAATCCCGATTATTGCCGATGACTATGTAGATCGTGAATTTGGTACTGGCTGTGTAAAAATCACCCCGGCCCATGATTTCAATGACTACGAGATGGGTCAACGACACGACCTACCACTGATCAACCTATTCAATGACGATGCTCAAATGAATACCCAAGCCCCTGAGCGTTATCAGGGCATGGATCGCTTTGAGGCTCGTAAGTTGATTGTGGCTGACCTCGATGAATTGGGGCTGTTAGATAAAATCGATGACCATAAACTAAAAGTACCTCGCGGAGACCGCTCAGGTGTTGTCATCGAACCCTACCTGACGGACCAATGGTACGTAAAAACAGCACCGATGGCTGAAAAGGCTATTGCGGCAGTAGAAGATGGCAGCATCGAATTTGTACCCAAGCAGTATGAGAACATGTACTTTTCCTGGATGCGTGACATTCAGGATTGGTGTATTTCCCGTCAGCTGTGGTGGGGCCACCGTATCCCAGCTTGGTATGACGATCAGGGCAATGTTTATGTAGGGCCTTCTGAGCAAGACGTTCGAGAAAAACATGACCTGGGCGACATCAATCTCAAACAGGATAACGATGTACTGGATACCTGGTTCTCCTCCGGCCTTTGGACCTTTGGAACACTGGGCTGGCCAAATGCCGATAACAATCCAAGCGTCACTGAACTCCTGAAGACTTTTCACCCCACCAATGTATTGGTAACCGGGTTCGACATTATCTTCTTCTGGGTTGCCCGGATGATTATGATGACCCTGTATTTTATGGATGAGGTACCGTTCAAGACTGTCTACGTCCACGGCCTAGTACGAGATAGCCACGGCCAGAAAATGTCAAAATCCAAGGGCAATGTACTGGACCCTATTGACCTTATTGATGGTATCGACCTTGAGTCTTTGGTGAAAAAGCGTACCGCCGGACTGATGCGCCCAAAAGATGCTGCAAAAATTGAAAAGCAAACCCGCAAAGAATTCGCCAATGGCATTGAACCCTATGGTACCGACGCACTGCGTTATACCTATTACTCATTGGCATCAACCGGTCGGGACATTAATTTCGATGTGGGCCGTATCGAGGGCTTCCGTAATTTCTGTAATAAAATCTGGAATGCTGCACGCTATGTGCTGATGAACACAGAAGAACATGATTGCGGCCAGGATGGCAGCGAAGATTACCAACTCAGCCTAGCAGATCGCTGGATTATTAGCCGCCTTCAGCACACAGAGAAAGCTGTTGCCGAGGCCATCGGTAACTACCGCTTTGACCTGGCTTCTCAGGCCATCTATGAATTTATCTGGAATGAATACTGTGGCTGGTATCTGGAACTGTCCAAACCGGTTCTGTGGGATGAAAATGCCTCACCTGCACTCCAAAAAGGAACGCGCCGCACTCTAATTCGAGTACTGGAAACCACCTTGAGGATGGCTCACCCACTGATCCCATTTATTACTGAAGAAATCTGGCAGCAGATAAATGCTCTCGCTGGCGTTGAAGGTGACACCATCATGCTTCAGCCCTATCCGGAAGCTGATAATAACCTCATTGATGAATCGGCCACCGCCGATATTGAATGGCTAAAAAAGGTCATTATTGGTATCCGCAATATCCGCGGTGAAATGAATATCTCTCCCGCTAAACCACTGCCCGTTTATTTAAACAACGGCAGCCATGAGGACCAGACACGGCTAAATGCCAATCGTCAATTCTTGGCCAAATTGGCCCACTTGGAGACCATCACATGGCTTAACCAAGGTGAAGAGGCTCCCATGTCTGCCACAGCATTAGTGGGCGACATGGAAATTCTAGTCCCGATGGCTGGCCTGATTGATAAAGATGCTGAGCTTGCTCGACTCAGCAAGGAAGCGGAGAAAATACAGAAGGAATATCAACAAGTACAAGGCAAGCTTAACAATGAAAAGTTTGTCAGCAAGGCACCTGAAGATGTTGTTGCTAAGGAAAGAACAAAAATGAGTGACTTAGAAACAACCCTGACAAAATTGGCTCAACAACAACAGAGTATCAGCCAGCTGTAGCTTTTACTTGGACATTAAAAAAGCCGCTATCGAAGAGAAATGATAGCGGTTTTTTTTATTAACGTATCACCTATCATCTACAACCTACAGTGCGGGAGAAGGGCTCTCTAGAACAGTTTGATTGTCACCAGACCCTCCATCCTCTTCAGCGGCAACAACACAATCACGACCTCGTCGCTTGGCTTCATACATTGCCCTATCTGCCGACCCAAGGGTGAAATACAGATCTCCTTGGGGTTTCTGAGCATCAACCCCAAGACTCATGGTGACAGCAACCTGACCGCCTTCAACAGCCACACTGGTAGAAGCAATTTCATGGCGAACCTTCTCAGCTAACACCTCGGCTCCTTTCAGGTCAGTGTCCGCCATTAAAATCAAAAACTCCTCCCCTCCCCAGCGAACAACCAAGTCTTCAGATCTGACCAGTTTTTTCAGAGTATGGCCAATTTCCTGGAGTACAAAATCACCCACGTCATGACCATATTCGTCATTAATCTGCTTGAAGTTGTCCAGATCACCAATAATTACCGCAAATAATCCTTTACCCGATTCTCTGCGTTGCTCAGATTCACCCAGATACTCTTTAAACCCACGACGGTTGGCCAAGCCTGTTAACTCATCTGTGCGTGCCTGATAGTTGAGGTGATCTCGGGCTTCCTGAAAACGCTGCCGGGTCTGGTAGCGCACGTACTCCACCATAAATGAAATCCACGCCAACACCAGATAAGCCAATAAAAAGCGATAGCGCATATCTAAAGAATAAGTTGCAGCTAGATATTCAGTATTAGGCCACAACAAGACAGTGGCGCTAATGAGAATAATGGCGAAAACTAATTTGCTGCCTTGTCTATGCCCCAGAAGATGGAAGAAAAGTGGCAACATGACCAAACACCAAAGCATCCCGGCCCACTCTACGTCACCGGTAATCAGCCAAAAAAAGTGTAAAAAAACCATCAATACGAGAGTCATTAGTAAACTGGTTCTGCCACTTCTCAGCAACACCAGATAAACCACAGTCGCAAGCAGCCCAACAGCAAGGGTGATCAGATTAACCCAGGCTGGCCCCATGCCCACCAGCAAATCCCATATTGATAAACCCGTAATCACCACTGATCCGGTGAGCATCAAAATAGCGATAATGACATCTTGACGGCGAGCCTCTTCCTCGGCACCAGCATCAAGCGGGATATGGCTGATTTTGTTCAGCCATCCCAGTGAAGTTTTTGATTGCATCCTTACAATACCTCTAATTTTTTGTGTTCCTACTAGTGTCCTGAAGCCGTCTATTCAGGCCTCATATGGGGAAATAGCAATACATCTCTTATGGATGGTGAGTCGGTCAACAGCATCACTAAACGGTCAATACCAATGCCTTCCCCAGCCGTGGGGGGCAACCCGTATTCAAGCGCCCGAATATAATCGGCATCAAAGTGCATCGCTTCATCGTCGCCAGCATCCTTTTCCGCCACTTGCTGCTGAAAACGGGCCGCCTGGTCTTCTGCGTCGTTGAGCTCAGAAAACCCATTAGCGATTTCTCGACCACCGACAAAAAATTCAAACCGGTCTGTCACAAATGGATCGCTATCACTCCGTCGGGCCAATGGTGAGACTTCTGTCGGGTATTGAGTAATAAAGGTAGGGTCATCCAGTCGATGCTCTACAGTTTTCTCAAAGATCTCAATCTGCACCTTACCCAAACCCCAAATATCTTTTAACGGGATATCCAAATGCTCTGCTATCTGACGGGCAGCACTCTCATCAGCAAGCGCTTCCGCCGAAATATCTGGATTGAAGTGAAGAATAGAATCAAATACAGATATGCGTCGAAACGGCTTGGCAAAATCGTAAATCTTCTCCTGAACGACTTCGCCTTCATCATTCTTCACCGTACTACGAACTTCACTGCTGCCCAGCACATTCATTGCCAGCTGACGCAACATATCCTCGGTGAGATCCATCAAGTCGTTGTAATCTGCGTAGGCCTGATAGAACTCCACCATCGTGAACTCGGGATTGTGACGAGTAGACAACCCTTCATTACGGAAGTTGCGGTTAATTTCATACACCCGCTCAAAACCACCAACCACTAAACGTTTCAGATACAACTCTGGCGCAATCCGCAGATACATATCGAGGTCCAGCGCATTGTGATAGGTAATGAATGGTTTGGCCGCGGCCCCACCGGGAATCACCTGTAACATCGGTGTTTCCACTTCCATAAATTGATTATCGTTGAGATAACTACGAATAAAGCTGATCACCTGAGTCCGCACCTTGAACAAGTCGCGAACCTCCGGGTTAACGATCAAGTCCACGTAGCGCTGACGGTAACGCATTTCCTGATCAGCAAGACCATGATACTTATCGGGAAGTGGGCGCAGTGATTTAGTCAGCAACTGATACTGATCCATATTGACGTACAGATCACCCTTGCCCGATTTATGCAGGGTACCACTCACGACAACAATGTCACCAGATCCAGGCTCTTGGCAAAAGGACGGGCCTCCTTGGCTACATACAACTGAATGGTGCCAGA